>ERZ827512.3446-NODE-3446-length-11077-cov-5.652060_pt1 | contig 11077 bp, 9 predicted proteins | sample MGYA00519916_ERZ827512 | MGnify/ENA primary metagenome ERZ827512 (study PRJEB31778, sample SAMEA3449335) | human gut metagenome | biome: human gut; feature: human-associated habitat; material: faeces | place: United Kingdom | collected 2010/2012 ... | reverse complement strand
TCCCAAGCGTTTTGCCCAGCAAAACCTTGCCGAAGGGCGGATTCACTCCGCCCGTGTCCGCAGCGCTTTGATGGAGCCGCTCCCCAGCGGAGAATGTCCCATTAAGGATTTTTGACAAGCCAAGGCCGGCAGGTCATTGACCTGCCGGCCTTGGCTTGTTTCGTTTCCCGGCTCTCCGGCGCACATGTGCCGGAGAGCCTTTTATAACAGCCTGTGCAGAAGCACTTCCGGTCTGTTTATTCGCCCATGAGCTTCCGCCGCTTCAGCAGGAGCATCACAGCGCCTGCGGCAGCCGCCATCATCGCGCCGCTCAGTAGGAAGATGGGGAACCCGTCGCCGGTCTGGACACTGTTTTCGATCCAGCGGGCCGTCAGGGTCGTGTCACCCTTGACGCTGTACACGCTGGAGGCGTCGTAGCGGTTGCCGTCCTTGTCGTACCAGCCGCCGAAGGTATAGCCCTCCCGGGTGGGTACGGGCAGGGCGCCCACAGCCTGACCGTATACCACCGCCAGAGCAGAGGGCTCCACCTTGCCGCCATTGGCGTTCAGGGTAATGGTGAAGGTGCTGTCCTCCTGACCCCAGCGGGCGGTGAGGGTCACACCATCGGCTGTGCTGTAGACGGTGGAAGCATCATAGCGGCTGCCCACCTCGTCGAACCAGCCCAGGAACACATAGCCCTCCCGGGTAGGTGTGGGCAGGGCGCCCACGGCCTGGCCGAAGGTCACCTGGACCAGGGCCACGTCGGTGACGCCGCCGTTGGCGTCCAGGGTGATCTCGTAGATATTGGCGGTCCAGCGGGCAGTGAGGGTGGCGTCTCCGGCGATGGCATATATGGTGTCCTCGGTGTACTGCGCACCGTTTTCGTCATACCAGCCGTCGAAGGTATAGCCCTCACGGACGGGCACAGGCAGCTGGCCCACAGCTATGCCGTACTGGACGCTGACGGAGTCGGGCTTCACCATGCCGCCGTTGGCGTCCAGAGTCACGGTATAGCCCTGACCAGGCAATACCTCCACCACGCAGTAGGCGGTGACGCTGGTGTTGATATCGGTGGACACCTTGATGTAAGCGTAGCCGGGCTTGTGGGCGGTGACAACGCCGTTTTCATCCACGGTGGCTACCTCGGGGTTGAAGGAGGTCCAGGTCAGCGCGGCGTCCTCCGCCCGGGTGGGGGTAGGAGTCAGCGTCGCGTTCAGCGCCAGAGTCTCCAGGGGATGCAGGGTGGCCCGGGTATCATCCAGGCGCAGGGTATTGGCCTGCACCGGCAGGCAGACCACGGCGAAGTTCACATGATACTGCCCGTCCTTGGTGGTGGCGGTCAGATAACTGACGCCGGGCTCCGAGGGGGTGTAATAGGCAACGTTCTTGCGGGTGCCGTTAACGTTGACGTCCTCGGCGGTCTCCAGCTTGCCGCCGCCCTCCGTCACCGTCCAGTTGAAGGGACCGTAGGTGCTGTCGGGACGGTCATAGGTGACGCCGGAGAGGGCACCCGCCGGATTACCGGCCTTCTCCGTGCCGTCTGCCCGGATCACCACCGTGGTGGAGGAGCCGTAGGGGGCGGACACGACGATATCGCCGGTGGTACGGTCATAGGTATAGCCATTGTACATGGCGTTTTCCGTCAGCTCATACTCATAGCCGTAATCATAGCGGTAAACCACATGGATGGACTCCGGCAGGGCATAGCCCTCGGTGTTCACCAATCTGCCGCGCCAGGGCTCGCTGCCGGAGAGGACAAAGTCCGGGCCGTCCAGCACCAGGCCGGTGGCGGCGGTGGTGGGATTGTCGCTGCCGCCGGAAACATACCCCTGGGCCGTGTACAGCTTCACATCGGAGAAGGAGTGGGTCTGGCGATACCGGGCGATGAGGCTGGCGGTCTCACCGGCGGTGACGTAATAGGTCTGCTCGTTGTAGTAGGCGTCGGACTGCAGGTCCTCCTGGTCGGAGGTCTGATAGACGTCCTCCCAGTCAAAGGTCATGGTCCGGGTAACACCGTTGATGGTGACGTCCAGATGGCCGGTTCCGGAGGGGATCTTGTCCGCGGAGGCCTGATAGTTCAGGTCGATAAGGCCCTCCAGCGCGTCGCTGCTGTTCTGGGAGACGCTGACCAGGCCCGCCCAGTCCTCGTCGTCCTCATATACCAGCCACTGATTCTGATAGATCTCCACATCGGCGGGCTGCAGGTCCACCACCCGGACGGTGATGGCGCCGTTGGGCTTCAGGCCGGAGAAGTGGTCCATGGACAGCTTGAAGTCCTTCACCTCCGTGGAGGATGCCTCCACCGCTATGACGCACAGGGCGGAGTAGGTGCCGTTGGACACGGTGATGATGGCCTGGCCGGGAGCCACAGCCACCACATGACCGAACTCATCCACCGTGGCCACCTCGGGGTTGCTGGAGGTGCGGGTGATGGGCGCCGTGGAGCCGGTGTTGTTGTTCACGCTGAGGTCAAAGCTCTGGCCGGGGTGCAGGCGGGCGGATGTCTGGGACAGGGTCAGGCCCTGGGAGGCGTCCACCTTGATGGCATAGGTGCGGTCATTGGCCGCATAGTCGCCGCAGGAGAGATACACGTTGCCGGTCCAGTTGTAGCTGCCGCGATACTCCGTCACATCTGCGGTGAAGGTGAAGGTGTGGGTATCGGCGTCATAAATGCTCTGGGAATACAGGGGATTCAGCAGATCGATGTTGTACTCGGTGATTTCCCGGCCGGTGGAGTCGGTATAGGTCCGGCTCACCTGGGCGTGGACCGCCACGGAGGCCAGGGAGCCGTCCTCGTCATAGACGGTGCCCTGCATATAGGTGCGGCCATCCTTCTGATAGAAGGTCACGGCGTTGTTCTCCAGCTTGGGGGCCTGGGTGTCCACCAGCACGTCGAAGGAGAGCACGTCGCCGGTCTTGTCCATTTTGTGGCCGTTGAAGGTGGGCTCCTTGCCGTCCACGAAGGACTCGAAGTCCGTCACCGGGCGGCCCAGCTCCTCATTGTCCACGGTGTCGCCGTAGTCACCCTCGCCATAGGCGGTAATGGTGTAAACGCACTGGGTGCCGTTGGGCAGGACGTCGCCGTTCAGGTCCGTTCCGTCCCAGGCATCCGTGAAGTAGTAAAGGGACATGGGCAGGACCACGCCGTAGCCGGCCTGATAGACGCTGCGGGGCACATAGGTGTTGAAGGTGCGGAAATAGAGCTCGTTGGTGTTCTTGTTCCGGACCTCGGTGACAAAGAGCTTGGCATCCCGCAGCTGATAGAGCTCAAGGTCGTCAATGGCGTCGAAATAGCCGCTGCCGTCCGGGGAGATGGCAAAGTTCTCCTGGTGGAAAACTGTCTGCTTGCTCTCGGCGGCAATGTCGGTATCAAAGATGTTCTGGCCCAGGTTCAGGAAGTTCACCACTTCCCCGGCGCTGCGGATGGTACTGCCCACCACGTTGACGCCCAGGGTACAGTCGTTGTTCATCACGTTTTCGCCGTCCTGGGGCTCGTCGAACCAGTTGGCGCGGTCCAGGATGGGGGCAGAGGTCCAGTCGCCCAGGAAGGCCAGCAGGGGCATGCCGATCTGAGGCGCGGAGCCGTCGGCGGCGGTGAGGATCACAAAGCCCTCCACATAGCTGCCGTTGGGGAACAGGTCGCGGATGGCGGCGATGTCGGAAGCGGTGAGGGAAACGGTCCGGCTGACCTGTGTGCCGCCGGCGGGCACGCTGACGCTGCCCAGATCCACCTCACGGATCAGCACATCGCTGGCAAGGACCATGGTCTTGCCGTCCTGCTCTGCGGTATCCGGCCGCAGAAGCACGGCCTTCATGCTGTAGCTCAGGGTGTCGCTGCCCAGGTTCTCCACCCGGAAGTCCAGATCATAGCTGCCGCTCCAGCCGGGATCGTCGCCCAGCTCCAGCTTGCCCACCAGCTTGCCGTCCACATCGATGTAGGCAGGGGTGGAAATGGCCGCGGCTGCGTTCACAAGGCCGGCGCCCTGGCGGCGGGGAGAGACGTATACGTCGTCCTCCTGCTGGGGCACGGCGGTGCTCACCAGCAGATGGTTGGTCAGGTCGGCGCTGGCGGCGGCGTCCTGCTGGGGATGCTGGGACTTGACATACTGCTCCACCAGCGCGGCCAGGCCCGCCATATGGGGCGTCGCCATGGAGGTGCCGCTCATCAGACTGTAGGACCCGGTATAGTCATCGTACTTCCCGGCGCCCTCCACATAGCTGCTGTCCATCACGGTGGACCAGATGTTGCCGCCGGGGGCGGTGATCTCGGGCTTCAGCTCCAGTCCGGAGCCGCTGCCCCAGGAGGTGAAGGAGGACATCTGGCCGCCCTCCTCCCAGTCGGACAGCTGGTCCTGCTGGTGAACGGTGATGCGGACCTCCTGCCCGGCGTTCAGCGCATCGATCATGGCCGCGCCGTCCACGCCGGAAATAAAGGCGGAGGTCAGCGAGGTGTTGTCCGTGTTCATGTTGATAAGCGTGGTGGCGGCGGGGTCGCTGTCATAAACCAGCACAGCCAGCACGCCGTAGCTCTCGCCCATGTAGTTGGTGCCGGAGAAGCTGCTGGCATTGTTGATCTTGTCGGCGAAGGAGAGGGTGCTGCCGTCTGCGCTGCCGCGCTTGACCAGGGCAATACCCGTCTTGCCGCCGTTGTAGCCGTTGCTGAATCCGGCGTTGTAGTAGTCCATGTAGGTGCCGTAGCCCGCGTCATACACAACGAAGCTCTGGCTCTCGGGGAACTTCCGCTTCATGGCCACTTCGTTGGGGTCGGAGAAGGGAACGGTATGGCTCTGGCCCTGGGCGTCGGTCCAGCTCAGCACACTCTGCATGTTGATGGTGCTGTTGATGGAGGCCACCGCCAGGTTGGAGGGGTAGACGGCGGGAGAGGACATCATGGAGATATCCGGGTCCTCCGCCAGGTTCAGGCCGCCCCGCTCATTGCCCTGGGCGGGGGAGTTTTTGCTGTTGCCGGCGGCGGTCATCAGGATGACGCCGGCCTGCTCCAGCCGGGCATAAACGCCGTGGATGGCGGTGTCGTCATAGGCAAAGCCGTTGTCGGAGCCCAGAGACAGGTTCACGGCGTCGGCGCCCAGGGTCATGGCGTCCTCCAGGGCGTTGAGAATGGCGCTTTCCGTGGCGCCGGAGTTGCCGCCGTCGGCAAAGACCTTCATCATCATCAGCTGGGCATCGGGGGCTACGCCGGAAAAGAGGACCTCGCCCTCCTGGCTCTGGACAAAGCCCGCCACGGTGCCGGAGACGTGGGTGCCGTGGTTGCTGCCGCTGTTGCGGACGTTGACGTCGCCGCTGATGATCTCGCCGGTATAGGGGTCGGCGTCTCCGGCGTAGTCAAAGGCGAAGGGGACCTTGCGGGTCTTGTACATGGCCTCGTTGGAGGCGGGGCTCAGCCTATTGGCATTGAGCTGGCGGCCGTTCAGGAAGGCCAGCAGGGACTCCTTGGTATAGCGCAGGTCGCTGTTGCTGAGCTGGGAGTAGAAGGAGTCGTCCCGGAAGGCCTCGTGGACCCGGCGCAGACCGGTGACGTTGGCGCCCTCCTCATCGCTCCACCAGCTGGAATACTCCATGTCCAGGCCGGAATCCACCACGGCCACCAGCATTCCCTTGCCGGTGTAGCCCTTGTTCCAGACCTCCTGCAGGTGGACCATGTCATAGCTGTAGCCTGCCACACCGGCATTGGTGGCCGGAGAGGCGGGCTGACTGTAAACATGCTGCACATGGGCGGACTTCACGCCCTTCAGACTGCGGATGGTATCCAGCATGCCATAGGGGGCGCGGACGGCCATGCCGTTAAAGAGCACCGTCCACTGCTCCATCAGCTCAGGGGCGCCGGCAGTGCGGGTGCCCTCCGCCTGGAGAGCGGCGGGCTGGGCCGCCTGGATCTCGGCAAAGACCTTTTTCTGATCCCGGCGAATGGCGGCATCCTGTTTCTCCGCGCGGCCGCCGGCAAGATAGGCGGCGATCTCCGCACCGGCAGAGCTGGTGGAAGCCGTTTTCTTCGCGGCAAAGCCCTCCAGCACGGGAGCGCGCTCCAGCTCCACGAGGATGGTCACCATATCATCGGGCTGATGCCCGGTGGGCTGGGTGGTTTCCGCCGCAGAGTCGTTCTCCGCCATGGCGTCCAGCCGGGGGGTGCCGCTGACCTCCTCCGCCTTCACCACGGTCCCGTCGGGGGCGGCGGCTTCGGCGGCCAGAGCCGTGGGCGCCAGGCCCAGCAGCATGACCAGCGTCAGCAGCAGTGCGATCACTTGTTTCATGTTATACATTCCTCCCTTGTGTTGAACTCCCATGTTCTGCATTCTTTATAGGACAATGAATGTTCTATGGTCATGGGATGACTGTCGTTATTATAGCACTTTACCGCGGCGGTGTCAAGCTATGCCGGGTGGAACTTCCGGGTTTTCTCCATTTGGCTCTATCTGGAAGGCGAACAACCGGGGGCCTATCAGAGTGACATTCTGACGCAGGAAGTCATCGGCGTGATCGTCGATGAATTCGGATATGCGGAGGATACGGCCCGCCGCTTTCATCAGGATATGATCTACTTTACCTACGGACTGGCAATCCTCGCCAATACGGATCATCTGCACCTGACGGAAACAGAGTTGCGTGAGGCGTTCCGCCGGGAGTTCCGCGCGCTGATCTTCATTTATGGGAAGCCCGCAAAGCTGCCTGAATTTGCTGTGAAAGCCGGTGTTGTTTTATGAATCTGAAAGTGTCTTTTTATGGATTGGACTTGTGATCTTTGCGCTGCCCATGCGGCACATCTCACCGTGTCGATTCAATCCTTTCGCTGACATATGCCTGCAGCAATCTGTGAGCTCCCGTATGAGGGAGCGAAAGAAATGCTGCTGGTGGATGAAGTTGATAGCAAAGTGTTTCTTGCAGAGCTCTTTGAGGCAATGTTCGATGAATTGCCATCGCCAAAACGAAAGGACAACGACATTGGAGGAATAACCGATGAACTATATTCGGATCACAGTGGCAGACATATCCGACTGCGGGATCAATCTCATGTACCTTCCCTTTGAACCGTCCGCACAGATGCCAAAGTTCCGGGAAGGCGCGAAGCATCCGGCGATTGAGGATAACGGTTTTGTTCTGTATTACACCGATCAGTGTCCCTACACCTATTATTGGGTACCAAGGGTGCAGGAGGTGGCGAAGGAACTCGGTGCCTTTCGCAGAAAGGCGGATTATACCTATGAAACTGCCATTGGAAGACCATTTGTAAATTTTACTCCAGACGGATTGACAAGCGCTACTTACTGATATATAATTCACGTTATACATAACACAAGTTATAAATGTGGAGGTTCGGATATGTCCGCCAAGGCAAAAGTTACAAAAGAGATGATCGTTGATGCGGCCTTTGCGATTGCCCGCGAAGCGGGAGCGGAAAATATCAACGCAAGAACCGTTTCGGAAAGACTGCATTGTTCCACGCAGCCCGTCATGTATCATTTTGCGACGATGGAAGAACTGAAAAGAACAGTCTATGCGAAGGCAGACCTCTATCATTCGGAATATCTGATGAATATGAAAAAACCGCCGAAGGGTGCTGCGCTCGGAATCGGAATGAATTATATCCGCTTTGCCATCGAAGAACCCCACCTGTTTCGCTTCCTTTTCCAGTCGGATTATTTTAACGGAAAGACTTTGCTTGAACTGATCGATGCGGAGGAGCTTATCCCCGTTCTTTCAGCGATGCAGAGAGCTTTAGGAATTGGCATGGAGCAGACGAAAACGGTTTTTATCACGGTGTTTCTGTTTGCCCACGGGTATGCAAGCATGATTGCCAACAATTCGTTGAAATACGATGAAGACACGATCAATTCCCATTTGGAGCGGGCATACAGAGGTGCAATATTGGCAGCGCAGGAGGAAATGGCATGAAAGAATGTGCAGACGCTGCCGGCACATTGACAGACAACTGCCTTGCCGTCAGGAAAGCTTAAATTGTATGGAGGTAGGATTATGAAAAGCACGAATCAACTGATCGGCTGCTGCGGACTGGACTGCGAAAAATGCGATGCCAGAATCGCAACGATTACAAACGGCAACGCCCTGCGCGAAAAAACTGCTGCCCTGTGGACAAAGCTCAACGGGGTAACGATCACGCCGGAAATGATAAACTGCACCGGCTGCCGCATAGAAGGCGTAAAAACGCCGTTCTGCGACAGGCTCTGCCCCGTACATAACTGCGTCCGGGAAAAGGGATTGGATACCTGCGCCGACTGCGGACAGATGGATGGATGCTTGATACTGGGGCGCATCGCCGTAAGGGGAAAATACGAAGAAAGGAAGTTTTGAAATTGAATAACAGCTTGTTTGTCATAGAGCGCGCACGGGCAGAGGATGCCGCGGCCCTCTTGGATTATCTGAAAATCGTGGGCGGCGAAACCGAAAATCTCAGCTTCGGTGCGGAGGGCGTGCCCCTCGACCTTGAAACGGAGCAAGACTATCTGCGTTTGCAGTGCGAATCAGCGGACAATGTGCAGTATCTCGCCAAGGTCGACGGCGAGATCATCGGCACGGCAAGCCTGAACCGCAAGCCCCGGCGCATGAGCCATCGCGGAGAGTTCGGCATCAGTCTGAAAAAAGCGTGGTGGGGCTGCGGCGCGGCGTCTGCGCTGACGGAAGCGATCCTTGCCTTTGCCAAGGAAAACGGCTTTGAGCAGTTGAATCTGGAGGTGCGCAGCAGCAACGCCCGCGCCATCAGGCTTTATGAAAAGTACGGCTTTCGGAAGCTGTGTACGTTTCCCCATTTTTTCAAAATCCATGGAGAATATGTCGATTTTGACCTGATGAATCTCGAACTGAACACAGCAGACGACCGTATAGAGGGAAATATGAGATGAAAGCAATTACCGTCGAAGCATTATCAAAAACATTTTCCGGAGGAACTGTTGCGGTTGATGGAATCAGGTTCTCATTAAATCAGGGAGAAATCTTCGGGTTCTTAGGGCCAAACGGAGCGGGAAAAACTACGACCGTGAAACTGCTTTGCGGTATGCTGACCCCATCAGGCGGTAAATGTCAGGTGCTGGGAATTGACCCCACCCAAAACCCGGAGCAGCTGCATGAAAAGGTCGGCGTAGTAACAGAACATGCCCAAATGTACGATCACATGACGGCTTGGGAGAATCTGCAATTTTACGGCACTCTTTTTGGCATGAGCCGTTCGGAATGTGCAGATAGAGCAAAACTGCTCTTACATCGACTGGAACTGGCAGATGTGAAGGATCGCAAGCTGGCCACTTATTCTACCGGTATGCGCCAGCGGCTTTCTTTGGCCAGAGCATTGCTTCACAGTCCGCAGATTTTGTTTCTGGATGAGCCGACCTCTGGCCTTGACCCCGAAAGCGCTCAGAATGTAAATTCTCTGATTCAGGAGCAGGCTGCCGAAGGGATCACCGTATTTCTTTGTACGCATCAGCTTCGATATGCGCAGGAAATCTGTACGACATATGGACTTATGGATAAAGGGCATTTGTTCGCTACGGGAAATATTACCGAACTACGCGCTATGGTAAGCAGAAATCGTAGGGTGCGTGTGAAAGCAAGCTGCTTGCCAAAGGACATGGTATATCAGGAAATCGGAGATCACATCTATGATGTGGATGTGGCCTCGGAGCATGACATCCCGCTTATCGTAAAAAGAATTGTAGAGGCCGGTGGTGATTTGTACCATGTATCGGAACAGCAGATGTCATTGGAAGAAATCTACTTTTCGCTGATCGACCGGGAACATGCGGAAACGGAGCGTGAAAAATATGAATAGCGGACAGTTCGCCTTAATAAAGAAAGATATTCGTGGCATTACATCAAATAAACAGATTTTCGCAGTTCTTCTTATCGTGCCGCTTGTGCTAACTATTGTCCTGCCGTCGATTTTTGTGTTTGTAATATCATTTGCTCCCGATGCTGCCTCAAATTTTCAGAAACTATTGGATATGCTGCCTGCTCCCAATGGGGAGTACAGCCAGCAGCAGAGGATATTGGGACTTATATTGAATAACATTATGCCGCCCTTTTTTCTGATCGTCCCCATCATGGCATCGTCTGTCATGGCGGCAAGCTCCTTCGTGGGCGAAAAAGAAAAGCACACCTTAGAAACATTGCTGTATTCTCCGCTGTCCCTGCGGCAGTTGTTCCAATCCAAAATATTGGCCGGGCTTTCGGTTGGAATGATGATTTCCTATATCTCGTTTGCTGCCATGCTGTTGGTAGTGGAGATGGAAGTGTTCTTCCTGACCGGCAATCTGCTCCTTCCCGCAGCGAGTTGGCTGGCGATCATGCTTTTGATCGCACCGGCGATCTCTCTGGTTGCAATTGCTGTAACCGTGCGGAGTTCTGCCAAGGCACAGACTATCGAAGAAGCACAGCAGCGGGCGGTATTCCTGATCTTCCCGATTCTCGCTTTGCTCATCGGACAATTCACGGGCATTATCCTAATCAGCGCAGGACTTCTCTGGGGAGTGGGTATTGTTCTGGCAGCACTTGCTATATTGCTTGTAAAAGGGGCTGCTGGAAACTTCACTTACGAAAAACTGCTGAAATAGCGGCTCTGTACAAAATATAATCCTTATGAGCATGAAGTCACTCTGCGGAGAGCCTATTTCCATGTGGCTGCCCGAAAAGTACAAAAAGCCGAACACCTCTACCTATGTGCAGGGCGTGGAGGTCGAAACCGATTATATGGGAATGATCCCGGAGGGCTTCGATACCATTCATCTGCCGGAGTCGGAATATCTGATGTTTCAGGGCCCACCCTTCCGGGAGGAGGATTACTGCGAAGCCATCCGCACCGTGCAGGCGGCGATGGACAGCTATGACCCGTCCGTCATCGGCTGCCGCTGGGACGACGAAAACCCGCGCATCCAGCTCGAACCCCGTGGCGGGCGCGGCTATATCGAGCTACGGGCAGTCAGGAGAGTTCAGAAATGAGCGAAGCGATTTTTGTTGAAGGACTGACGAAAACCTATGCCGGGAAAACCGTGGTCGATCATTTAGATCTTTCGGTAAAAAGCGGAACGGTATTCGGACTGCTCGGTGCCAACGGTGCCGGAAAAAGCACCACGAT
>ERZ827512.3436-NODE-3436-length-11107-cov-2.677524_pt1 | contig 11107 bp, 8 predicted proteins | sample MGYA00519916_ERZ827512 | MGnify/ENA primary metagenome ERZ827512 (study PRJEB31778, sample SAMEA3449335) | human gut metagenome | biome: human gut; feature: human-associated habitat; material: faeces | place: United Kingdom | collected 2010/2012 ... | reverse complement strand
CAAGGAGGCAGTGACCGCATATTCTTGTTCGTTTGCTGCCAGCAGTCCCGCTACTGCTGGCGTATCTGCTCCGACTGTAAGTGCCATCTCGGTTACAATGCCATCTGATGGGGCCAAAAAAGCTCCGCCTGCTGCTTGCAGGGCTTCGAGAGATTTCAAGGTTTGATCTTCCTGCCGAATCTGGGCTAGCAAAACCTGAGCGCCCGCTTGATCAGTTTGGTTTGACTTAGCCAGTTCTTCCGTTTCCTTTGCGTAATTGTGCTGGGCGCTATTACGCGAATCCTCTGCGTTTTGCGCGGCGGACAGCGCCGCCTCCGTTGCATTGCCCGCGGCCTCTTGTGCTGCTTCCAAATCCGCCTGTGCCTGCTGCACAGCCGCCTGCGCGGTCGCGTATTCCGCTTCCCAGTCCGCGTAATCCTGTTCCGTCTGTGCTTGTTCCGGCGTTGCCATCTCCCAAAAGCCGTCCTCGTAAGGGCGTTGCGGTTTCCGGCCTTCTACCTCTGCCAAAACCTGGTGGGCAGCATCCAGCACATTCTGTGCCTGCGAAACATCCGCCTCGCCTTCCGCTGCTGCCTGTTGATAGTCTGCATACGCTCGATCCAGCTGTTGCTGCGCCTGCTGCCAGGCAAACGGATCGGCCGCCTGCCCTGCCAGAAGCTGGTTGGCCTGTACTTGATGCTGCTGCATGGACGCCTGTACCTGTTCGATTTCCGCGCGCACATCGTCCAAAGACAAGAGTGCCAGCGTTTGCCCTTCTGTCACCTGATCGCCCGGTTGGACGAAAATCTGTTCGACCAAAAGACCTTCCGGGATGGTCAGCGGAGTTCCAATTCCGGGGGATATTTGACCGGAAACCGTAAAGCTCTGCGTAACTACACCCTGGTACGGGGCGGTCACCGAGACGACTGGAAGCGTGGTGGCCGCGGTTCCGCGCACCAACAAAGTCAACAAAAGCATGAGCGCAAGAAAGCGCAGCATGGCAACACCGGTATGCCACTGGTTGGGTTTGGCAGCGGCAGTAGCGTGCAACCGCTGTCTGAGTTTATGTATCACGTCCAAAGAGTTCATCCTTTCACAGCCCCTTTTGTCAAGCCTGCTTCCAGGTATGTTTGCCCGAAGCGGAAGACCAGAATCGAAGGGAGCAACATCCACAGACTGGCAGCCATCGCGAGACCCAGTTGTTTTGTATCCAGATTGGCCGGGTCGGTAAAGAAGAGGGACAGTGGCCAATATTGTGGAGATTCCAAAAAAGTCATCGGTTGTTCTATGGCGTTCCAGGCATCCAAAAATCCCAGCGTCAGGGCGGATATAAGACCGGGAATCCCCAATGGAATCCCGATGCGCCAAAAACGCTGCCATTGATTTGCACCATCGATCGAAGCGGACTCCAAGACTTCTCTCGGAATCGTGTCAAAGCCGCGCTCCATGATAAATACCGGAAATGTAGAAAAGATGCCCGGTAAAATGATGGCCCACGGCGTGTCCAGCAGGCCAAATTGGCGCAATACCAGATAGCTGGGCACCATGGTTACCTGGAAGGGCAATAGCATCAGAACGATGTAAAGCCCCCGAACCATACTGCGCCCGCGAAAGCGAAGCCGGCTGATTGCCCAAGCGGCAGGCGCGCCCACCAGCAGGTTCCCGGCCACCTGGGCTACAGACTGGCCGATGCTGTTCCAGAACATGACAAAAAACTGCGGCGTATCCAACAGCAGGGTCAGCAACGGTTCGAGCGTCGGCCAGTCTGGCAACAGGTGCCAGACGGTATATCCGGTGCCCAGCCCTAGGGCCGGGCCAATTGTCAAGCGCAATTCTTCCTGGGACATCAGCGCGCCCATAAAGAGAAACCAGAGTGGCCACCATACCAGCAGCGCCGCCGGTATCAGCCAGAGCCATTGCCAGCGGTGCGGTTTGTGAACCCTACTCATCTTTCGCACAGTGGTCCCACCATTTCAATAATCCCAAAATCACAACCAACAACACCAGCGCAACCAACACGGCGGCAGCAGCAAGGCGCGGCAGGTCCAGACTTAAAAACCAGTTGTTGAACAAATGCTGCAACAGATAGATGCTCTGCTGCGGATAGCGTCCTGCCACCAGGTAGGCCTCGCGGAAAACCTTGAAGGCATTCAGCAGGCTCAAAATCAAGGTCAGGGCTAAAGTTGTCTGGAGCTCAGGCCAGGTGATATGCCAGAACTGCTGCCATGTCCCTGCACCATCGACGCGGGCTGCTTCATACTGATCGACCGGAATCGCTTCCAGCCCGGCCGTCCAAAGAATGCTTGTATACCCGCAATTTTTCCACAGATAGGTGCCGGTCAAAACCCAGAACGCTGTACCTGTCCCCATAAAATCTATAGGCTGCACCCCCAGGCAGGTCAACCAACCGTTGCACAACCCCTGCCGGGCAAACAAGGTTTGCCACAACAGCACAATGCTGGCCACAGGAATCGCAATAGGCAGCAAAAAGGTGGTTTTGAAGATGCGGGCAGCCCGTGTTTGCCGCAGCGGACGGCTGTGGAGCACGAGCGCCAGTACCAGGCTGCCTGAAAGAAGAATCGGCAGGCAAATCCCCAAAAAGCGCGCCGTATTGTGTACGGCCAATTGGAAGGCACCGTTTTGTATGACAGAGCGGTAATTGCTCAAGCCGACCCAGACAGTTCCCATCGTGTCAAACAGACTGCGCCGTACCGTCTCAGCAAAGGGCAGCAAAACAAACAGAACAACGCCAGTCAAGCTGGGCAGCAGGAACAACCAGGCCGCACGAGTTTCCCGTTGGGTGGCCGTACAGCAGTTGCGGTCCCGGTTACTGTTGCTCAGCATAGTACAAGTCCGTTCGCTGCAGGATGTTGGCCACCGTCGTTTCCAAGTCCTGCGCGCCCGTATACAGTTGAGCCGCGTTCTCATAGACAAGTTCCCTCAAACTCAAATCCGTGTTCGACGGTGTGGTCAGTTGGGCCATCACGGCATCCAGATTCAATTCAGACGGCGTAGGGTTACCGTCGGTACCATCATTACGCTGGCTGACTTTGGCAAGTTGGACGCCTTGACGCACAAAGTAACCATTGAAACTGCCTCGGCCAGCCAGGTCTTCCGTTTCGCAATCCAACATGGTTCCAACAAACGCCACGCCGGCGTCTACCTGGTCAGATGTATTCAATACGCCCATTGTCATCACCGGTGTAAACACATCACCCGGCAAGGGGCGAATCAGAGCCGGGACGCTCCCGGTTTCGCTGACCATGTAGATATAGGTCAGCAGATAGTCGCTGGGGTTGCCTGCCGCGCAGTCAGCCGGATCCTGCGCCCGGCCATACCAGTTCATACTGACAGGAATATCCACAGCCAGGTGCTGGCCGTCATCCCCGCTGGCGGTATCCTCCCCGTCCCCAAAAAGCGGATCATATTCCGCGCTGATCTGCTGCGCATCAACAACCGCTTTGGTGACAGACAAAAACTCTCGCAGAGCATCCTCGTTCACACCTTCGCCTTCGACAGCAAAGATCGACGCGCTGGCCGCCGGGTATAACTCGCTGAACAGGTTGTAGTACCCATCATAATGAAAGTTTGATTTGACACACAGGAGATCCTGCAAATCGGTCAAATTTTGGGCCTCAGACAACCGTGCTTTGTTTTCCTCAGACTGGCAATAAACCAGGCTGGGGCGGAACAGCAGCGGCAGCGCCCAACAGCCGGATTCATCGGCATAGCAATGTACAATGTTTTCGTAGCAGTTGCTGGTATCGATATTGCTTAAATCTGCGAGGATTCCCTGACGAATGTAAGATTCTACGGGCAGACCGTCCAGCACAAGTACATCCGGTCCCTCACCGGCAAAGATCTCTACGTTGAGGGTGCGGATCACATCGTCCACTGTCATCCCATTGTCCAGACTGTCTTGACCATATTCCACAGTGACCGTCTGTTCCGGGTGTTCAGATGCGTATGTATTGACGGTCTCACGTAGCAAAAGGCTATCCTCCATGGCCCAAACCACCAGTTCGCCGCCGGACGCGACGGCCGCCTGGGTATCATACCGGTACCGGTATATTTGTGCCTGACCGCCGGCATTTACGCCACTGACCCAGTAATTTCCCTGTCCGTCCAACACGATCTGCTGTACGATGAAGGAACTGCTGGCAAGCGCAAAACTGCGGTTATCGGCCAGATTTTGCTGTAAAGTACCACCCAGGGCAATTTGATGGATACCGTTGCTGTCTGCCCAAATCAGGCAGTTTTGTTGGATCGCGGCAGCGCTGGCCCGCGCCAAAGGCTCTGCCAACGGCAAGCTGTATTGTTGCAATACTCTGCCATTCGTGGCATCGAGCACAGACAAGCTGGTGCTTCCGGCCGCAAACGTATAGATGGAACCCTCTGCATAAAAGGCCGGGCTGCCATAGAAACCGGGCGTCACGGTCGTGGCCTGCCGGGTGGCAGGATCGACCAGCACAAAGACGGTGGTTTCCCCGACTTGAGCGGTCAAAAATATCTTTCCGTCTGCTGCAAGTCGCAGGCCGATTGGCAGCGCTTCCTCTTGCGACAAAGCCTCGACTGGAATGGTTTGCATGGCGGCAGGGTCCGTACCGCTCTGCAGGGTGTAGGCACCGCTGTCATCGCGGCAAACGGTCCAAAGCGTGCCGTCTGCCGCGACGGTCAAAGCTCTGTTTGCCACGGCCGGCTGGCTGGATTCGACAGCTGTTTCCCAAACATCATCGGTCCAGCGCAAAAGTTGTATGCCGCCGCTCTGGCTCAGCCCCACCACTTCTACAGCACCATCCGCGGAGAGACGCAAATCCGTGAAATACGCATAGGTCTGCGGCATCAGTTCCGTCATGTCGTCCTGCACATACGTCCCCGCCTCACTGGTTTGCGAAATCTGTGTTGTCGATGACGCGCTGTCCTGCGGAGCAGAAGAAGCGCTGATGGTTGCCGATTCCGAAAACATGGCTGCCGAAGATGCATGGCAGCCGGAAAACCCAGCGAGCGTGACGAACCCTGCCAGCAGAGAGGCCAACGCCTTGGCGCGCATTGTTTTCATGGTTGTTGACTTCCTTCCTGAATTGTTCTAAACTGATTGTAGCAAACACACTCTAAATTTATCCTGAATTTTTGACAAGGAATCTGGGAGGCGGGCATGAAAATTTTGCTTGTGGAAGATAACGTTTCCCTGTGCCGAAATATTGCTTCCGTTTTACAAAACGAGGGGTACACGGTCGTAACTTGCAGCAATGGAAACGAGGCAGAGTTTCAAATGCTTAACAACAGTAGCGACCTGATCCTGCTCGACAGAATGCTGCCCGGAAAAGATGGCATCACACTGACACGGGAAGCTCGCGCGGCTGGTATCACAGTGCCGATTCTTCTGTTGACGGCGCTGGATACCCTGGGCGATAAAGTCACCGGTCTTGATGCGGGGGCAGATGATTATATCGTCAAGCCCTTTGCCATGGAGGAACTGCTGGCCCGGCTGCGTATCTGGTCGCGCCGCACGGTATCCCTTGAGGATCCCGGAGAGCTGTGTTTTGGTGACTTGAGCTACCGCCCCAGCGTGCGGCAGCTCAGCGGCCCCGCCGGGAAGGAAGTCCTGCCCAAACGGCTGGCCCAATTGATAGAACTACTGCTGCGAAATGCAGAAGTGCCCATTACTCGCAACGTAATCTTCAACCGCATCTGGGGACCGGACGCGGAAGTGACCGATGCTGTCATCGACACCTATATCCATCTGACACGGCAGCGGCTCGCGCACCTGCAATCCGCCGTGAAAATACAAAACAGCCGGGGCACCGGCTACCAACTGTCCTATGAAAGAGAGCTATAAATCCACCACACGGGGAGCCATCTATAGGAAATCACGATACCGAATCACTGCGTTCTGTGCGCTGGTTACCGGACTGGTTCTGCTGATTGCTTTCGCCGTTGCCTGGCAGGCCGCCCGTCGTCAGATGAGCAATGCAGACGAGTCTCTATTTCTCTCCCAATGTCAGACTGTAACCGCCTATGTCTCCTCGCCCTATGGTGTGGATACCCAAACTGTGTTGCAGTTTGCCGGGCAGAATCAATTGGCCGTGGCGGTTGTGGACGGCGGCACGTTGCTGACCTTCGTCCCTGACTTACAAAAAGAAACGTTGACACAACTACTGGCATCTGTGCAGGCATCTGCAATTGGGCGAGGCTTATACTCTTCCGCAGCGCAAAGTGGGAATTTCATGGTACAGTCCGCAGGGCAAAACTGGCGGTGCTTCCTGCAAGGGCAGGCGATGTCCACTACTCAGTGGTGCAATATACTGGTTATGCAACCTGTGACAGTCCATTCGGCCGAAGTCTTGCGCTTACTGGCCGTGTATGCGGCCGCTTTTATGTTGGGGTGGGCCGCACTTATCCTGATGTCTGCCATCTTGGCCCGTTTTGCTGTACGCCCGATTGAACAGGCGCAAACGGAGCAGATCCGCTTTCTGGCGTCTGCCAGCCATGAATTGAAAACGCCGTTGGCTGTGATTTCCACGTCGGCTGATCTTCTGAAACAGAAAAGCCAAGATTTGGCGGAGCCATGCCATTTGATTCAGCAACAGACCCGCCAAATGGGACGTCTGATCGACGATATGCTAGTTTTGACAAACAGCAACACCGGGCATTGGACACTGCAGCTTCGACCTGTTTTGCCGGAGGAAGCCGCCATGACCGCCTACGAAACCTTTCAGCCGGTTCTGGCCCGCGCGGAACAAATGCTTGCGCTGGAGATGCACCATTGCCGATGGTTTTGGCCGATGAGCAACGGCTACAGCAAATTTTGGCCATCTTGCTGGACAATGCGCACACCTACGCCTCTCCTGGTAGCGCTGTTGCGCTGCGGGTAGACTTCCAACATAACCAGGTTCGGTTTTGGGTAATCGACCACGGCCCCGGCATACCGGACAATGCCAAACAGGCGGTGTTTACCTATTTCTACCGGCAAACTTCTGAAAATGAATGCGCGGCAACTGTCGAAAACAGCGCCCATCATTATGGATTGGGGCTGACGGTGGCCACGGAATTGGCCAACCTGCAGCACGGTTCTTTGACCGTACAGGATACGCCAGGTGGCGGCGCTTCCTTTTGCTTGGTATTGCCGGCAAAACAACATACATAATGACAGAAGGCAGGCAATCCAATGCCCGCCTTCTGTCTGTTACGGAGCGTCAACCGTCGGTCGCGCGGCTGATTGCAGTGGCCACGTTCGCGTTCATGTTGGCAGAATTACCATCCGTACAACTTGCGCCACAGTCGCCCCAACATATAGCCAACTGTCGGAACCGTTCGAATGATCTTCTCAAGATGAAGCTTTCTTCGCAACGAACAGATGAGGATATCTACCGTTCGCGTACGAATCACATCACAGAAAAACATAGCGTTCGGTATCCGATGATGCAATCACTTGATTTTTATTAGCAGACGAGCAGGAAATTCGGAAACGCAGAGTGAAAAAACATCTTCCGTAAGCATCTTCTCGACTTTTCTTACTCTTTTTTGGACAGCACCAGTGCTCGGCGTAAAAAAGAAATGAAGGGTTTTGTTGGCTCCGGGCTTCAGCTTAAGGCTGCCGACATCTGCAAGTTCGGGATATACCAGAGCTTGAATTGTGCTGTTATAGAAAAGCGTCAGGGATTTGTCTACCAAAAGATATCGTCCAAAGAAAATATACCCAGTCGTATTATCTGTGTTAGAAATATTGAGTTCTATGTCATATACATAATTAGATTCCACGTTCCCATATTCATCCAGTCTGGAATATTCATGATAATCCAAGTTGTACTGTTCAAACAACTGCTGATAAGTCAGCAATTTTGCATCATTGACTTGCACACTATAACCGTCAGGGTTCTCATCCGGAGAAATAAAATAGTTGTTGCCAACTGGAACAAAATCACCCGCCTGATAAATTTTGTCAGGGATTTGATACGGAAGATGATTGGTATGGTAAAAAGCCGCCATCCAGGAGGCCAAACCGACGAGACACGCAAGAATTGACAACACAGCGATGGTGCTTTTCCGTTTTAAGCGAATCTTTTTTCCCATAGCAAAGTACCTCTTTACAGTGACAGTGTGCCAGCCCGCATCGTATAGATTTTGCTGCAGCAATGGTGCAAAAAGTTCATGTCGTGACTTGCCATGACAATAGTCGCGCCACGCGAAGTTTCATCTTGAATCACATTTTCCAGCATGGTAATGCCGCTCTCATCAAGAGCATTGGTTGGCTCATCTAAAAGAATAATATCGGGTTGTTCGAAAACAGCCGCTGCGATGCCAAGCCGCTGCTTCATTCCAAGTGAATATTTTTTATATTTTGTGTCATGGAGGCCAACACGCTGCAATACGCTTTCGATTTGAGCAGTGGGCATCATTTGATGAAGAGACGAGAGCATCTGTAAGTTTTCAGCGCCCGTGTATTGTGGTAAAAACGTAGGATTTTCAATGAGAAAGCCGATGCTGGGAGGAAACTCCAAGTCGGAACCTAACATTTTGCCGTCAATTAGGACATGGCCCTTTGTAGGATATATGAGACCGGAAATTAGCCGCAGCAGCATTGTTTTACCGGAGCCGTTAACCCCCTGCAAACCGATCATTTCTCCCGGTTTAACCGTTAATTGAATCTGATCAAGTACAACGCTGTTCCCTATAGTTTTAGATGCACCGTCAATTTCGATTCTTGGCAATAAATCCATAAGGTACGACCCCCTCAGTAAAGATCAAAGTTTCGGAAGCGATGTCGCCCAATGAACATACAAAGGAGGGACAAAGCAAGCGCGTATACGATTCCGGAGGGAAAGGAAAACCCATCCACCAGTATTTCATTGCTGCGAATGCAGAATGCATAGTTGAGGATCAATACAGGGACGCAAAAGTATGCCGATGCCAACATAAGAATTGCTGATATCAAAAAACAGATAATGGGGCGAAACCAAAGCGTTAGCAGCATTTGCAATATGCCGAAAGAAGATGCGATCAATGGAGGCATGAGCAGGAGTACATGGCATACATTCCACTGGTCTGGCGGTACGGTTTCCATTAACAAAAAAATATCGCTCATATAAGGGGAAACAGAAAGGGTAAATTGACCGCCGTACAGCAGGCAGTTGATGAGGAGGAGGATCCAGCACAGGAAAAAGTAAAGGAAGGTTGCAACGATAATCCAGGCGCATTTGGCCGTCCACCACTTTGTGCGGCTGCCGGAATATACGATGACCATTTTCCCAAATGTATCTCTATCATACACAGGATAATAAAGCGTAAGAAACAGGCAAATTCCAAAGACCAGAAACCAAGAAACAGGAAACAGGAATGGTTCGTCTGGATTCGGAATATAGGGTTTCATGCCGCCAAAAAGATACATGGCAAAATCCCCCAGTGTTGGCTGTGCGCCTGCGTACTGATGATTGAGGGAAGCTGTTTCTCTCAGGCGAAGCATGAATTCAAAACAGACAAGCGACACAAGAAGCGGCAAAACCAGAAATTTCTTTGCGATAAAACGGATGCCGTTTCTTAAATCGAAACGGAAGGGATTGCTTCTATTCATGCCATACTCCCCTTTTGAAAATGATTGCGATTGCTGAACAAAACAGCATGACAGCTTCTATAAGAATTATAGCTGCGTTTGGATCATAGCGGAGAGTTGCCGGATGAAGATATGCGATTGGCGAAATTTCGTATGACCATTTCGCCCCTGGAATTGCACGGGCTAATAGGCCGGAAAGATAGTCGATTCCCCAAAAAAGCAGTAACGGGAAAGCGGCTGCGGCAAATTGATTTGTGATATAGAAAGAAAACGCATAGCCGATCAAAGCAATCAACCCGGCAAACAAACCATCCAGCAGAATGTACAGGGTAACATAAAGCGCCGGATGGGTATAGAACAGATCCGCCCACATAGCGCCAAAATATACATGGTTATAGATTTCGTAGTTGATTTGAGGGACCGTGCTTGGAATAAAAGCAGCCGTGACAGCAAAATTTAAGATGAGTGGAATCACAATCGTGATAAACGCTGCGGAAAAACATACGATCCCTTTGGAAAGATAGTAAGGCTGACGGCCGACACGCACAATCATCTGGTTGGCATAGGATGATTTTTTCTCCTGGAGACAAGATAACGAGTGGGGAAGAATTGCAAATAGCGGAAGCAGCGTGTAGAAGGCAGAGTAAGCAAGCGTTTCCGACTCACCGCCAATCCAATAATTATAGGAAGTCCAGACAGGGAACAACTCGTTAGAGACCATATGTCCGTTTTCAAAACAATATTGATCCAGAGCATCATGTATATTCAAATATCCCTGGCAGCAATAGGATGCGCTGCTCAATGCGAGAAGAACGCAGGTTGCCATTGAAATGATAAAGTTATGAGAGTGAAAGCATTTGCGGAACTCCATGCGGATACAGTTATACATCTGCGCCACCACCATTTTCATGAGAAATAAGAAAAGCCAACACCGGACGCATTGTCATAACCGACTTGGAGGTATACAGACTGTTCCTCCCATGCGGATGGCTCAATAAAAATTCCAATCTGAAAATTTAACGTATCACCAGGGGCCAAATTGAACTTGTTGTAGTCGGAAGCGCTATTTGTGCTGTCAGGGTGTGCACTGAAATAGAGCATTTGTGAATCACCCTCATTTCGCGGAATGAGGTCAAGCATAAATTGGTATTCTTCACCCGCACGGGGTTCCATTTCAGATTCTGAAGTGTTTGTCACGTTCATATCGAGCAGAATAAACTTCCATGTCTGATAGGTGTCATAGGAAGTGTTTGGTACACACTCGGACAAAGAAATGGGAGAGTCCTCTATCGTGTCGTATACATCCACCCGGTTCAGCGTATAGTCACGGGAACCTTCCCCCATCGTTTCTGTGTCATGAATGGATTCCCCAACACCGCGCAGGCCGGTGGCTAATGCTTCCGGCGCGGCCGTCGGGACACCGCTATTGTCGGCTTCCGTATGGCCGTCAACGGTTGGCGATTCCGTTTGTGTATCATCTACGAACGCACCTGTCTGGATATCTCTTATCGTTTGCTGCGCACTTCGATCCAACCGAGGGTAAACCCAAACAAAAAGTATCGCTGCTGCGATTATGAG
>ERZ827512.3431-NODE-3431-length-11124-cov-5.029903_pt1 | contig 11124 bp, 15 predicted proteins | sample MGYA00519916_ERZ827512 | MGnify/ENA primary metagenome ERZ827512 (study PRJEB31778, sample SAMEA3449335) | human gut metagenome | biome: human gut; feature: human-associated habitat; material: faeces | place: United Kingdom | collected 2010/2012 ... | reverse complement strand
CTAGGACCCCTTGATTAACAGTCAAGTGCTCTAACCAACTGAGCTATTGAGGCATATCTAATTAAATGGTGGGCCTGACAGGACTTGAACCTGTGACCCCTTGCTTATCAAGCAAGTGCTCTAACCGACTGAGCTACAGGCCCGCAATTGCTAACACATTTACATTCTACACTAAAGTAGAAAGAAATGCAACAGTTTTTTTGCTTTTTTTCATTAAGCAATATTAGAATAGCAAATAACTTTTATTAAATCAAGTGTTTTTTTGAAAATTTTCATATAAATTTCACAAAGCCCATATAGATTATTTACTAGGAGGAGAGAATGTGAAAAAAATAGGACAATTTTTTAAGAAGCATTGGAAGAAGTTTTTACTAGCTATCATTATTATAGCCATAATAGCAGGAATTATTTATCTAAGTTTTAGAGCCTATGATAGATATCAAAAAAATCTATTAACAGACCCAGCCTGGATAAGAGAAAATGTGGAGTTAGTAAAAAAGGATGAAAATATTTCTATCTTTAATGAAGATTATCAAAATATAATTGAAGAGAAAATTGATGCTTTAAAAGATTCTGTAGATTATACTTTAGAAAATCCATTACTAGTTCATAATCCATATGGCACAGGAACACTTTCTTACTACTTATATTATACTTATAGTGATGAGGATTTAGACTATAAAATTGTAACAGAAGGATATAGTGATTTTGAAAAAGAAATATCTCATAAAGATAATAATGAATATCAGTTAATTGGTTTTGTTCCATGAGAGACTAATACTTTAACATTAAAAAGTGGTGACGAGGAACAAGCGTTTACAATTACAACACCAAAGTCGACTGCTGAAATAGATAACCATTTAGAAATAGTAGATGGAGATAGTAGCAAAGACTTAACAGATGGTCTATATGCAGTATTAGGCCACGATAAAAACTATAATTCTAATATTTATTTATACGATAATGAAGGAGTAATAAGAGAAGAGTTTGTTTTAGATAGTTATAAAGCAGACCGTATTATCTTTGATGATGACTATATGTATTATGCTTATAATAAGAAAGGTATAGTTAAAGTAAATGCCTTAGGTAAAATAGAAAAATTCTATGATTTAGGTAACTATACAATGCATCATGATATGGTTTATGATGAAGATAATAATCGTTTTGTAATATTAGTTAATGAAGATAATACAGGTAAAGTTAAGAAGATTCTTGATATGAAAGACCTATTACCAGAATTTTACTTAAATGCTGTTAAACCAGAAGGTAAAAATACTTATGGTGGCTATGAGTTAGACTGGATTCATATGAATAGTTTATCTTTAATAGGAGATGATATCGTCTTAAGTTCAAGAGAGTTAAGTGCCATAATTTATATTAGTAATGCATATACTGACCCTAGTGTTAAATACTTATTATACAGTTGACGACTTAGACAATGGAGAGTATTACTTATATTTGTTTAACAATAATTACCAAGGTGCCAGAACAAGACCTAACTTTGATTGGTCTAATTATCCTGGCACTGGTACTTATAATGAAGGAGAAACATCATTTTTCTATCAATATAAGGTTAATGAAAACGACAAGACTTAAGAGTTAGTTAAGAGCTTTGAAATACCTTACTCAAGCATTGTAAGTGATGTTGAAATATCAGATGATGATGGTAATATCGTTGTAGGTAGTGGTAAAGATAACCCCTTTGGTGAATATGATAACGATGGTAATTTAATTACAACCCTAAGAAATATGTTTATCGTATCTTTAAATATGAATTCAATAACTTATTTGATTAAAGTCTAGTGATAGCCTTTTTAATTTGTTGATATTTGTATAAAAAAATAAAAGATATTTTTATTGAAAAAAGAATTAAGTACATTATAATATTTTTATATTGAGAGTGTGTTATGAAATCAATTGTTAAAAATTTAGCTACTTTTGGATTAGTTGGTACTTTGAGTTGTTTTCCTCTTGCTGGATGTGGGGCTTCTTCAGATGAGACTAATATTAATAAAGAAGAGAAGGTTAGTATCGAAACAGAGGATATTGATGAAAGTAAATATTTCGATGCTGGAGAGCATTTGTTTTTTGAAAGATATTATTTAAATGCACAGGAGATTACTGGTGGTTCTATTTCTATTCCAGAAAGATATTCTGTTTATGATATAGAGAATTTTTCTTCAATATATGGAAAAGGTTATTTATATGGAGGTTATGATGTATGATTCCAAAATGATGTTCCTGTAGAGGCTGCAAAAGTATATAATAAAGTTTTCGAAATTTATGACTATAGCAAACCTGGAACTCCTATTTTAGAAAACATAGAGGAACCAATACAAAAGGTAAAATAAAAATATTAGAAATATCTAGTATTTTCATACTGTTGCCAAATAGGTAAATATTTTGCTTAATTTGTCAACAGTCTGTAAAGTCTTGTAATAGACTTTTTTCTTTTTCTTTGATAAAATATAAGCATATTTTGAAGGGAGTGTAGTATTAATGAAAGGCACTGTTAATGAAAAAGGAGAACTATTAGATGCATTGTTTATTTTATTTAAAGACTTAAGTAAGAAAAAGATAAAGAACTATCTAAAAGATGGGGGAGTTCTAGTTAATGGTAAAGTTGTAACCAAGTATAATACAATTGTTAAGAAAAATGATGTTATTGAACTTAGTAAGACTAATAAAACTCATAAGAAAAGTAATCTTGATATTATTTATGAAGATGAATATTTCTTTGTAATTAATAAACCTGCTGGACTTTTATCAATAAGTACTACTAAAGAAAAAGAAAAGACTGCTTATCACTATGTTAGAGAATTTATTAAAAACAGAAAGAAGTCTGATAAAATATTTGTCTTACATCGCCTTGATAAAGATACATCAGGAGTTTTAGTCTTTGTAAAAGATAATACTCTAAAAAATCTTCTACAAAATAATTGGGATAAATATGTAAAGACAAGAGAATATGTCACTTTAGTAGCAGGTAATGTAAAAGATGTAGAAGACTATACTTGCTATCTAAAAGAAATAGGACCTGATAAGGTTATTGTTACTAATAAAAAAGAAGGTAAGATTGCCGTTACTTCCATTAAAACAATTAATAAGAATAATAAATATTCTCTTGTTAAAGTTAATATCAAAACAGGAAGACGTAATCAGATAAGAGTAGTTTTAAAACATTTAGGAAGTCCAATAGTAGGAGATAAAAAGTATGGTGGTAACAAATCTAATAGACTATATTTACATGCTAGTAAATTAATCTTAATTAATCCCCTTAATAATAAAACCTATACTTTTGAAAGTAGTGTCCCTACATCATTTAAGAAGGTGCTTAAAAATGAAAAGTAAAAGTCAAGTAGAACATAGTCTTATAACAAAATATCGTAAAGATATCTGGCGTAAGTTTATGAAAACGATTAGAGATTATTCTCTTGTAAATGAAAATGACCATATCGCTGTTTGTATTTCTGGTGGAAAGGATTCCGTCTTACTTGCAAAATGTCTAGAAGAGTTACAAAAACATGGCAAGACTAACTTTAAACTATCATATATCGTTATGAACCCCGGATATAAAGAAGAAACTTTAAAAGTAATAAAAGATAATTTAGAAACTTTGGGTATTGACTATAAAATATTTGACTCTGATATCTTTGAAGTTGCTAACAAACTAGATAAAGAGCATCCTTGTTACATGTGTGCGAGAATGCGAAGAGGTTTTCTTTATAAGACTGCTAAAGACTTAGGATGTAATAAAATTGCCTTAGGACATCATTTTGATGATGTAATTGAAACTATTCTTCTATCAATGTTTTATGGAGGAGAGTTTAAAACAATGTTACCAAAATTACATAGCACCAACTTTCCTGGTATGGAACTTATTAGACCTCTTTATCTAGTAAGAGAAGAATCTATTAAGAAGTTCTGGCAATATAATGAATACACCTTTATAAACTGTGCTTGTAAATTTACAGAAAATAAATCTGTTGAAAGCAATTCAAAACGTCTAGAAATTAAAAAACTACTTAATGAGCTTAGAGAAAAAAGCGATGTTATTGATAATAATATCTTTAAAAGTACTGAAAAAGTTAACCTAGAAACTCTTATAAGTTATCAAGATGATGGTAAAGTTACTTCCTTTTTAGACCGTTACTAGGTCTTTTTCTTTACACCTTTTATAAACCTAAAAAGTTTAGAAAAATATTGACTTTATCTTTATTATCAAGTATATTTTATATGAAAGGTAGGCTTGTTTAAAGTTAAAGCTTATCTTGAGGAAAGGAGGGATAAGTGGTGAGAAGTGTTAAAAAAGTATTAGGAATGGCTATGGTTAGTTTATTTACATTCGTTCCATTTTTAAATGTATCTGCTTTAACAGAGTACAATTTAACTGATTGGAATACAGAAGGTTTTGGAAGTGCAACAGCTGTTAAAGAGAATATTACTAACATAAAAGGAAATGAAACTGCAACAGGTGGAATGTTCTATGGACCAGTTAGTAAAAAAAGTAATGCAAAATTAGCAGATGGCATTATTGAAGAAGTTTATATTGAATTAAATCAAGATACTATGGCTGATAGAGAACTTTTTGAATTAACTATGTCTTTAGATGATACTTTAGAAAACTACGTAACAGAAGGAGTTGTAATGACTCAAAAAGTGGGAAATGAATATATTCTAACAGCAGGATGGGCTCCTGAATTTAAAGCAACTATTACTGACGATGGTGTTTATACTTATAGATATGGTGCTTCTTTAGATGAAAAAGGTAATACTATTTTTGAATTTACTATCTTAAAAGGAGATACAGTAATAGGTACAACTGGACAAATTAATATGGGAAAAACTAATGCTGACAATATCAGATCAATTTGGTTCTGTAATGTTCAAGTGGCAAATGGTATAAATGTTTATACAACCTTACCAGAAAAGCCATCTGAAGAAATTCCTGTAGAGCCAGTAGAACCTAGTGAAGAAGTTACAACACCTGATAGTGATAGTACTATAGAAGAACAAAATCCAGAGACTTCTGATAGTATCGTTCTAACTATTGGTATGCTAGTAACATCACTTACATTAATAGGTTTTGGTGTTAGAGCAATAAAAAAAAGAGCTTACTAGTAAGCTCAAGTAACCTTTAGGCAATTAGATTGAATTCTAATTGCTCTTTTTCTTCATATCAACTCGTAGAGGTAAATCAGTATCTTTAGATTTTAAGAAAAATTTATATGGTTCAATATCTAATATTTTAGATAATTCCTCAATCACATCAAAACTGGTAGAGTGTTGACCACGTTCCATTCTACTAACATAATTAGTAGAAACATCTAAAAGCTCAGCCAATTTTGCTTGGGTATATTTTTTCTTAAATCTATAATATCTAACATTTTTACCAAAAGTTTTCTTAAGCTCCATCAATATCATCACCTACATCTACACTTAATATGATACTTTTTTTCTTTTTTATACTAAACAACCTTTTAGGTTTATAAAAAAATGAATAAAAAAATAACAATTTAATCATTACTAATTTAGGAGATGATTAAATGGCAAATAATAAAGTATTGATAAGTGGTGTAAAAACATCAGAGTTAGAAGTGATATCACCAGAGGAAATGACAGAGTTATTTAAAAAAACTCAAAAAGGAGATAAATTCGCTAGAAATGATCTCATCAAAGGAAATCTAAGATTAGTTTTAAGTATTTTAAGAAAAGTAAATACTAAAAATGAAAATTTAGATGATTTATTTCAGGTTGGATGTATTGGTCTAGTTAAAGCGATAGATAATTTTGATCTATCACATGAGGTTAAGTTTTCAACTTATGCTGTACCAATGATTTTAGGAGAAATAAAAAGATACTTAAGAGACAATAGTAGTATTAGAGTTAGTCGCTCTACAAGAGATTTAGCCTATAAAGCTCTAAAAATGAAAGAAGAGTATTTTAAGGAAAATGGTACAGATATTTCTGTGGAAAAGTTATCGAAAGCATTAGATGTCACAACATATGAAGTTGTCTTTGCACTTGAATCATTAAAAGATCCTGTTTCTATGTCAGAACCAATTTATAATGATGGAGGAGATACCATATATTTATATGATCAAATAGAAGATAAGAAAAAAACAGGTTCAGTTATAGAAGAAAAAGTTGCTACAAACGATGCTATAAATTATTTAAGTGATAGAGAACAATTAATATTAAACGAACGTTATATAATAGGTAAAACACAAATGGAAATAGCTAAAGATATGGATATTAGTCAAGCTCAAGTATCAAGACTTGAGAAAAATGCAATAAAACAGTTAAAGAAAACTTTGAGATGAGAATAGATTAACTGAATTTTTCATATTTTTAAATAGTAGGATAGTGATAATATGAGACTTTCTGATTTGCAAAGTAAAAATATAGTTAATATTATAGATGGGAGAAATATAGGCAATATTATTGACGTTAAAGTAGATGAACAAAATGGTACTATTATTAGTTTAATAGTGGAGCCTAAAGGTAAATTTATCTCTTTTGGTAAAAGTGAAGATACAGAGATTAAATGGCAGAGTATTGAGAGGATTGGTGAAGATGTAATACTGGTAAGATTAGGTAATTGACTGTGAATAAAAAGAAAATATCTCTGTTTTTTATTCTCTTAATAATTTCTTTTTTTACCGCTTTATATCTTATATCACTAGCAGGTAAAGGCTTAGAACCTATTATTATTAATTATGCTACAGTAGAAACAGAAAGAATTGCTAATGTCATTTTAAATGATGTGGTTAATATTGATGAAGATTATTTTAATGACGGCTTGTTTGAAATAAGTAGAAATAGTGAAGGTAATATTGAACTTATTAATTTTAATACCAAAGTAACTAACAGCTTATTAAAAGATATAAATGATAAAGCTATGAAACAACTAACTGCTATAGAAAAAGGAAATACAAAATACTTAGAATTATCAGATTCTTTAAAAGGGACAAGACTTACTTTTTTAGATGGTGGAGTAGTCTGTGATATACCTATAGGTTCTTTATTTCATAATGGGATACTGATTAATTTAACAACAAGCATTCCAATTAGATTTTCATTTATTGGAACAGTATCAAGTAATATCGTAACTAATGTCAAAGAATATGGGTTTAATAATGCTCTAATTGAAGTAGGAATAGAAGTAACAATCAAAGAAAAAATAACTATGCCCCATTCTACAAAAAGTATACCAATAACTACAAAGGTAAATCTTACAACACAACTAATACAAGGAGGGGTTCCAAATTACTATAATGGAGCATTCTCTACATCGTCCCAAGTTTTTGCCACGAAAATAAAATAATATGTTACAATATAAATAGGTGATAGTGATGTATGAGTTATTAGGAGAAAATTATAAAATAACAAAAGGAAAAGAAAACTTTGATTATGAAGAAGTGAAAAAATTGTTTACAGACTATTTTAAAGATTATGATTATGTTTTAGGAGATTATTCTTATGGTAAAATAAGACTTAAAGGGTTTTATGATAGTAATAATAAGAAAGTAAGACAATTAAATGATATTAAGAGTTTAAATAATTATATTAATGAATATTGTTCCCCTGGAGCAAAAAAATTCCTAATAAAAAAAGAAGAATTTAAGAAGAATAGTAAAAATATGTAAAAAAGGACTTTTTATTTCTTTTTTTTTATGATAAAATAATTAATAGAATAGTAAAGGGAGGAAATAAGGATGGATGAAAAGAAGAAAATGACCTTATCAATTATAGGTGAAGATGGTTCTATTGATGAAGTAGAAGTTGTTATTGCCTTTGAATTTAAAGATACAAAAAAAGAATATGTTGTATATACAAAAAACGAAAAAGATGAAAATGGTAATGTAACAGTTTATGTTTCTAGAGTTGATAGAAGTGGAGATATACCAAAATTATATGGCATTGATGATGAAGAAGAATGGAATAGAGTAAAAGACGTATTGAGAAAACTATCAAAAAAAGACTAAGATAGATAGTAATATTAGTTGGAGGCGAATGACATGAGTGACAAACTACATAATGAAGAAATTGATGTTGAACGAATTGATGGTAATGTTTTAAGTGTTGAATCTAATAAAATTAAATTAAAGATAACTACTTATGCTGCCATAATGGAAGTTCAAGATGCATACATGCAAGAAGAATTGGATGCTAAAGAAGAAGAGATAGGAAAAATAAAAAATCAAGTAGTAAGTGGTAACTTAACTGAAGAGAAAGTTAAGAACGTAGATAAAGATTTAGCAACACTTACTGAACAAATAGAAAGTTTAAAAGATGTTTACGAAAAATTTTCAGTAGCTCATACAAGATTTATGGACTTAGCTAAAAGAGCGTTATCATTACCAAATGAAAATTTTAAAAAATTATCCGAAAAAGGCTATACAATGATTTCTGGTAAAAAAATAGAACTATCTAATCTTGAAAGTTCTTATGAAGAAGCAGATAAAACCTTGACTAATGATGAAAATGAAGATGTATTTAGCAACATTAATAACGAAGACATTAAGGAAGAAATAGAAAGAGTTATAAACGAAGAAGTATATACTAATGATGATACTGGTGAAGAAAAAACAGCTAAAGAACATATTATTAATGAAGTAAATGCAACTAATTTTGATGAAAACACTTTAGAATTAGCAAATTTTGTTAAAAATAATATTGATCATAAGAATGATGAGAAATTAGCTGAAATAGCAAACAATTATTTTGACAAAAAAAATGCTACAGTTAAAGATGATAGAACTAAAAAAGAAAATTCTGAAATAGAAGAAACCACAATAGAAATTCCAAAATTTTCTATTGAAACTGAAGGAAATTGGGTAGAGCCTGAAAAGCCAAATACAGAAAATTATATTGATTTTGAAAGTGACAAATCCATTGATATTTATCTTAAATCTTTAGAGGAGAAGAACAGAAATTTAACAGCTTATGGTGAAGAACTAAATAGTAAAATATCTGATTTAAAAGATGAAAAGGAAAATGCTATCAGAAAACATGAAGAAGCTAAAAGAAAACGCGAAGAAGAAAAAAGAAGAGCTAGTGAAACTAAAAAACAGGTAGAGTTATTAAATTCATATAAACCAAAAATGGATGAATTGATAAAAGCTAATAATGAACAAGAAAAACTTAATAGTTATAAAGAAGAAGAACTAAAAAGAGGAAATGAAGATCTAGCAGATATTAATTCTAAAACGACTGCTATTACAACAGAAACAGCAGCATATGCTGAAGAGACTAGTAAAGCTTTAGAAGAATTGAAAAGGTTAAGGGAAGAGTTTAGTGGAGCTGGATATGCTAGTGACGATAGTCAATATGACAGTAGAGGAGGACGTAAAATATAGTACGTTCTTTTTTTGCTTTTTTAACATATACTTTATTGAGGTTTTAGATATGAAGAATACTCTTTTTTATTACTATCATCTTACACCAGACAAAATAATTAAAAAAGATAATTATTATTACTTTTACATTGATAATTTCATTTATTATCTGTACCCAATAAATAGGCCATTAGAATATATTAATGAACTAATTATGCTTACTAGAGTATTAACTTATAGTAATTTTATGAGAATTATTTTCAATATAAATAAAGAATCTTTAAGTATAATAAATAATCATTATTATATTCTTTTAAGAACAGTAAAAAATAATATATTTAATATTAATGATATATATAATCCTATTTATTGTCCTAAAGAAGCTTCTAATTTAAATCTGCTAGATCATAGTCATTGGAATAATCTTTGGAGTAGTAAGATAGATTATTTTGAATATCAAAAAGACTATATCAAAATGAAATACAAAACACTTTATCAGACACTAGATTATTTTATAGGACTAGGAGAAAATGCCATAAGCTATTTTAATGCTGTTAATAGCTATCTTTCTAAAGAGTTTACCGATACTTTAGTGGTGTCTAGAAGAAGAGTAAATCTTACTAATTTAAGCTTTTATAACCCCTTAAATATAGTTATTGATAATAAGGCAAGAGATAGTGCTGAATATCTTAAATATCTCTTTAAAACAGATAATTACACCTATGACTTTTTAGATGAATTTTTAACTAATTTGAATTATAGCACATATCAGTATGGATTATTAATTGCAAGACTTCTTTTCCCTAATCATTACTTTGATGTTTATGAAAAGATAATAAATGAAAGACTATCAGAAAAAGAAATAATAAAAGTACTAAATAAAACAAATGAATATGAAAACTTCTTAAAATACATCTATAATTTTATAAATAAAAAAAAGCCTATTCTAAAAATAGACTGGTTAGATTCTAATTGACATTTCTTACTTCCTTAACTTCTGGGACTTCATTCATAATCATCTGTTCAATTCCATCCTTTAAAGTAACATCTAAAAAAGCACAGTCAACACAAGCCCCACCTAATTTTACATAGACGATACCATCTTCAAATTTAATATATTCTAAAGCCCCACCATCACTAATTAGAAAAGGCTTTAACTCGTCAATAATACTCTTTATTTTATCTTCCACATTTTCCATTTAAATCACTTCTTTCCTTCTAATACCATAATTATAGACAAATTTATTAATATTGTAAAGGTTGTAAGGACTGACTTTTTTTGCTATAATACACCTAGAGGTTAAGTGTATGGCAAAAGAATATAAGGAAGGTTCCATAGTTGTTGGAACAGTTACAGGTATAAAAGATTATGGTATTTTTGTAAAATTAGATAGCAATCATAACGGGCTTATTCATATATCAGAGATTTGTAATCATTATATAGAAGATTTAAATAAATATGCTACTATTAATGAACTGATAAGAGTAAAAATAGTTGGTAAAAGTAGTGATAACATGTTTAAGTTAAGCATAAAAAATGTGGATTATAGAATCACTAAAAAGAACGGTAGTAAAATAAAAGAAACAGAAAAAGGCTTTAAAAATTTGGCTTTACATCTTGACTATTGGATATCAAAGGAGCTAGAAAAAGAAAAAAAGTAAAAAAGATGCAAATAAATTATTGACAATTATCAAATTAACTGGTATATTTAATCATGTCAAACGGTTTTGGGCGATTAGCTCAGTTGGTTAGAGCACTTGCCTTACAAGCAAGGGGTCATAG
>ERZ827512.3429-NODE-3429-length-11138-cov-4.335469_pt1 | contig 11138 bp, 10 predicted proteins | sample MGYA00519916_ERZ827512 | MGnify/ENA primary metagenome ERZ827512 (study PRJEB31778, sample SAMEA3449335) | human gut metagenome | biome: human gut; feature: human-associated habitat; material: faeces | place: United Kingdom | collected 2010/2012 ... | reverse complement strand
ATCCTGTTCTTATGACATGATGAAAGAAAGTAACTTTATTACTTAATCTACTAAATGCCCCCCTCAAGTAACTTTTTGTAAACGGGTGCTAGTATAATTTTGGTACACCTTTTCTGGAGGGTATACCATCATATTTACTTTCTTCATATCAATTGCTTCCTTCCTATTTTCTTCTTTATCTTTATATTGATTTTATCACAGTAAACTTATTGTTGTCTATCTTTTTACTCATTCCTTTTTCTATTTTAATTACCAACAAAGAACAAAGTGAGATTCATCTTCTATTGATAATAACTTCTTATTTCTTGATATAAGCCCCCCCAGTTATTTAGTTAAAGCTATAACTGCTCTATTAAATTCATTAATACTTCGTCTAAAACATAGAAATATTCTTCACGCACTTTTAAATAGTTATTATCTTCTTCCAAGACTTTATTTAGAACTAACTTCTTATAATTAAATATATTTTCGATATTTACATTATACTTATCATTAAATTCTTTTTTATTTATCCCTTTATTTATCCTAAAACCTAACATAATTTCATAAAATATTTCATCTTTTTTAGTTAAGACTTCTTTATCATTAATAATTTTACCTTCCAAATATTTAGTAATACTTCTAGTATTAGTATATCTTATATTATTGAGATAGCCACTAGCACCCACTCCAAAGCCATAATAATGTTTATTTTCCCAATATTTTAAATTATGTTTTGATTGATATCCTTCTTTTGCAAAATTAGAAATTTCATAATGTATATACCCATTATCTTTTAGTATGGATGATATTGTATCATACATTTTTCTATCTAATGTTTTATCTATATTTTTAATATCCTTTATTTTTAATTTAGTATTATCTTCTATAATTAGAGAGTATGTGGAAATATGAGGAACATCTAAGGTGATTAAAAACTCTAAATCCTGTTTTAAATCATTTATAGTTTCTCCTTTTATCGCATATATTAAATCTACATTTATATTAGTAATACCTATACTTTTTAAGTTTATTATACAATTTATAACAGTATCTTTATCAGTTCCTCTTTCAATTATATCTTGTAATTTATTATTAATAGTTTCAACTCCAAGACTAACTCTATTAACACCATATTTTTTTAATAATTTAATCTTATCTATAGTAAGACTATCAGGATTAGCCTCAAAAGTAAATTCATAGTCTTTACTTAAATTTAATATTTTTAAAATATTAAATAGTTTTTCAAGTTCGCCTAAACTTAAACTACTTGGAGTTCCTCCTCCAATATATAAGGAAGTAATAGGTTCCCCTCTATAACTTGTTTTTATTTCTTTTTCTAAAACATTCAAATATTTATTAATATATTTTTTATTATAAAAAACTTTACAAAAATCACAATAAGCACAAATATAATTACAAAAAGGGATATGAATATATACTGCATTAGTTTCGTATTCCATAAATATCACTACTTTCAATTTTTATATTTCTAATGATATTTCTTTAAGAAATCTTCTCTATATTCTAAAATTCTATCCTCTTTAATTGCTTCTCTTAATTCTTCAGTTAATCTAATTAAAAATCTAATATTATGAATAGATAAAAGTCTGCCACCTAACATCTCTCCTGTATTAAGTAAATGTCTAATATATGCTTTAGTATAGTGTTTACAAGCATAACAGTCACATGACTCTTCAATAGGAGTAAAATCTTCTTTATATTTAGCATTATTTAAGTTAATTTTACCATTTCTTGTAAAAGCCTGACCATGTCTTGCAATTCTTGTAGGTAGGACACAATCAAAGATATCTACACCTCTAATAACACCTTCTATTATATCGATAGGTTCTCCTACTCCCATTAAGTATCTTACTTTATTTTCTGGCAAATAGGGAATAGAATAATCTATTGCTTTATACATATCCTCTTTAGATTCACCATCATTGGCAACTCCACCAATACTATAACCATCAAAATCTAACTTAACTGTTTCTATAGCAGAATACCTTCTTAAATCTTCATATGCTCCACCTTGAACAATACCAAATAACGATTGATTGGGATTAATGTGCACTGCTTTGCCTCTTTTTGCCCATCTAATAGTGCGCTCTACACTATTTTTTAAATATTCATAGGATGCACTTGCAGGAGGGCACTCATCAAAGGACATAGCTATGTCACTATCCAATTTATTTTGAATTTCTATAGACCTTTCAGGTGTTAGGAATAACTTCTTACCATCTATATGGCTTTTAAAATATACCCCTTCTTCAGTTATATCTTTCTTCTTATTTTTAGCAAGTGAAAAGACTTGAAATCCACCACTATCTGTAAGAATAGGTCCATCATAATTCATAAATTTATGTAGGCCCCCTGCCCTAGCTACAATATCTTCTCCTGGTCTTAACGACAGATGATAGGTATTGGCAAGAATAATACCTGCTCCTGCTTCTTTAACCTCTTCTGGACTTAACCCCTTCACTGTTGCTTTAGTTCCTACAGGCATAAACATAGGTGTTTCTACAGTTCCATAATTTGTTTTTATAGTTCCTAATCTCGCTTTTGTATTCTTTTCAGTTTTAATTAAATTATACTCTATTCTCATAACCTTCCTCCTATAGAAAAAGAAGCTTACCCTTTTCTTCTTTTTTGATATGTAAGCGGATCACTGGCGATTACCTCTTGCATATTATTGTTAACATCATAAACAATACCAACATGGAAACTTCCATCCTTATTATAATAAGAAAAATTATCGTTACTTTTTAAACCTATAATAGCAGATCCGATAGTGCTGTTTAGCTCTATATAGCTATAATTATCCTCACTAGATAAGGCTTTATTAATTACTTCAACTCTTTTATTTTGTACTTCTCCATTTTCAAAAGTCATAATACTAACTTTACTACCAATGCCAATTTTATCGTTAGTAGGTGCTTTTATTATTTTGACTTTTTCTAATAATCTATCTATTTTAGATAATCTTGTTTTAATTGTGTAAAAACTATGGTAACTAGTTTCAAGTCTTAAAACATTACTATTATCTATTTCAATAATTTCTCCATTATAGGTAATAGGCTCACTTTTACCATTTTTTATATATGAAAAGCGTTCCTTTACGTAATCACCCTCATGTTTAGCAAAAAGTCTAGAACCCATTGCATTATTAGCATTAATTTCATTATCAATATCATAATCATCTTTATCCACAATAGTATATTGTTTAATATTACCACTTTTATCTTTTAACTTAATTATGGATCCAACCATAATTCTATTTTCATATTTTTTTATTCTTAACAACAAATTACTTAAACGGGTTTTCTCTTCTTTTAGTAACATATATTGGTTTAAAGTAACTTCATTTTCTTTACATTTAATACTTTCCGTTAATATCTTTCTAGTTGCAAATCTTTCTGACATAGGTCTAGATATAATAAAATCTATATCATTTTTTGTTTTTCTAAATACCTTTAATATTTTTCCAGAAATTGTTATAGTATCTTTTCTACCCTTTATTTTTACTTTATATCTAAAAGTATCTCCTTCTTTTTTACCTTTTACATTATTTCCTAGTAAACCATCTGTACTAACATAACCATTATTTTGATTAAAAGAACTACTAGTAAGACCAACTTCATTTTCTGCCAAAGTGTATATTTCTTCTTGATTTTCCCCGCTAAATTTGATTACAAATTTGGTTCCATAATCTATAACAGCATCTTCTGCCCTTTCAACAAATTCACTTTCTTCAAGTATTCTATGTAAATATCTTATTTGTTCTTCTTTATTTCTTTTATCATTAAGTGTCATTACCTCATCAAAATAACTAGTACTATTGTCTATTATGTATTGTAACTCATTAATTCTATCTCTTATAGCTTTTACTTGTTCTGGTATTAATATCATATAAACTCCCCCTTTAATGACTAGATTATGATACCATAAAAAAATTTATAAGTAAAGAATTATTTACTTCTCCTATTTTCATTTATATAGTCATAATTCTTAGTGTCAACTAAGATCAATCTTCTTTTTGCATTCATTACTTTTTTTTGCAATTCTAAAGACATTTCTTTTAAAGTTTTATCTAAAAGATAAGCCCTATATTTGTTTTTAACTAATTGCCTAAATTTCTCTATCTCATTTAACGCTTCATGATAGGCTGTTCCTGTTTCATCATCACTATTTAGGTAAAAGTTTACCAATTTTAAAAGTTTTAAATATCTCTTATAGACCTTATTACTAATAAATACTTTTTGTATCTCTAAGCTATATATAGATACTTTATTATCACAGGACTTAATGATTAATTCTTTTCCTAAGGTTAAATTTCCATTATAAGTAAAACTCCTCTCTATTACTAAATAATTATTCACATGAACCATCTCCTTTTAATAGATCAGGTCTATTCTTTTCAGTTAATCTTACTTGTTGTTCATACCTCCACTTATTTATCTTTTCATGGTCGCCATTAACTAAAACATCTGGAACAGATAAGCCTTCATAGACTCTAGGTTTTGTATAAGTAGGATAATCTAAAAGATTATTGGTAAATGATTCATTTTGATAACTTTCTTTTCTTATTACTCCATCTATTAGTCTTGTAATAGAATCTATTAAAACCATACAAGGTATTTCTCCACCAGTTAAGATGTAATCTCCTATAGATATTTCCATATCAACTATTGTTTTAATTCTCTCATCAAATCCTTCATAATGTCCACAGATAATTATTAAGTGTTTTTCATGGGATAGATTTATAGCAGTAGATTGTTTATATAAAGTTCCTCCTGGAGTTAATAATATCACTTTAGAATTATTACTTTTTAAGGTCTTAACAGCATCAAATATTGGTTGACACATTAAAACCATCCCAGCCCCTCCCCCATAAGGAGTATCATCTACTTTTTTATGAGAATCTTTACTGTAATCTCTAATATTATGAATATTTATTTCTATTATTTTATTATCAAGCGCTCTTTTAATAATAGATTCATCGAAAACACCATTAAACATGTTTGGAAATAAGGTTAATACATCTATTTTCATAACTTCCTCCTATAGAAGTTTAACTATAACTTCTTTTTTATTACTATCTACTTTCACAAAGTTTTTATGATAGGGAATTAATACCTCACTATTATTTATTAATAATCTAATTATTTTATAATTATTACCAGTCTCTTCTATATCAAGAATTTTACCTTCTAAATTGTCAGTAGTTTTAACTTTATATGTTAAAAGTTCACTATCTAGGATATCTTCATTATTAAGATTTATTTCTTCTTTAGTTTTATAAACCCTCTTACCTTTTAAGAATAAAACCTCATTTATATTATTAAAGCTTTCAAAAGTAACCATATCATAGTCTTTATGAACTCTATAACTAGTTATCTTATAAAGTTTCTCATCTATAATTAAATTGCTTCCCATTTTAAATATCTCAGCTTTTTGTTTAGTAGTTAAATTATCTTTAATCCTAAGTTCACCTTTAATACCATGAGTATTAACTATTTTACCTATATATAATTTAGTCATCTTTCTTATCCATTTCATAAAGTATTATAGAAGTAGCAATACCTACATTTAAGCTTTCTACTACATCATTCATTGGTATATAGATAAACTTATCGCTTTGTTCTAAGTATTTAGGATTAACTCCATTACCTTCATTACCAATAATAAGAGCAAAGGTTTCTTTTGCGGAAGAAGATAAATTCTTAACTTCCTCTCCATATTTAACATTAGTTGCAAGTACTGGTATTTTTAACTTCTTTAAAATAGGAATTAATTTATCTATGGAATAGAATACTATAGGCACATGGAAAATCATGCCTTGGGTTGCTCTTACTACTTTAGGGGAATAAACATCTACTGTATTATCACCTATTACAATAGTATCGATATTAAAGGCCACAGCACTTCTAATAATAGTACCCATATTACCAGGATCTTGAATCTCATCTAATATCAAAATTCTTCTACCTATTGTTGTATCTATTATCTTTTCACATAATCCTATTATTTTAGGAGGGGAATTTAAAGCACTTATTTTCTTTAAGACCTCTTTACTTACTTCGATTTGATTTACATCTATTGGTAAAACTTCTCCTTCTTCTAATAAAATTTCTTTTAAAGCTCCAACCTTATAGGCTTCTAATACTAAATGTTCCCCCTCCACAATAAATTCATTATTAAGATCACGATACTTCTTCTTTTGTAATTTATAATAGTACTTAACTTTCTCATTATCCAAACTTGTTATAACCATACTACTCCTCTTCTCCATACTTATTAGTTAGTTTTCTCCACTTCTTATAATCAGGACAGTTCTCTTCAACAATGGCCCAAAACTTCTTAGAATGATTCGCTTCTATTAAGTGACTTAACTCATGATAAATAACATAATCAAGACAGCCTATGTCTTTAGTAATTAATTCTGTATTTAGTGTTATAACATGAGTCTTAACATTGCATACTCCCCATCTAGTAGTCATTTTTCTAAGTCTTAATTTAGGATGAGGAATACTTCTTGTAAAATTATTATAACACATTTCTAAATGTTTACTAAAAATACCTAAAGCTTGTTTCTTTTTCCATTTATCTAAATCAAAGTCTTTACTAATAAAAACCCTATTTTCCCCTAGTTTAAAGTCACAAAACTCTGTATATATAATATCATATTTTTTACCTAAAAAGTAAAATTCACTATTAAATTTTATCTTTTCTTTAACTTTCTTTATCATTTTTCTAATAGAATTTAAATTTCCTTCTATTACACTCATTATCTTCTTATTAGAAGTTAAAGTATTACAAGTTACATAGATAGTTAAATCATCTTTAACTCTAATATAAATATTTTTAGTATTACTTTTCTTAACTATCTCTACATTATAAATTTCATTATCTATAGTCAATGTCATAAAATCATCTCTCTTGCTAAATTAAATTATTTATGCTAGTATGAATATGTAAAAGAAATTTACATATTATAAAAAAGGGAATACCTAGCTTTGAGCTGTTAGGTACTACCCTATTATTGTTTGGTTAGTACCACTCTAAGGAGTAGGTACTATTTTTATTAACATAAATAATAAAACAATTATTATGAAAACAAGCGAAAATATGATATAACATAGAAATTTTTCAAGCTTTCTCATATTATCAACTCCCCTTTCACATTATAAAAAAATATAAGTTAGGGGGATAGTACCTAAACAACTAAGTATTTCTAGGTAAATAATAACATAAACACATCTATTAAACAACCTGACAAGATACATTTTTTATTGAAATTTATTTAATAATTTTACGTTTTGAATATGTTTTTATCTTCTCTACTTGTTCTTTAAAATAATTTAAGTTATCTTCTGTTTCTTTAAAAGGAATACCTAAATCAATAAGTATTTGTTCTTTATTACGTAAATCTAAAAGATGTTTACATAAATCATCAAAATTATTTCTACCAAAGTTTTTATACAAAGGAGCTATTTTATTAGTAACCACACAGTAATCAATTAATCCTCTATATTCTCTTATTAAAGATTCTATTAAAGGTATAAATTCATCATAATAAAAATCGTTAAAATACGAAACATTTGGTTCATCAAAAATATAAATATTATCTTGTCTTAATTTATCATATAATAATTTACTTCTTTCTTGTGTCCTTATTTCATTAAAAAAAGAATAATTATAAAGAAAGAAAGGATGAATATCACAATTTAAATCAAATTCTACAACATGAGTTAGTTCGTGCAATAATGTTTCATCAGAACTATACATATAATAAGGGCTGGTATTATGATTATGTAAAACTGGTTGTCCTAATATCAGCTGCAACTTACCTTGTTTTGTTGTACAACTCATAACTTGCGCTAAACTACTTTCATTCATAAATACTATATCATTAGCAATGTCTACTTTTGATTTTTCAAAAGATATTCCTGTTTGTTTTATTTTTTTTATCATTTTTTTTCCAAATAAACTAGTAATTATTATTGTATTTTTTGAAGCTTCTTCTTGGATTTTTCTTCTAAATAAATATTGTTCAATCATATTTTCATCTGTAATAGAATTTAAATTAATACTATAACAAGCATCTAAATATTCTTGTTGTTTTTCTTTTATTTTATCTTTTACAGTTTCATCTAAAGTTTTATCTAATAATAATTTATTTACTTTCTTAGAAAAAACTCTAAAATCTAGATTCAAAATTACTTCTTTATTATTCTTAAAAAAGTTATTATCTATATCTAAAAATTGTTTTAAAAGATAATAATGATTGTCCTTTTCTATATTTGCAATTATTAATTTAGACATTTCATAGTTCATATTTATGAAAAAATATTGTATTAATTTTTTTAAATTAGAGTTATTATTCTTTATAGTTTGATATGTTATATCTGGTAGAGAATCAAAAAAATAAAGGGATTCTTTTATTCTTGTTGCAACTGTATCTTTAAATTGTTTATGATAAGAACTAGCAATTAGATCTATTAGATAATCTTAATACTCTAAAAAAGTTTTATTTGGATTAAGTAATTTATCTATATCTTGCATTATTTATGATACTCGAAATAAAAATCTAATATTCTAACCATATCCCCATCAACTGCACCCATTTTCTCTAACTCATCATCTATACCCATTTTTCTTAATTTATTACTAAATCTTTTAATACCTTCATCAGTAAATTTAGTCATTTTAAATAATTTCTCTACTTTTTCTCCTTTTATAACAAAGTCGTCCCCTTCTTTTTCGATTGTAAATGGTTTTTCTTCTTTAAATTTATATAAGACATGAGATTCAAAAGCATCATCTTCATAGAGATTCTCTTCTTTTATTGTGTCTAATAAATCACTTAAGTAATCTACTACTTGAACTAAACCAGAGTTTGTTAGAGCAGTTACTTCAAATATTTTTTTATCTTTAACCTTTTCTTTAAATTTATCTAAATTTTCTTTAGCACCATCTATATCCATTTTATTAGCGATAATAACCATAGGCTTAGTAAGTAGTTTTTTATTAAAGTCTTCAAGTTCTTTATTGATTAAAAGATAATCATCATATGGATCTCTTCCTTCAGTGCCTGCCATATCAATAACATGAAGTATTACTCTAGTACGTTCTATATGTCTTAAGAATCTATCACCTAGGCCCTCTCCTTTACTTGCGCCTTCTATTAATCCAGGTAAATCAGCCATAACAAAGGTTTTACCATTAGTAGCACGTACTACTCCTAGATTAGGTTTTAATGTTGTAAAGTGATATTCTGCTATTTTTGGTTTCGCTTTACTTACTTTAGAAATAATCGTACTTTTACCAACACTAGGAAGGCCAACAAGGCCAACATCGGCAAGGAGTTTAAGTTCTACTTTTATAGTTCGCTCCTCTCCTGGTTCACCATTTTCAGAGAAGTTTGGAGCAGTATTAGTTTGAGTTTTAAAGGCAGTATTTCCTCGTCCTCCTCTACCACCTTTAGCAATAATCGCTTCATCATTTTTACCTTTAAGGTCAGCAAGGATAAGGCCTGTATCTAAATCTGTTACAACAGTTCCTTGAGGCACTTTAATAACTAGTGAATCAGCTCCTTTACCATGTTGATTTTTACCTTTACCATTCTCACCTTTTTTACCTTTTATTTCTTTTTGATACCGTAAATCAAGTAAAGTATGTAGACCTTCATCTACTTTAAAGATAATATCAGAACCATGCCCTCCATTACCGCCATAAGGTCCACCCATGGGTATATATTTTTCTCGTCTAAAGGCAGTACACCCATCACCACCACTGCCTGCTACTACTTTAAGCATTACTTCATCTACAAACATATTAACACATCCCCTCTAAAACTGTCTTTATTATAACATAGGGAAAAGAAAAAAAGAAGTCATAAATGCTTCATTTAATTAATCAAAGTTTTAGAACATATGGATTACTACTGCTTCCATCTCCATCAGTAATTTTGATAGATGATTTAAGGTATACCGTTGGTGTAAGATTTGCATTCATATAACCATAATGAAAATTTTCAACGCAACTGAACCTATCAATAAAAAATATCTCTCCATATATCGATGATTGCGTAATCGTAAATTGACTTTTTTCACCAGTTAACCAAGATGAAGAATAACAATCAATGTTTGAATCAGAACTATAATTCGGAAATTTACTTTCTAAACAACTATTTCTATCCATAGTTGAATTAATACCACTTGTAGAATAGCCATAATCGCTTAAATACATCAAACCAACTTTACCTACCCAACTAGTTTCAATATTATCACTATATGCATCAGTTCCTCTTTCCTTACTGTAAGCATAAGCGGCATTTACATTGGTAGTTGAAGAATGATTCCAATCTATACCTCCTAAATACCATGTTGTATTATCTATCATTTCTTTCGCTTCATCAAGCAAACCAGTGTCAGTGAATGAACAACTTTCTGTATTAATGATTTCACCATACTGCCCAGACGCATAACATATACCGCCTGTTCTATTCCAATAATAACTTCCATTTACTGATTCAGATTCATATCCTTCATTTAGTAAATGATTTAAACTAGCATTTGCCCATGAATATTCATGTTGAGAGACAGTAGTATCATAACTATATCCATTGTTCCAAGCATAAGTGTACCCGCTTTTTGTTATAGGCTCACCTCTTATAATCTTTAGTCTTTCTTCCATTTTTCCTGTTCCATCGTCTACTGTAAATACTCCTATTATTCTCCATGTTTCATTATTAAATGTTACATAGTTATTAGGATCATTTCCTATATATCTATAGTCTGTTAAGGCTTCTGTTTGTTCTGTTGCTGGATGAGAGAATGTCCACATTTCTTTTTGTTGTGCTTCTGTTGCTGTATTATAATCTAAATCTTCTGCATTTACTTTGGCAAGTAATGTCTCTGTTGCAGTTGGAACAGACTTTTCGCCATCTTTACCATAAACGTTTATCTTTACAGAAAAACTTAAGTTACCTCCATCTTCTTGGGGATTATATTTTTCATCTACCCACATTCTTAACCTATATCTATTCCTCTCACTACTACTCATACTACCTTGATATAAACTCATCTCTCCTGTAGAACGTCCTGTATATATATTTGATGACTTTTCTTCATTATAAGTTTCTGGACTCATTA
>ERZ827512.3428-NODE-3428-length-11141-cov-3.629713_pt1 | contig 11141 bp, 10 predicted proteins | sample MGYA00519916_ERZ827512 | MGnify/ENA primary metagenome ERZ827512 (study PRJEB31778, sample SAMEA3449335) | human gut metagenome | biome: human gut; feature: human-associated habitat; material: faeces | place: United Kingdom | collected 2010/2012 ... | reverse complement strand
ACATAACCTCTGCCGGAAAGCGGGTCGCGGATTGCGCCGCCCAGACAGGTTGCCGCACCGCCGAAGGGTTCGATTTCGGTCGGATGGTTGTGGGTTTCATTTTTGAAAAATACGAGCCATTCCTCGGTGACAGGACCATCGCCGTAGTCCATTTCAACGGGAACAATAACGGAACAGGCGTTGATTTCATCGGACTGCTCCATATCCTCCAGCTTGCCCTCTTTTTTGAGCTTACGCATCGCCATCAGTGCAAGATCCATCAGACAGACAAACTTATCCGGACGGTCTTTAAAGATCTCTGCACGCGCATCCAGATAGCTCTGGTAGGTTTTTTCCATCGGTTCCCGGTAAAAACCATCTCCGAATGCGACATTTTTCAGTTCAGTGGAAAACGTCGTATGACGGCAATGGTCGGACCAGTAGGTATCCAGCACACGGATCTCCGTCATGGAAGGGTCTCTCTTTTCCTCGCCTGCAAAATACTTCTGGATATGCTTGAAATCCTGCAGGGTCATCGCAAGACCAAGAGAATCGTACAGCTGCTTTAATCCGTCTGCATCCAGCGTAGTAAAGCCGTCTAAAATCCTGACATCTGCGGGCTCTGCAAACTCGGTTACGAGCGTCTTTGGCTTTTCCATACCGGTCTCTCTGGAATCCACCGGGTTAATGCAGTAAGCCTTGATCTTGTCAAATTCTTCGTCTGTCAGATCTCCTGTAATCAAATAAGTAACTGCGGTACGGATAATCGGCTGCTCCTCCGCTTTTAAAAACTGAACGCACTGTACGGCAGAATCTGCACGCTGGTCAAACTGTCCCGGCAGATATTCAACGCTGAATACGCGTCCGTTTGCAGGGATTTCGATCGTCTCGCGATACAGAATATCCACGGGCGGCTCGGAAAAAACAGTACGGCATGCCTGTTCAAAAACCTCATCACTGATATTTTCCACATCATAACGAATGAACATCCGGACATCTTCGATCCCTGACATATTCAGATAACCGATCAGATCCTCCTTCAGTTCCTGTGCCTTAACCGCGTAACCGGTCTTCTTTTCCACATAGATCCGTCTTACGTTTTCCATTTGTCCTCCTTTTGCCGCACAGGCGGCATTTTACGTTTCCAGCTCAGTCTTACCAATTCTATCACAAAATTTCTTTTCATGGTAGCAAAAGTGTCGATTCTGCTCAAGTATCGTCGGCATTACTATTTTCGGACAGAATTTTTGTTTTCGTGTGTGCATCTTTTTCATGCAGCGGCCGCGGCAGATCCCAACAGTAATGTGTCGCAAGCACCCGGATCACAATCACCACCGCAGTTCCTGCTGCCAGCGCCAGATACAGATGGATATGGATCAAAAGCACACACACCAGTGCTCCCGCAAAAGCCGCCATCGCATAGATATGCTTATACAGGATAAACGGCATCGTATCCGCTAAAATATCCCGGATCAGACCGCCTCCGATACCTGTCATCATGCCCAAAAACACTAAAAAGAAGATCCCGTCATAGCCCTCGCCGTGTGCGGTATATACGCCGAGGACAGTAAAAATTCCAAGTCCAACCGCATCACAGTAATTCATAACCTGCTCATAAATCGTCAGATAACGGCTCGTCATGATCTCCTGCTTTCCATAGACAAGTAAAAATAAAAGAGCGGAAGTTCCCAGCGCCACCAGCGCATAAACCGGATCCCGGAATGCTCCCGGCGGCGTCCGCCCCAGGATAATATCCCGGACAATGCCGCCTCCGACTGCAACACACAGTCCCAGCACCAGTACCCCGAACAGATCCAGATTTTTGCGGATACCCAGCATTGCCCCGGACGATGCAAAAGCGATCGTCCCGATGATCTCCGCCGTAAAAATAATCGGATTTTCCATGATCTCCTGTCCCTAGTTCCTTTTTTGTTAATACAATAGAATGCACGCTGTGCGAGATTCTATTGTCATGAATTATGGCAGGCCGTATTCAGCCGAATGGGCGTATTCTGCTGCTTTATAGTATCCTGCGCCGCACTGCAGACGGAGCCACCCCATATTTTTTCTTGAACAGCTTGCTGAAATGATAGGCATCCTCATAGCCGACCTGCGCCGCGATTTCCTGAATGCTCATTTCCAGATTCTGCGTCAGCAGGTTATAGGCCTTGGTCAGACGAATATCAATCAGATAATGAATCGGTGTGTTTCCGGTTTCCGCCTTGAAAATCCTGGACACATAAAAGGTGCTCAGATACATATTGCCGGCGATCCGGTCAAGAGAGATTTTCTCTGCATAATGATCCTCAAAGTAATCCGTGATCTTCTCCACGAGATATTTCCGGTTCGCGGATTCAAAGGAGCATCCACCTGCCTTCTGCGGCTTACCGGTCTCTTCTTCTTCCCGCAGCAGCAAAAGAAGCATTTGCATGGCATACGTCTTCATCATATAATAGCGCCCGATCCGGCAAAGCTCTTGCTCTGCCTCCATTGCCATACAGAGCTTGAAAAGCTTACGCTGCAGCTCTCCCTCCGTACGAAATACCGGGCAATTCCCCGGTAGTGGAAAGTGGTTGCGCCCAAGCCCCGCCAGATTTAAATCTGTCAGCCCCACGTAAAATTCCGCAACCGGCGTTTTATGCTCTCCCGCCAGGCTTTGATGATAGACTCCTTCATTGATGACCAGCAGGTCACCCTCTTTTACTTCATATATAGTATCGCCGATTCTGTGCTTTCCTGTCCCGGATTGGATATAGCACAGCTCCAGATGCTCATGGCAGTGATAGTTCGGCTCATCCTCCACACGTGTTCCCTTCCACATAAACAAGAAGGTCGGATTTAGCTCATCCTGAAATACCGTGTTTTCCCGTTCCATATCCACCAGCTTCCTTCCCGGATGCCTGAAATTTATCTTTTATTTTCCTGCAACATCCCACAAAAACATTTAACGTAACTGTTCAGTCCCCTCGCAGTTACCATTTAACAACATTTTACATGAAACCTGCAAGATTGTACATTCCAAATAAAATATTTTGCGATACACTTTTTTTATCCATGACCTATCAAAGCCCATGGATACTTTTTTAAGGGAGGAAAAAAGGAAATATGACACCAATGAAATGGTTCTGGGGATTTCTCAGAAAGTACCGCTTCAAGCTTCTGGGCGGCCTGATCCTGACGACTTTCATTTCCGTTCTCGCCATCGTAAACCCTTACGTTTCCGGTATGATCGTAGATGATGTCATTCAGGGCGGTCAGTATGACCTGCTTTGGAAGCTTGTTCTCATCCTGCTTTTAGTTACGCTGGTCCGCGGTGCCCTGCGTTTCTTTTATCAGGTTATTTTCGAGGTATGCTCGCAGGGCGTGCTCTACGACATGCGGGACGTTGTTTACCGCCGCCTTCTGACAGAGGACTTCGCCTTTTACAGCAAGAAAAAAACAGGCGACCTGATGAGCCGTCAAACCGGCGACATGGAAGCAATCCGCCACTTCGTTGCTTACATTATCTATCAGGTTTACGAAAATATCCTGCTGTTCTGCTTTGCGCTCTTCATGATCTTTACGGTAAATGTGAAGCTGGCGCTCTGCATGCTGATCGTTCTGCCCTTTACAGCCATCACCACAGCAAAACAGTCCAAAGAGGTTCGACCGACATTCCAGCGCATCCGTGACTGCTTTTCTTCCCTGAATGCCTTCGTTCAGGAAAATGTCAGCGGCAACCGTGTCGTAAAAGCCTTTGCCAAGGAAGACTTTGAAATTGAAAAATTTAATAAGGAAAACGATGCCTACATGGACGCACAGTTGAACTCCTCAAAGGTCTGGATGAAATACCTTCCGATCTTCGAAGTTCTGGCATATGTCTTAAACGTTGTCCTGATGCTCTACGGCGGCTGGATGGTAATTACCGGAGAAATGACAATCGGTAACCTCGTAACCGTCAACGGCTATCTGTGGATGTTAAACGCTCCGCTGCGTATGGCAGGCTGGTGGGTCAATGATACCCACCGTTTTATCACCTCCGTAGAAAAAATTTATACAACCTATGTGGAAGAGCCTCTTGTAAAAATGCCTCCTGTGCCGGTTTCCCGCAAACATATGGAAGGAAATGTTGAATTTAAAGATGTTTCCTATACGGCAGATGATGAGGATATCGTAAAGGATATCAGCTTTTCTGTGAAAAAAGGACAGACAGTCGGCATTCTCGGTTCCACCGGTGCCGGCAAATCCACCATCATGAACCTGCTGTGCCGTTTTGTCGACGCGACCTCCGGCGAGGTTCTGGTAGATGGCGTAAACGTCAAGGACTGGAACCTTTACGATCTGCGTGACAACATCGGCATGGCAATGCAGGATATCTTTCTTTTTTCTGATACAATTGAAGGGAATATTGCATACGGTCGTCCGAACTGTACATTTGAGGAAATTCACGAAGCTGCAGTCATGGCAGATGCCAACCATTTCATCAAGGCTATGCCCGAAGGCTATAATACCATCGTCGGCGAGCGTGGTGTCGGACTCTCCGGCGGTCAGAAGCAGCGTATTTCCCTTGCGCGCGCCCTGTTAAAGAAACCGTCCATCCTGATTCTGGACGATACTACTTCCGCCGTTGATATGGAAACAGAAAGCTATATCCAGCAGCAGCTCGGCAAATTAAACGGCCAGTGCACGATCTTCGTCATCGCCTACCGTATTTCTTCCATTAAAGACGCTGATCAGATCCTGGTTATGGATAACGGCCGGATTATCGAACACGGAACGCATCAGGAACTGCTTGCAAATGACGGCTACTATGCAAGCGCGTTCCATCATCAATACGGTGAGCTTCCTTCCAGAGAAGAACAGGAAGAATACCGTCAGGTTACAGCCAACGAAAGGAAGTGAGAACTCATGGCACGAAATAAATATGATGTGGACGAAGTCCTAGAAGATAAATTTGACCTCAATCAGTTAAAACGTCTGCTCGCTTATCTGATTCCTTACCGGAAACGGTTTGTCAGTGTCGGCTTCATGATGCTCTCCGCTTCCGCTTTTACCATGCTGATTCCGCAATTTTTTCAGAAGGTCATGGACGTCTGCATCCCGAACAAGGACATGAAGGGAATCGCATTTTACAGCTTTTTGACACTGCTTGCCGCATTTTACAGTGCCTTCAGCCTTCGCTACAAGATCAAATACACCAACCAGATCGGACAGCAGATCATTCACGACATGCGCTATGACATCTTTGAGCATCTGCAGGAGCTTCCGTTCTCCTACTATGATGACCGCCCCCACGGTAAAATTCAGGTGCGTGTTGTAAACTATGTCAACAGCATCAGCGACCTGCTTTCCAACGGTATCTTAAATACCATCACCGACCTGTGCAACCTGGTGTTTATCATCGTTTTCATGCTGATCTTAAATGTCCGGCTGACGCTTGTATGTCTCTGCGGTCTTCCAATCCTCGCGATCGTTATCGTTGTCATCAAGAAAAAACAGCGTACCGCATGGCAGGTTCAAAGCAATAAGCAGTCCAACTTAAACGCGTACATTGCTGAAAGTATCAACGGGATCCGTGTTACCCAATCCTTCGTCCGGGAAGACGTGAACAGCGGTATTTTCAACAACTTAAGCGGCAGCTACCGGAAATCCTGGATGCGCGCCGTTATGTTCAACTTTACGATGGGTCCCAGCATCGATATCATTTCAATAATTACAACTGCAGCGATCTATGTGCTCGGTGTCAGCTGGATGATCAACGGCGAAACCGGCATTACCGTCGGTGTGCTGGTCGCTTTTACTGCTTATATCGGACGTTTCTGGGCACCGATCAACACGCTGGCTGGCTTTTATAACTCTCTGCTGACCGCGATCTCCTATCTGGAGCGTATTTTTGAAACTATCGACGAGCCGGTTGTGGTCAAAGACCGGGAGGATGCGGTTGAAATGCCTCCGATCCACGGAGATGTTGCCTTCGACCACGTTACCTTCAGCTATGAGCCCGGCGTTCCGATCTTAAAGGATGTTTCCTTCCACGCAAACCAGGGGCAGTCGTTTGCAGTGGTAGGCCCCACCGGTGCCGGCAAAACAACCCTGGTGAATCTGTTGAGCCGCTTCTATAACGTAGATTCCGGGCGGATTTTAATCGATGGCGTCGATATCGCAGGCGTTACCATCCGTTCTCTCCGCAAACAGATGGGTGTCATGATGCAGGACAGTTTCATTTTCTCCGGCACAATCATGGACAACATCCGCTACGGCAACTTCAGCGCTACAGATGAAGAGGTCATCCGGGCTGCAAAAACGGTCTGCGCCCATGACTTCATCATGGAAATGGAAAACGGTTATCAGACACAGGTAAATGAACGGGGAAGCCGTCTGTCCGCCGGACAGCGCCAGCTGATCTCCTTTGCCCGCGCACTTCTGGCTGACCCGAAGATCCTGATCCTGGATGAGGCAACCTCCAGTATCGATACCGAAACAGAGATCATCCTGCAGAAGGGCTTAAATGAACTGCTGAAGGGACGTACCTCCTTCATCATCGCACATCGTCTTTCCACAATTAAAAATTCTTCCTGCATCATGTATGTGGACAAGGGAACGATCCTGGAAAAAGGCACACATGATGAGCTGATGGCCCAAAAAGGAGAATATTACAAGCTCTATATGTCCCAGTATGCATCGCTGATGTGAGTGAAGAGTGCTGGTCGCTAAACTCGACATTGCAGGTGTCTGTGCCTGCGCAAGACGGCTAAATGCTTGAATACCTGTTATTGGAAAAATATTCCCCAGCGCGTCGCGGTTTATATGATAATCGCGGTAACGCTGGGGATGTTTTTTGGGGAAACATTATTTTTTTCTATCTATCTTTATCTTTTTCATTTGGGATAAAATTGCTGTTTTTATGCTCTCATTTAAATATACCGGGTTCAGGTTTCGTTTGAAATAAGCCAAATAAGTTCCTTTTGTTTCTTCTATCAAAAGCGCTGTAAAAAAACGCTCCCAGCTAAAATAGTTCCTGCTTTCCACATATTCAGATGGATTCTTCAAAATCTTCTCCATCGCAGCATTTTTTAATACTCCTGCTGATAAAATCAACCATTCAAATGATTCCGGCAAGTATAATACGATATTTTTTCTGCTCTCCATCAATCGCATAACCCGATCCATTTCAGAACCAAACGCAGCACCATCTGCAATGACAAGAATCTTTTTATTCTTATGCACTTTCAAATAACGGAAAATATTGGATTTCCCATTCAGGGTTTCACACGTCAAACCGTTTTCTCTGCACACTGCGTCAAAAAACTGATATCCCGAATTACTGTCTTCTGTAACAACATTTGCAAGACTTATATTTTCTTTTTCCGCTGACACCGTAAAAACAAACGACGGCAACATCTAAGTTATATATTCTGTAAAACTCGTGATAGATCTGCTTCAGTGTTCCATATTTTCCAGAAGTCCGGATTCCATAAATTTCTTCCACACTATAGGGCAACGCCGGAAGAGACTCTCTCGACACAATAACATAATAATTATCCGTATTTTGAATGACACCTGCAAATTCTTCTGCTTTTACAAAGCTATTTCCTTCATCGATAAAAACAATACTGTCAGTGATTCCAGCCAATTGTTCTTTCCATAAAGCGCCCTCCAGCACATAACACTTTTTATCACTGATCAACTCTACCGGGCTTCCTAACGGATCATTTTCATGATCCTGTATCATCTCAATCAATGTCGTTTTCCCAGTCGCACTGTCTCCACGAAGTATCGTCAAATTACGCCGTAATTCAAATTCATATTTCTGTCGCTTCGTTGAAACGACAATCCTATGCTTTCCCTTCATACCCTAACTCTCCGTTATACAAATTCTCCTGCTATCGGTACCAGCTCTTCCATCGAATGAACGATCTGATCTGTATTTAAAATACGAATCTTGAATGGTTTCTTTCCAAAATTCATCAAATGACGCAGATTAATCGTTCGATCCTCCTCTTTTGCTATTTCTAACAGCCACTTTGCGCAGTTGTCGCCGCAGGTAGACGCATTGAACACCTTATCTTTTTCGAATTTAACAAGAATCAAAGTCTTTACCCCACCCGATAATCCAACCGGCGGTATCTTTCCAGAAACGGGACTGTCTATTACCCCGCTGTCCATTACGGTCGATTTGTCCACGTCTAGAATCATTTCCTTTACAAAAGGATCTACAATCCATTCATCTTCATAATCATATTTAAAATAACCTGCCGTATTGTAAACAGCTTCTTTCATATCTCCATAAAAAATGTTCAGCATTTCTTGTCCTCTCTTTTTACCATACTAGATTTTTGATATCCCGTAGAGCCTTTGATGTAAAATTTTAAAATATTGCCTTTTATTTAAATATGATACCTCAAAATACTGGAGGATTTCAATACATCTCATGTTTATATTAATCAGAACTCCGAGATCGTACAAAGAAATCATAGAGTAATTTCAATACATCTCATGTTTATATTAATCGTCTGGAAGCTGCCCTACTGGGGAAGTGATGCGGATAATTTCAATACATCTCATGTTTCTATTAATCGGCAAGGACGATCCCAATACTGCCAAATTGGACTCATTTCAATACATCTCATGTTTCTATTAATCTATATCCCGAATAAGGAGAAGATCGTACTCCTAGAATTTCAATACATCTCATGTTTCTATTAATCGCATAGACGATAATCTGCTGGAAGCCCAGAAGCTTTATTTCAATACATCTCATGTTTCTATTAATCGTAGACGACCACGGACAGCATGTTTACACGGTAGAATTTCAATACATCTCATGTTTCTATTAATCCAGCTGTTCGGGTTTGCGGTTAAGGAGGGCAGACCAATTTCAATACATCTCATGTTTCTATTAATCTCAGCCGCCAATTCTGGAAAATTGGAAATTATAGTATTTCAATACATCTCATGTTTCTATTAATCAAGACATGTTCGAGGAAGTCCCTGTTGATGCAGGAGATTTCAATACATCTCATGTTTCTATTAATCCAACGCTTTTATCAGCTTTTCCGTTTTTACTATATCTCAAATTCCTTGAAAATACCAGCTTTTTCAAATTTTTTCCAAGTGTAAGTCAAACTTAATAGCCATTCCTAATATGCTCATTTTCCCTTATTTCTAAAGGGTTTATAACGGAACACACACAAAATCACCTGGTAAATCAATTCCCCTATTTTACTTTCAACGATTCTGCTTCTCCTACAGGATCAGAGTTTCGCCCGTTACAATGTCCTTTTTTCCCAAAGCCTCCTCCCCAAAGACATCATCATTCATCACTTTGATAATACAAATAAAATCTTCATTTTTATCAATTACACGATTTAACTCAGTTTTCAACTCGACGAGTTTCGATGGTGTTATTTCTCCTCTAAACACAGAAAACTGAAAATGTGACAAATATTTTTTACAGATTTTAAAAACTTTCTGCACCCGTTTTTCATTTACATCATAGAAAACAAAAGCGTAGTTGTACGAAATTTTTCTCATTCTATTTACCCTCCTCAAGCAAAAACGGGATAAACTCTTTTCCTTCCAAAATAAACTTAATTAACTTATAACAATCCAGTTTTATTGCCGTTCGGTAACTGACCTTTCGCTTTAAAACCGGATGCATAAATACCGATTCCATTCTGCTTTCAAATGCTTCAATAAATATCCTGCGCCCTTCTTCGTTTAGCAGGCAATAATTTACCTTTTTGTCAAAATGTTTTTCTACCTGAATCTTCCGATTATTGATCAGATCAAAAATCGTCCGATATACAATCACCGGTTTAAAAACCTCACTCAAATCAAGACTGAGTGAAAATCTTCCTTCTGATGGTTCATGTAAAAAACTGATTCTCTGATCTAAATGTGTCCGATAGATTGCTGAAATAGTTTTTGTATACAACAATGTGTTTCCGAAGGAAATCAACGCATTGATCGGATTATCCGGTGGACGTTTTACCCGTTTATTCATCATAAAATCTTCTGGAAGAAAATACTGAAACGACCCATAAAATTGAATCCATGCCTCCCCTTCATAAGCCATCAGTTCCGGTATGGTTTCGGCTCTTTCAATTTTTTCAGGAAGTTCCTTTTTCAACCAGTCAATCGCAGGTTTTACCTCTTTTTTATCATGCTTATAATAATGATACAAAATCTCATAAATGTTCAATCCAATCCCTTTTACAATGGCCTTTGCAACACTCATCCGGTCATTTGTAAACTTTTCTACCTGTTTCACCAAAAGTTTTCCACTCAAATAATGATTTCTCGGATAATAAGTTCCACTATATCCACCATAGTAATTAAAAAAATGCACGATAATATTGTTTTGTGCCAAAAAATCCAGTAATTTTGTGTTTATGCTTACCTCATTAAAACAATAAATTTCTTTTGTATTTTCAACCGGAAGATAAACGTTTTTGCCATCCTTGCGAAAACATAACGAATTATCCTTTCTGGAAAGTTCCCCCATTGACATAATATATCTTGTACTTCCCATCTCCCCTTCTCCTTTCTGCATATGGCTGATTACAATTTACTCAGCATTAAACTTTCATATATAACAATATTCATAATACGCACATTTTTTACAGGTACTTTTATGAATACATTCCGGAGGTTCATCTTGCGCAAGTAATTGTTCAATCTCTTTTATATACTCCTGTAACTCTTTTTCTGCCTCCTCCGTCAGTTCCAAAATTACAACCTTTTTATCTTTCCTGTTTTTTTCTATAAATTCAAGCTTTCCTTTTCTGACAATTCCTTTTGACTTTAAAATGCTGAGATAAAATAATAACTGCCATTTTGCAGCTTCCTCATCTGCATCTGATTTTTTAATCTCTGTGAGATACTCTTTTGTTAATTGATCCAACCGTATATTATCAATTGCAATCTCAGTATTTTTATGTCCCTGCGCTTTTTCCTCATGAATTACTTTTCCGATCTTAACCTGTTCACTGTTGTCCTCCAGATTCAATCGGTTTCCATGCAAATAACATTGCCTTTTACAATGAAAATAATAATTGATAAGTGTTCCATTTACCCGCATAAATCCCCCTATAAAAACAAATCTGTATCGTCACTAAACAATTCTCTCTTTAAAACTCCATTTTCATCAAAGTATTCCTCTCCATTTTCGATAAAATACA
>ERZ827512.3426-NODE-3426-length-11149-cov-2.762034_pt1 | contig 11149 bp, 9 predicted proteins | sample MGYA00519916_ERZ827512 | MGnify/ENA primary metagenome ERZ827512 (study PRJEB31778, sample SAMEA3449335) | human gut metagenome | biome: human gut; feature: human-associated habitat; material: faeces | place: United Kingdom | collected 2010/2012 ... | reverse complement strand
GGCGAACGCCGTCGCGCACGCCATGAAGGAATGGGCCATCGAGCACGGCGCCACGCACTACGCGCACTGGTTCCAGCCGCTCACGGGCATCACGTCCGAAAAGCACGACGCGTTCATCGACCCGGTGGGCAACGGCACGGCCATCACGAAGTTCTCCGGCAAAGAGCTCATCCAGGGCGAGCCGGACGCTTCCAGCTTCCCCTCCGGCGGCCTGCGCGCCACGTTCGAAGCGCGCGGCTACACCGCATGGGACCCCACCAGCTACGCCTTCATCAAGGACGAAGTGCTCTGCATCCCCACCGCGTTCAGCTCCTACACGGGCGAGGCGCTCGACAAGAAGACGCCGCTTCTGCGCTCCATGGCCGCCATTGGCGAGCAGGGCGAGCGCGTGCTGCGCCTGTTCGGCGAAGACCTCGGCCCGGTCACGTCCACCGTTGGCGCCGAGCAGGAGTACTTCCTCATCCCCGAGAAGATGCTCCATGCGCGCCAGGATTTGGCCGTGTGCGGCCGCACGCTCTTCGGCGCCGCGCCGAGCAAGGGACAGGAGCTGGAGGAGCACTACTTCGGCGCCATCCGCCCCACGGTGAACGAGTTCATGAAGGAGCTGGACGACGAGCTGTGGAAGCTGGGCATTGCCGCCAAGACGAAGCACAATGAGGTTGCCCCGTGCCAGCACGAGCTGGCGCCCGTGTTCTGTCAGTGCAACCGCGCTATCGACGAGAACCTCCTCACCATGGAGAAGATGCGCTTGCTGGCCAGCCACTACGGCCTGGAGTGCCTGCAGCATGAGAAGCCGTTCGAGGGCATCAACGGCTCAGGCAAGCACGACAACTGGTCGCTGTCGGCGGGCGGCGTGAACCTGTTCGACCCGGGCGACAACCCCATCGAGAACCTGCGCTTCCTGGTGTTCCTGACCTGCGTCATTGAAGCGGTCGACGAGTACCAGGAGCTGCTGCGCATGTCCGTGGCGTCCGCCAGCAACGATCACCGCCTGGGCGCCGACGAGGCGCCGCCGGCCATCGTCTCCATGTTCCTGGGCGATGAGATCTCGGGCATCGTGGACGCGCTCGTGACCGACCATGAGAGCGAGTACACCACCGCCGTGAAGGTGGCCATGGACCTGGGCGTGGACGTGCTGCCGAACTTCCTGAAGGACAACACCGACCGCAATCGCACGAGCCCCTTCGCCTTCACGGGCAACAAGTGGGAATTCCGCATGCCGGGCTCGCAGCAGAACCTGTCCGACTGCAACATGGTGCTCAACACCGCCGTGGCGAAGAGCCTGAAGGACTTCGCCGACGCGCTGGAGGCCGTGCCGCGCGAGCGTTTCGACCAGGAGGCCATCGCCTACGTGAAGCGCAGCCTGGCGAAGCACCGTCGCATCATCTTCGGCGGCAATGGCTATTCCGCCGAGTGGGAGGAAGAGGCCGCGCGCCGCGGGTTGGCGAACCATCGCACCACCGCCGAGGCGCTGCCGTGCTTCGTCGACCCGAAGAGCATCGAGCTGTTCTGCCAGATGGGCGTCATGTCCGAGACCGAGGTGCGCAGCCGTTACGAAGTGAAGCTTGAGAAGTACAACAAGCTCATGAACATCGAGACGCGCGTCATGAAGCGCATGGCCTACCGCGACTACCTGCCTTCCATCAGCGAGTACGCCGCCGACGTGGCCGACCGCATCACCTCCATCAAGACGGCCCTGCCCGCCGCCGACGTGACGCACCTGGAGGAGAGCCTGAATGTCATCCTCAAGGGCATGAAGGAGGCCTCCGAGGCGCTGACGGCGCTCAACGACCTGCACGACGAGGCGGAAGCCATCGCCGACGAGCAGGAGCGCGCGAACTTCTACGCCGCCCGCATCATTCCGGCCATGGATGCCCTGCGCGCGCCCATCGACCGCTTGGAGAACTTCGTGGACTGCCAGTACTGGCCGGTCCCCACGTACAACGACATCCTCTTCTACTAGGTTCCGCCGGCCTCTCGGCCGGCGGAACGTGCCGACGCTGCGAAGCGCTTTCGTGCGCGCCTGACATAACTTTTCCCAAAGGTTAAATCACGCATCGCTCACCGGAACGTGCGTGCGGGGCAGGGCGGCGGCGGTACAATGCATTCACTGTTTGTTAGGGCTGCGCGCCCTGGCATTGCCGGCACACGAAGGAAGCGAGTACACATGGCTATCGAAGAGTCCAAGTATATCTGGAAGAACGGTGAGCTGGTGCCGTGGGCTGAGGCCACGACCCATGTTCTGACCCATTCGCTGCACTATGGATCCGGCGTTTTCGAGGGCATTCGCTGCTACTACAACGAGGAGACGGGCAAGAGCTACATCTTCCGCCTGAAGGACCACATGGATCGCCTGGTCCGCAGCGCGAAGGTTGCCGGCATCCCGCTGGAGCTGACCTCCGAAGAGCTGTGCGAGGCCGCGGTTGAGCTTGTCCGCGCGAACGAGCTTCCGTCCTGCTACCTCCGTCCGCTGACCTACTACGGCTACGGCAACATGGGCGTGAACCCGGCAGGCTGCCCGGTCGACACCATCATCGCCGCCTGGCCGTGGGGCGCCTACCTGGGCCCGGAGGCCCTGGAGAAGGGCATCAAGATGGGCGTGTCCTCCTGGCGTCAGCGCTCCATCAACGCTATCCCGCCGTCGATGAAGAGCTCCGCTTCCTACATGAACTCCATCCTGGCGAAGCAGGAGGCCATCGCTCACGGCTATGACGAGGCTGTCATGCTGAACGAGGCCGGCAAGGTCTGCGAGGGCACGGGCGAGAACCTGTTCATCGTCCGCAACGGCATCCTTTCCACGCCGCCGCTGTCCGACGGCCTGCTCGAGGGCGTCACCCGCGACACGGTCATCAACCTGGCGGTCGACATGGACATCCCGGTCATCGAAGAGAGCCTGACCCGCTCCGACCTGTACGTGGCCGATGAGATGTTCCTGACCGGCACCGCTGCCGAGCTCACCCCGGTCGCCTCGCTCGACGAGCGCCCGATCGGCGGTCGCGGCCCGATCACGAAGCAGATCCAGGACCGCCTGTTCGACGTCGTGGCTGGCAAGGTCGAAGAGTACCAGGATTGGCTGACGGAGATCTAAGCCGCCCCAAGCGATGGAGGCTTTCAGCTGACATCTCGAAGCGCTTTCGCGGGCCGAATCGTCTGATTCGGCCCGCGTTGTTTTTCAGGGCGTAACACTTTGCTGGTTTAGTAGGGCAATACGATAGTTCGTCGGACGCGAGGAGACACCCATGACCCGCATTTACACGTACGATTCGACGCTGCGCGACGGTGAGCAGTGCGAGGGCATCACGTTTTCGCTCGAGGACAAGCTGCGCATTGTCGAGCGCCTGGACGAATTCGGCGTCGACTACATTGAAGGCGGGTTCCCGGCTTCGAATCCGAAGGACATCGAGTTCTTCCGTCGCGTGCGCGAGATGCCGCTCAAGCACGCGCAGGTCACTGCGTTCGGCTCCACGTGCAAAAAAGGGGTTGCGGCTGCGGACGACCGGGGGCTCAAAGACTTGCTGGAATCCGGTGCGAAGACGGTCACCATCGTGGGCAAGACGTGGGATGCCCAGGTGGAGCGCGCGCTCCTCACCACGCTCGAAGAGAACCTGCGCATGATCAGCGATTCGGTGGCGTACCTGAAGGAGCATGGCGTGCGCGTCGTGTTCGACGCCGAGCATTACTTCGACGGCTACAAGGCGAACCACGCGTACGCGCTCGCATGCGTGGAGGCGGCCAGCCTGGCGGGAGCGGACTCCATCGATCTCTGCGAGACGAATGGCGGCGCGCTGCCCTTCGAAGTGGAGGAGATCGTGGCCGCCACGTGCCAGCAGTTCCCGGACCAGGCGTTCGGCATCCACTGCCACAACGACTCCGGCTGCGCGGTGGCGAACACGCTCGCGGCCGTGCGCGCGGGCTGCACGCAGGTGCAGGGCACGGTGAACGGCTACGGCGAGCGCGTGGGCAACGTGGACTTGCTCACGGTCATCGCGGATTTGGAGATCAAGATGGGCCACGAGACCGTGGGGCCTGAGAACCTCAAGCAGCTCACGTCGGTGGCGCAGTACGTGGCGGAAACCTGCAACCTCGCGCTGCCCGCGCACCATCCGTACACGGGCGCGTCCGCGTTCGCGCACAAAGGCGGCTTGCACGCCAGCGCCATCGCCCGCTTCCCGGAGGCCTACGAGCACGCCCGCCCGTCGCTTGTCGGCAACAACACGCGCATGCTCGTGAGCGAGCTCGCGGGCAAAGCGTCGCTCATTGCGAAGGCGCGCAACCTGGGCTTCGATTTGAACGAGCATCCCGAGCTCGTGCAGACCATCCTGGACGACATCAAAGAGCGCGAGGCGGCGGGCTTTTCTTACGAGACGGCCGACGGCTCACTTGCCATGCTGCTGTGCAGCTACGTTCGTCCGTTCAAGCCGCATTTCACGCTCGAGAGCTTCCGCGTCATCGTGGACGACAAAGAGGACGTGGGTGCCCGCGCGAAGGACGCCGCATCAGAGGCGACGGTCAAAATCCATGTGGGCGACCGCCGCTTCGTGACCACGGGCGAGGGCTCTGGTCCGGTCGGCGCGCTCGACACGGCGCTGCGCATGGCCATCACCGAGTCGTACCCCGAGGTCTCCGGCATGGAGCTCGTCGACTACAAAGTCCGCATTCTCGACACCAATGTGGGCACGGGCGCCACGACCCGCGTTATGATTACCACGCGCGATCGGTTCGGCACGTTCGGAACCATCGGCGTGTCGGAGAACATCATCGAAGCGTCATGGAACGCGCTGGTGGACTCCATTGAATACGGCCTGATGAGAATGGGGAAGTGATGGCAGAGCTGCGGACGAAGGAAGTCGAGGACCTGTTGCAGGTCTTGGCGGCGTTGGACGATACGGACCACATTTTCGCGCTGCTAGAGGACCTGTTCACCATTCGCGAGATCAAAGAGACCTCGCAGCGACTTGCCGTGGCGCGCCTCTTGTCCGCCGGACGCTCGTACGCCTCCATCGAAGAGGCGACCGGCGCGTCGGCCACCACCATCGCGCGTGTGTCGAAATGCCTGAACTACGGCGCCGGTGGCTACGCCCATGCGTTCGAAGTGCTTGGCGAAGGGAAGGATGCCGAATGACCACCCTGTTCGTGAATGCCTGCCTGCGCGGCGAGCGCTCGAAGACGCTCGAGCTGTGCCGCGCGTACCTGGAGGGCGCGGACGACGTCCAAGAGGTGAACCTGGCCGAGCTGCGCCTGCAGCCCATCGACGCGGCGTTCGTGGAGCAGCGCACGCGCCTGCAGCGCGCCGACCAGTTCGACGACCCTCTCTTCGCGCTTTCGAAGCAGTTTGCTGCGGCGGACGAGGTCGTCATTGGCGCGCCGTACTGGGACCTGTCGTTCCCCTCTGCCCTCAAGGTCTACATCGAGCACGTCTCAGTGTGCGACCTGACGTTCAAGTACACCGAGGATGCACGGTGCGTGGGCATCTGCAACGCGCGGCGTCTGGTCTACCTGACCACCGCCGGCGGCTCCCTCGAGGGCGCCAACTACGGCTACGACTACTTCTGCGGCATCGCGAAGATGTTCGGCATCCCCGAGACGCACTGCGTGGCGGCCGAGGGCGTGGACATCTGGGGCGCCGACGTGAAGGCGCTTCTGGAAGAGGCGAAGGCGAAAGCCCGCGCTCTGCGGGAAGCATAGGCGCGCGCCGCCGCCCGCATGTTTTGTCTCCCTGGTCGTTCGTAAAGACAGCGAGGCGGGCTCGTGCGTTCCAGATAGACATGAAAAGAGAGGGCGGCTGGACTTTGTGTCCGCCGCCCTCTCTTTGAATGGCTAGATGGGATGCACGAGCCCGCCGCAGCGGCAGCTCAGTGCGCCGACCGTAGGCCGGCGCAGCTCATTAGCCGATGGAAATCTTCTTGCTCTCTTCGATCTTCGGCTGCTCCTGCTTCGGGACGAACAGCTTCAGGACGCCGTCCTCGAAGGTCGCGGTGATGTCGTCCTCGGCAATCTCCTCGCCCACGTAGAAGTTACGGCTGCACTTGCCGGCGAAGCGCTCTTTGCGCAGGTACGTGCTGTCCTTCTCTTCGTTCTCGGCGTGGGTTTCGGCGGTGACGGTCAGGTAGCCGTCCTTAATCTCCGCCTGGATATCCTCCTTCTTGAAGCCCGGCAGGTCGACATGGAGCTCATAGCCCTTGTCGGTCTCCTTGATGTCGGTCTTCATGAGCGACGTGGTGGCCTTTGGCTCGGCGGTCGGGAACAGGCTGAAGTCGAAGGGGTCAAAGAAACGTTGTGAAGTGCGGGGAACCAACATACGTATCACTCTCTTTCCGTTGCGGCGGCTGGGGAGCCGTCGCCTTGCGTCCTCGGAGCGGGCCTGGCGTCCGTTTTCGGCGTGCCGCCCCGCCCGTCCTTGCGGGGGCATTTCCTTGGTACGAGCATGTTGTACACCCGTGCTTTAGCACTGTCAACGCGAGAGTGCTAAAAGTCACCGTCCTGTCAACTTTCTAAGTCCCTTTCTATCATCCTTAAAACAGATAATTTCTGACCAGGCACGATAAAAAGATTACCCACCCTGGGTCATTGGGTGCGCGCGTGTATGGGCGCACAATGCCACCACGGTTAAGCTCCGAATCGAAGACGAGAGGAGGGGAGTTATGACCGAATTGAACAACGGGCAGGGAACCGCTGGGGATGCGCCCTCGCCCAAGCGCCCCGTCCAGAAGAAGTGGATCGTGCTGGGCGTGGTCGTCGCCGTCATCGTGGTGGCCGGCGCCGGCTTCTGGGCGTGGCACAACACGCCGGGCTTCTGCAACGCCTTCTGCCACAGCCCCATGGACGCCTACGTTGAGACGTACGACTCGAACGATCCGGGCATGCTGGTGACCCAGCACAAAGAGGCGGGCGACTCCTGCCTTGACTGCCACGAGGCCGAGCTCACCACCCAGGTCTCCGAGGTCATGGCCTGGGCGTCCGACTCCTACCCGATGGACGGCGACATGCTGGCCACCGGCAAGGAGTTCGCGAACGAGGAGTTCTGCGCGCGCCCCGAGTGCCACGACATGAACGAGGTCGTCGCCAACACGTGGGGCTTCGAGGGCAACGACGCCAAGTACAACCCGCACAGCAGCCACCAGGACCTCGCTCTCGAGTGCGGCGACTGCCACAAGGTCCACGAGAAGAGCACGCTCGTGTGCAACGACTGCCACGACCTGAACGCTCCGGAAGGGTGGGAGTAACCATGAGCAACGACTTTTCCCGTCGCACGTTCCTGAAGGGTGCCGGCATCACCGCTCTGGGCGCCGCCGCCGCGGGCATGCTTGCCGGCTGCGGCCAGGGCTACCAGGTTCCTGCGAACGAGGTGCCATACGATGTTCGCACCACGCCGGCCAACGAAACCATCCCGAACTGGCTGGGCCTTCCTCCGGAAATCGCTGAGTCCGACATTACCGAGACTGTCGACACCGAGGTCCTGGTTGTCGGCACCCGCACGGGCGGTCTGCCGGCCATGATGTCCGCGGCCGAGAACGGGGCCCAGGTGCTCGGCATTGATCGCACGGCGAAGATTGCTGCCCCGCGTGAGGACATTGGCGCTATCGACTCCAAGCTGCAGCTGGAGTCCTTCGAGCAGTTCCCGCAGTTCCGCATCGACAAGAAAGAGGCGCTCGAGGACATCGTCCGCTACGCGAACGGTTTCGTCCGCTACGACCTCATCAAGCTGTGGATGGACGAGTCCGGCTCCATGATCGACTGGCTGACGGACATCATTGGCCGCAACGGCGAGATGGTCATGAACTTCGAGGGCTCCGTGGGCACCGAAGGCCAGGGCGCGCGCGACAAGGCGTGGGCCACAGGTCACAGCCCGGAGGCCGTGGGCGCTGCCGCGGAGGACAAGAACTTCAACTTCGGCGTGTGCTTGCAGAAGTACGCCGAGGAGAAGGGCGCGCAATTCCGCTTCAACACCGAGTTCATCAAGCTGGAGCAGGACGAGTCCGGCCGCGTGACAGGCGTCATCGCCCGTGACGTGCAGGACCGCCACTACCTCCGCATCAACGCCTCCAAGGGCGTCATCATGGCGACTGGCGGCTATGGCAACAACATGGAAATGATGCAGGCGCGCCAGCCGTGGAACATGGACCTGCGCATTCCGGCATCTGGCAAGGGCGGCAACCCCACCGGCGACGGCATCAAGGCCATGCTGTGGTGCGGCGCGAAGATGGATCCCATTGGCACGTCCGTCATGTTCAACCGCGCGTGCTGCAAACCCGACGAGACCGCCGACATGAACATCACTGGCGAGTGGTTCTGGTTCGGCGAGCAGCCGTTCCTGAAGGTGAACCTGGACGGCAAGCGCTTCTGCAACGAGTCGGGCCCGTACGACTACATGCTGCATTCCACCTACATGCAACCGCATAAGACCTACGTGGACGTGTGGGACGCGAACTGGAAGGAGCATGCTCGCCAGATGAACGAGGTCGGCTGTTGCCGCCTGTTCCCGTTCGATAATGGAGCTCCGTCCAACCGCACGGCAGACTCTATGGAATCCCTTTTTGAAGATCTCATTGAGAAGGGCTACATCCAGACGGCCGACACGCCGGAAGAGCTCGCAGAGAAGTTGAACATTCCGGCCGACACCTTCGCCGAGACGTTCAACCATTACAACGAGATGGCACGTGCTGGCGAGGACACGGACTACTACAAGGAAGCCTACCGTCTGATTCCGCTCGACACGCCGCCGTACTATGGCGTGCGCACGGGCGCGTGGTACCTGGCCACCATCGATGGCATCATCATCGACACGAACATGCACCCGCTTCGCGAGGACAACACGCCCATCGAGGGCCTGTACGCGACGGGCGACTGCTCGGGTGGCTTCTTCAGCGTGAGCTATCCGAACCTGTTCACGGGTCTTGCGTGCGGTCGCACCTTCACGTTCGGTCGTCGCGCCGGCATGCTGGCTGCCACCGGTCAAGCGTAAGGTTCACGAACGCCCTACGAAAGCGACGTTGCGCTGGGGCGCAGTGAGCTTTCTGCGGGTGAACAGAGATTTTCTAGCAGGCTGTGCTCGTCTTGTGCGAGCGCAGCCTGTCCGTGCATAACGCGCCTGTTCAATCTCGCGCGTCGCGGGCATTTCCTTGATTGGTGCCGATAGAATGGGTGCACTATGAAGCAGACCTCAACAACGTTCGATTTTCTCAACGCGACCTTTTGGCGCCTCTGCGTTGCGCTCGCATGCATGCTCATGGTCACGGCGGCCATGAACGTCGTCGTGTTCCCTCTCTTTGACGACGTGTTCACGTACGCGCGCGATATCTCGCAGACCGTGCAGGCTTCGACGGTGCTTCTTATTGGCGTGGTGGCGACGTTCCAGCCCAGCGCGTTGAAATCGGTTCCGTTCGATAGCGTTGTTTTCGGAAGTTTGCTTGTCGGCGGCGCCGCAATCCCTGCATCCTTGGCGGCGGACAGCACTCCGCTGCTCATCGTGGGCTCATCGTTGTTCGCGCTCGGACGCGGATGCGTCATGCTGGCTGTTGCTATGGCCGTCGCGCGAAACCTCTCGACAAAGGCAATCGTGGTGTGCGTCTCGCTGGCGTACGTTGCCTCGTCTGCGGTGCAAGCGTTTTTGTGGATTGTGCCGATTGTGGTGGGCTTTGCGTTGTACCTGGCGCTCCCGTTCGTGGTGCTGGTCATCGTTCGACGGGATGCGGTGGCCATGACGGCGCTTACTGTGCAGGGCGAGGCTCCTGCCGATGCTGCCATTACGCGCCCTTCGTCGTACCTGCCGCTCGCGAGTCAGGTGTTCGTGTGTTTGTTCCTGTTCCACTTCGCGTTCGGTTTCTCGCTTCGTTTCGGCGAGTCGACGGGCATTCCGGTTGAGACATTTTTCAACATCATCCCTATTGGGGTTCTCGCGATCATGCTCATGTGCTGGAGGCGCTTTGACGCCGACCGCCTTGCTCAGGTGTCGGTGCTGCTCGTGGCGATAGGCTTCCTGTTCGTCAACTCGAACGATGGCGCCGTCCGTAACGTGAGCAACGTCCTGCTTTCGTCGGGGAACGCGGCGTTCAACATGGTGTCGTGGATCGTTATTGTGTCGGTTGGCGCACGGAACAAAGTGGGCGCCATGAGCGTTGCCGGCTGGGGCGACGGCGTCGGGGCGTTCGGAACGCTGCTCGGCGCGGCGTTCGGCATTGGGAGCAACCATCTGGTCGAGCATAGCCCGACAGGTCTGATGATCCTGACGGGCGTGCTCTTAGCGCTTTTCGTAGGCTATGCGCTCATCGGCCTCAAGAACTTCAGCTTCGAGACCACGATTAAGGGCATCGTTCCCGTGGAAGAGCCCGAAGTTCGTTCCGAGAGCCCGGAGGATTTGTTCCAGGCGCGCTGCGATGCAATCGCAGAGGAGTACCACCTCACGCCGCGCGAGCGCGAGGTGTTTGCCATGCTGGCACGCGGTCGCAATCGCGAGTACATCCAGGAAAAGCTCGTCGTCTCGCGCAACACGGTCAAGGCACATGTGCGCCATGTCTACGAGAAGCTTGATATCCACTCTCATCAAGAGCTCATCGACCTGGTGGAGGAAGGCGCGTAAAATCGGCTGCGAATTGCAGTCGATTCCAGAGGAGTGCGCATGGGCGAGAGTGAGCAACGCATCACGACGGTCGGCATCCTGTCCGACACGCACGGGCGTCTGCCCCTGGCGGCCATTGCCGCGCTGGCAGATTGCGACGTCATCGCGCACGCGGGCGACATCTGCGGCCCCAGCATCCTGACGGAGTTGCGTGCGCTTGCGCCCGTTCACGCGGTGCTTGGCAACAACGACTACGACGAGTACGGCTCCGACGTGCGCCGCTTCGCGCAGTTCGAAGTGGACGGCGTGCGGTTCCTCATGGCGCACTACCCGCAGGACGTGCGCCATGCTCTGCGCGGCAACAGCCCCCTTCATCCTGGCGACAAGCTGCCGCATGTGTGCATCCACGGCCATACGCACGTGCCCGAGATTGTGACCGGCACCGCCGCGCGGCCCGCCACGATGATTGTGTGCCCTGGCAGCGTCTCGCGCCCGCGTGGCGGCAGCAAGCCGAGCGTCGCAAAGATAGAGGTAGAGGCCGGCCGCATCCTGAGCGCGCGGATTGAGGAGATCTGACGCCTTAGCGGCATGCGC
>ERZ827512.3424-NODE-3424-length-11160-cov-3.801081_pt1 | contig 11160 bp, 9 predicted proteins | sample MGYA00519916_ERZ827512 | MGnify/ENA primary metagenome ERZ827512 (study PRJEB31778, sample SAMEA3449335) | human gut metagenome | biome: human gut; feature: human-associated habitat; material: faeces | place: United Kingdom | collected 2010/2012 ... | reverse complement strand
CCAGAATGTTGAGCGTTTCGATTTCCTCCACCGTCGCGAACGCCACCGCGCTGTCGAGCGCCGTTTCCAGAATCCGCCCGCGCACGGCCTCGCGCTGTTTGGCGGAGAGCTTTTTCGAGTCGTTCAGCCCGTCGATGACCGCGCCGTCGGGCAGGATGACCGCCGCGGCGTACACCGGTCCGGCCAGCGGGCCGCGGCCGGCCTCGTCGCACCCGCAGACCGTACCGCGGGCGCGGTATTCGGATTCGTATTCCCAAGTCAGCGGCGCAGCCGCCATAGAACCGCCCCCTCCGGCGCTCAGTCGAGCGTGATGCGTCCGATGCGGCCGCCGCGGAACTCGTCCAGCAGGACGGCGGCGGTGCGCTCCTCGTCGATTTCGCCGCCGGCGCGCAGGAACCCCCTGCGGCGCGCGATGGCCTCGAAAACGTCGCCGATGGAGTCGCCCGCTGCGATTTTGATGCCGTAGCGCGCCTCCAGCAGCGCCGGATAGCTCTGCGCGAGCATGCCGAGCAGTTCATGCGAGAGCGAGTACAGGTCGAGAATCTCGTCGCGGATGGCGCCCGTGCAGGCGAGCTTGATGCCGACGGCGGGGTCGTCGAACTTGTGCCAGAGCAGCCCCGGCGTGTCCAGCAGCTCCACCCCGTAGGGCGAGGCGATCCAGCGCTGCTCGCGGGTGACGCCCGGCCGGTCCTCGGCCTTGGCCTTTTTTGTTTTTGTGTATGTGTTGATGAACGTGCTCTTACCCACGTTCGTGATGCCCACGACCATCACCCGCAGCGGACGGGTCAGCCCCTTCGCCGCGTCGCGCGCCAGCTTTTCCTCCACCAGCCCGCGCAGCGCCGGCGTGACGCGCGCGATGTTGCGGTAAGCCTTGCAGTCGACGGCAAGCACGCGGCGGCCCTCCCGCTCCAGCTTATGAATGAAACTCTGCTCGCGTTTCTCGTCGGCCAGCGCCGACTTGTTCAGCAGCGTCAGGCAGGGCTTGGCGCCGAACAGCGAGACGAAATCGGGGTTGCGGCTGGAAAGCGGCAGCCGCGCGTCGAGAATCTCGATCACCGCGTCCACCTCGGACAGCGACGACTGAAGCTGCCGGCGCGCCTTGGCCATATGGCCGGGGAACCAGACAATCGGCCCGTTCATTCTACCGTACCGAACGCGCTGAACGGAAACAGGCGGAGCAGCACGCGGCCGAGCACCTGCCGCTCGTCCACCTGCCCGACGGTCGAGGAGCGGCTGTCGGTCGAGTGGTTGCGGTTGTCGCCCATCACAAACAGCTTGCCCGGCTCGACGGTGAAGCGCAGCACGCGCTCGCCGGTCGGCGAAGCCATCCAAACATAGCGGTCGTCGTTGACGCCGTCATAGTTTACGTCGCGGTTGATGTAGTCCTCTTCCAGCAGGACGCCGTCGACCCTGACCGTCCAGTTTTCAAAATCGATCTCGACCTCCTGCCCCTCGGTCGCGATCACGCGCTTGATGATGGGGTTCTGGTAGGCGGGCACCTTGACGACGACGATGTCGCCCGTTTCGGGCGTATAGCCGAGGCCGGAGATGATGAGCTTGTCGCTGTCGTGCAGCGTCTCGCGCATCGAGTCGCCGTCCACGGTGACGTAGCGGCAGACGAGCAGGAAAAGGACCACCATCAGCGCCATCGCGTAGCAGAAGGTCTCGACCCAGTCGTAAATCGAAGCGGCCAGCTTCGGCTTGTCGGACGGAGCGGGGGACAGGGCGGTGTTTTCGGTATCCATATGGGCGCCTCGCTTTCTTTTTGAAGTGCTTAAAGCAGAAAAGTGCCTGAGAAGATCAGGCACTTTATCATTTGCGCGAAAATCAGATTTTTTCCTTGATCTTGGCGCTCTTGCCGAGACGGTCGCGCAGATAGTAGAGCTTGGCTCTGCGCACGCGGCCCTTTCTCACGACCTCGACCTTCTGCACGTTCGGGGAGTGGAGCGGAAACGTCTTTTCCGTGCCCACGCCGAAGGAGACGCGTCTGACCGTGAAGGATTCGGCGATGCCGCCGTTCTTCCGTGCAATGACGGTGCCCTCGAAAATCTGGGTTCTCACCCGCGTGCCCTCAACGATGCGGCAGTGCACCTTGACCGTGTCGCCGACGTTGAAAACGGGCACCTCCGTTTTCAGCTGCTCGCTGGTAAAAGCCTTGAGCATATCCATCAGGCTTTTTCCTCCTTTTACAAAAATAAAAGTAATGCATACGAAAGCCCTGTCAAACCGCCCGCAAAACCCCTTTGCGCAAGCCTCCGTATGCCGGATTTGCGCTCGGGTTTCTGCACGGCTTTTCAGCGGTTTTTCGTATAAAAGCGTTCGTGCCGAGCCGCAGAGGACCGCTTTTTCAAGCCATTATAGCACGCTTTTTTTGTTTTTGCAAGCCTTTTTTGCAATTTTTTAGAATTTCTCTCACAGCTCGCCCGCCGCGACGCGCCGTTTGGTGTTTTCGGCGTCGGCGATATAGAGGCGGTACCAGGTGAGGAACGACAAAAGCACCCATATATGGTGGTAGTAGTCGCCCTTGCCCTCGCGGTGCAGATCGAGCAGCCGCAGCGCTTCGGCGGTGTCGATGTACTGCTCGGCGGGGTTTTCGGACAGGCGCTTCTTCGCCCAGTCGTACAGCTCGTCCCGCAGCCAGACGCGGACGGGAACGGGGTAGCCTTTTTTCGGGCGGACCACCGTCTCGTGGTTGAGCAGGTCGGAGAAGGCGTCGCGCAGGATGTATTTGGTCGTGTCGTGCGAGAGCTTGTCGCGGTCGCACAGGCAGCGGGCGGCCTTGAAGACTTCTTTGTCGAGATAGGGCACCCGCGCCTCGAGCGCGTGCGCCATGCTCAGGCGGTCGCCTTTGACGAGGATGTCGGAGGGCAGCCAGGTGTTCAGGTCGCAGTACTGCATCTTCAGCAGCGTGCCGTAGCCGGCCGCCTGCGCGTAGATGTCCTTCGTGCGGTCGGTGAAATGCACGGACGGGTCGAAGGTCTTGAGCACGCGGCGCTTGGAAAGCTCGTCGAACACGAACGAGTTGCCCACGAAGCGCTGCTCCGCCGGCGTCAGCCCGCGCAGCAGGAAGCCGCGGCCCTTGACCGACGGCGGCAGCGCGCGTGCGAACGCGGCCAGCGGCGTTTTGAGGCAGACCGGCAGCCTCCCCAGCCGGTCGCAGGCCGGCGCGGTGGCGTACTGGCGGTAGCCGCCGAACAGCTCGTCGCTCCCCTCGCCGGAGAGGATGACCTTGACGTGGCGGGCCGCCTCCTGCGAAATGAGATAGATGGCCACGACCGACGGGTCGCCGACCGGCGAATCGAGGTGGTAGATGACCTTTTCGTAGCTGTCGGTGAAGTCCTGCAGCGTGCAGGCCAGCTTGACGTGGTCGATGTCGAGATGCGCGGAGATGGCGGCGGCGTCCTCCAGCTCGGAGTAGCCCGGCACGTCGAAGCCGACGGTGAACGCCTTGATGCCCGGCGACAGCTTGGAGGCGACCGCCGTGATGACCGCCGAATCGACGCCGCTGGAAAGGAAGCTGCCCAGCGGCACGTCCGAGAGCATATGCGACGCGACCGAGTTCTCGACCGCCTCGCGCAGCCGCAGCTTCTTTTCGGCGTAAGAGCCCTTCGCCGGCGCGAACACCGGACGGTAGTAGGCGTTGATTTCGGTATGTTCGCCGTCGCAGAGCATATAGCTGCCCTTGGGCAGGATGCGGATGTCGCCGGCGAGCGTGTCCGGCTCCGTGACGTACTGGAAGGTCAGGTAGTGCTGCAGGAGCGCGGGGTCGACCTTGAAGCCGTCGTAGCCCGAATCGAAGAGATAGGCCTTCATTTCGCTGGCGAAGACATAGCCGTCCGCCGTTTCGCGGTAGTAGAGCGGCTTGATGCCGAAGGGGTCGCGTCCGGCCATCAGGACGCCGGTTTCGCTGTCGTAGAGCAGGAAGGCGAACATCCCGCGCAGGCGGTTGATGAACGACGCGCCGTAGGCGGCGTAGAGCGCGACGATCGTCTCGATCTCCGAGCGGGTGCGGAAGACGGTCCCGCGGGAAATCAGCTCGTCGCGCAGCTCGAGGTAGTTGTAGACCTCGCCGTTGTAGACGGCGAAATAGCGGCCGTCTTCGCTGACGAAGGGCTGCGAGCCGCCCTCCAGGTCGATGATCGACAGCCGGCGGAAGGCAAAGTGCGCGCGGCCGTTTCCGTAGGCGCGGTCAAGGTCGGGGCCGCGGTGCCGGATGGCGTGCGACATAGCCGCCGCGTCGTTTTGCTCGGTCTCGCCGACGCCGTTTTTGTTGTAAAATCCGATGAATCCGCACATAAGGGCGCAGGTCCTTTCCGAAGTCCAAGATGAATTTTTTGCGCGTTTACAGACCCGCGCCGGTCACTTCCCGATAGGAGCCGATGATATTGAACAGGATGCGGCAGAGGAAGAAGTACCACACCAGCGAGAACACGAACGAGGCGAACGAAAGCTGCGCGTGCAGCGCGGGAAACACCGCCGCAGCGGCGGCGCAGGACTGGAATACCGCCATCGGCGCCGTGCAGTAGACGAAGTCGGGCAGCACATCAACCCCGATGAGTGGCTCGGTCAGCGCGGCGACGTCCTTCGCCAGCGCGCGGAAGAAGACCAGCGCCGTCACGGCCGTCAGCGTGGCGAAGAAGGCGGCGGCGAGGGCCTCGGCGTCGCTCATTCGGTCGCCGGCGGGGGCAAAATAGGCCCCGTAGACCGCCTGCGCGGCCCAAGCGAGCGCAAACAGGCCGCCGGGCAGCCAGACGCGGCGCAGCGGCGCGATGCGCGACAGGATCAGCACGCCCGCGCAGATGATCAGCAGGCCCGCGACGTCGGGCAGGACGTCGGTGCCGTCAAGGGTAAAGTCGAAGAAGAACGCGCCGCCGATGATGATCGCCCAGAAGCCGCTGCGCAGCAGCCGCAGCCGGACGCGCGGGGGACTGTCGCAGCCCTCCTCGCTGTAACGCCGGTGCAGCGCGGCGGAAAACCGCCCGTCGCCGGCGGCCGATTTCATAAAGCGCAGCGTGCCCGAAAGCCAGAAGCCGCCCAGCACCAGCACCACCACGATCCCGAGCAGGATGAACAGGTTTTTGCCGCCCGCGAGCGCCAGATAGCGCGCGGCGTTGGTGAGGTCGGTCATCGCCGCGTCCTCGAGCAGCGAGGTGAACTCGGGCAGCAGGTTGCAGGCGGAGCGGACGATGAAGAACAGCACCGTCAGGAAGCGCACGTTCGAAAGCCTGCCGACGAGTTCTTCCCCGTCGTTGCGGTTGAGCAGGTATTCCAGACCAGAGAAAAACGACGCGCTCCACATCAAGAACGTGACCAGTTCGACGACGGCCAGCGAGAAGCAGACCAGCAGCTTGAACGAGCTTTGCGCGTCGTAAAAGACCAGCGCCAGCGTCAGCCGCAGCCCGCTGAAGGCCGCCAGCCAGATCAGGCGGCTCTGCGCGTCCTCCATCCGGCCCTCCAGCCGCGAGACCTCGCGCAGCGCCGTGAACAGCAGCAGATACCCGATGAAATCGGGCAGGATGTCGTATAGGGAAATGATCGGGTTGACCAGCAGGATCAGCCCCGCCGCCGCCCGTCCGTACCGAAACAGGCGCACGGGCTTGTCTGTCGATTTCAAGACCGGTTCGCTCCTTTGCGTTTCTTTTCCTCGGCTTTCTCCGCGGCGGACCTGTCCCGCTCCTGCTGTTCGCGCGAGGTGATGCGCGCAAAGCAGTCGTAGAAGTAGAGCGCGTTGAAGAACAGCACGACGTATTTATAAATTTGCAGCGCGCCCCCGATGGCCGCGTTGCTGATGGACGGGAACAGCAGAAGCATCATCGCCCACACGACGTAGACGGCCGTCATATACAGCCGCGACATCGCGCGCGAGGCGTATTTCTCGGCCTTCCCCGCGCGGTAGACCTGCGAAGCGCCGAGGAAGAAAAAAATGTGAAAAAGCAAATAAATCGCGTAAAACAGGCAGTAGCTCGCCTGGTAGAAAACCGTGTTTTCGTCGATGACGCCGAGAAAGCTGAACAGCACCAGCGCCGAATGCGGTATGCAGAACAGCGCCGCGACGGCGGCGTAGAAGAAGTTGACGTTGAGCGTCGACGCCTTTTTCATCCCGTAGGCCAGCAGCGGGTAGGCGACAATCCCGCCGCCGATGATGTCGGTCACGAGCGCGATGCAGCCGATGACGCAGATGCCGAAGCCCATTTTTGTTCAACTCCTTTTTTCGTCGGATTGCGCGTTTCTTGCGGGTGGGGGATGGAATAAACAACGGAAAGCGGGAAAATGCCGGGATTTCCGCGCTGCGGACGGCTTCCTGTCGCGGCGTCCGTCTCGACGGACGCGTTCTCGGGCGGGCTGCGTCCAACCGCGGGAGGGCGTTTGAGCGACGGCCGGCGGAAGGCGTCCCGTATGTGTTTTTCCCGCGCCGTACGGAATGATGCAGCGGGTTCTCAGAGGGCGGAGCAGTAACGCGGCAATAGCCGCGTTACTGCGCAAGATTTCCGCCGCTGGCGGAAACTTGCGGGAGGTTCCCTGACCGCCGAGAAGCAGAGATGCTAAAGCCCGCAGACAGAAAGCGGCTTCCGCGCCGCAGAACGTTTTCTGCGGCCGGCTTGTCCGCCGTCCGGCGCGCCTGCCCCGCCGTGTTCCCTGCGCGATGTCCGTCGGGAATCGGGCTTGGGCAGGGCCAAAGACCGCGTTTCTTTTTGGAATCTGTCATCGGAATTCGTTCTGTACGCACTCCTGCAAAGCCGACGAGCTTCTTTTGAACGGTGCGACCCGCTTCTGCGAAACCGTATGCCGCCCGTCCCCGCTTGGCTGCCGCCCCGCTTTGCCGGCAGGCCGCAGCTTTTCGCCTGCGGCACACCGCTTCGCTGAGTTTGCAAGATTTCCGACGCCGGCGGAAATCTTGCAGTTGTGTAGCCGTAGCCACGCGACGGCTCTGTATAAGCAACCGGCTTCCGCCACAGGCGGAACCCTTGTACTGCCGCCAAACTCTCGTTTTCAAAATCAAAAGCAGCTTGTATTTTTTTCAGAAGTTTTTGAGGGTTTTCAGGGGACTTTTTTCAAAAAGTCCCCTGAACGGGGTGCGGGGCAGCGCCCCGCAGCCGGCAGTTGCGCGGCGGTTGCGCAACTGCTGAACGCTTCCGCCGCAGACGAAATCTTTGTATGCGAATAAACCCACGTTTCCGATAAGCAAAGCCGCTTGCCTTTTTTCAGAAGTTTTTGAAGGTTTTTAGGGGACTTTTTTCAAAAAGTCCCCTAAACGGGGTGCGGGGCAGCGCCCCGCAGCCAGCAGTTGCGTGGCCGCAGCCACGCAACTGCTCCGCCCTCGCAGAGACTGCAAGTTTCCGCCAACGGCGGAAAACTTGCGCAGTTACGCGGCTACTGCCGCGTTACTGCTTCGCACCGCAGAGATTGCAAGTTTCCGCCAACGGCGGAAATCTTGCGCAGTTACGCGGCTACTGCCGCGTAACTGCTCCGCAGCACTTTTTATACTTTTTCCCGCTGCCGCAGGGGCAGGGGTCGTTCGGGCCGACTTTGGGCGCCTTTTTCATCGGCAGCACCTTGACGGTCTTGGCGCCGCCGAGCCGGTTGGCGTTGGCGGCCGTCAGCACCTGCTTGCGCTCGATGTCCTTTTTGGGGACGACGCGGAACAGGGTGCGCACCGTATCCTCGCGGATGCTGTCGATCATCTCGTCAAACATCGCGCTGCCCTCGAGCTTGTATTCGGTGACGGGGTTCTTCTGCGCGTAGGCGCGCAGGCCCACGCCGGACATCAGGTCGTCCATCGCGTCGATGTGGTCGACCCATTTGCGGTCTACGTTTTCCAGCAGGACGATGCGCTCGACCTCGCGGAACACCTCGGGCGTGAACAGCTCCTCCTGCTTTTTATACAGCGCGTCGGCGCGCTCAAGCAGCATCCGGCGGATGTCCTCGGCGTTGATGCGGTTGAGCTCCTCCTGCGCGTAGCGGAAATCGTCCTCGCCGCAGAGGACGCCGTACAGGTAGCCGCGCAGACCGTCCAGATTCCACTCGTCGGGGATGTCCGACGACACATAGGTCGCTATCGCGCCGTCGATGAAGCCCTCGATCATATTGTGAATCTTCTCCCGCAGGTCGCCGCCCTCCAGCACCTCGCGGCGCTGGCGGTAAATCAGCTCGCGCTGCTGGTTGTTGACGTCGTCGAACTGAAGGACGTTTTTGCGGCGCTCGAAGTTGGTGCCCTCGATGCGCTTCTGAGCGTTTTCAATCGAGCTGGACAGGATGCCCGCCTTGATGGGCGTGTCGTCGTCCATCCCGAGCGTGTTGACCATCCCCACCAGCCGGTCGGAGCCGAACAGGCGCAGCAGGTCGTCCTCCAGCGAGAGGAAGAAGCGGCTTTCGCCCGGGTCGCCCTGCCGTCCGGCGCGGCCGCGGAGCTGGTTGTCGATGCGGCGGCTTTCGTGCCGCTCGGTGCCGAGGACGTACAGGCCGCCCGCCGCCTTGACCTTCTCGGCCTCGTCCTTGATCTGCGCGTCGAACTCGGCGGCGAGCGCGCGGTAGTGCTCGCGCGCGGCGAGGATTTCCTCGTCGGTCGTCTCGTCGTAGCCGGCGGCCTCGAAAATCAGCGCTTCGTCGTAGCCCTCGGAGGCCATCCGCCCTTTGGCGAGGTAGTCGGCGTTGCCGCCGAGCTTGATGTCGGTGCCGCGGCCGGCCATATTCGTCGAGATGGTGATCGCGCCCAGCTTGCCGGCCTGCGCGATGATTTCGGCCTCCTTGTCGTGGAATTTGGCGTTGAGGACGTTGTGCTTGACGCCGCGCTTTGTCAGCAGCTTGGAAATCAGCTCGGACTTGTCGATGGACACCGTGCCCACCAGCACCGGCTGCCCCTTTTCATGGCAGGCGATGATCTGCTCGATGATCGCGCGGTATTTGCCCTCGGCCGATTTGTAGACGAGGTCGTTGTGGTCGATGCGGATCATCGGCCGGTTGGTCGGCACCTCGACGACGTCGAGCGCATAAATCTCGCGGAACTCGTTCTCCTCGGTCAGCGCCGTGCCGGTCATGCCCGAGAGCTTTTTATACAGACGGAAGTAGTTCTGGAAGGTGATGGTCGCCTGCGTCTTGTTCTCGCGCTCGATCTTCACGCCCTCCTTGGCCTCGATGGCCTGATGCAGCCCGTTGGAGTAGCGCCGCCCGAGCATGATGCGGCCGGTGAAGGAGTCGACGATGAGCACCTGTCCGTCCTTGACGACATAGTCGACGTCGCGCTGCATCACGCCGTGGGCGCGGATGGCGTTGTTGATGTGGTGCATATAGGCGCTGTTCTCCGCGTCGGCCAGATTTTCCAGCCCGAAGTAGGCCTCCGCCTTGCGGGTGCCCGCGGTCGTCAGCACGGCGTTGCGCGCCTTCTCGTCTACGATGTAGTCGGCGTCGGCGCCCATCTCCGCGTCGTCCTTCTTGGAATCGATCTCCTTGATGCGGAAGCATTTGAGCGTCCGCGCGAAGCGGTCGGCCTTCTCGTAGAGCGGGTCGCTCTCGTCGCCGGGGCCGGAGATGATCAGCGGGGTGCGCGCTTCGTCGATGAGGATCGAGTCGACCTCGTCGACGATGGCGAACGCGTGTCCGCGCTGCACCATGCGCTCTTTATAGATGACCATATTGTCGCGCAGGTAGTCGAAGCCCATCTCGTTGTTGGTGCCGTAGGTGATGTCCGCGGCGTAGGCTTTTTTGCGCGCGGCGGAATCCAGCCCGTTGACGATCAGCCCGACTGACAGGCCGAGGAAGCGGTAGAGAATGCCCATCCACTCGCTCTGGTAGCGCGCCAGATAGTCGTTGACCGTGACGATGTGCACGCCCGCGCCGGTCAGCGCGTTCAGGTACGCGGGCAGGGTGGCGACGAGCGTCTTGCCCTCGCCGGTCTTCATCTCCGCGATGCGGCCCTGATGGATGACCACGCCGCCGATGAGCTGCACGCGGAACGGGCGCATGCCCAGCACGCGCTCGGACGCCTCCGCGACGACCGCGAACGCGTCGGGCAGGATGTCGTCTGTCGTTTCGCCCTTCGCCAGCCGGCCGCGCAGGACGTCGGTCTGCGCGCGCAGCTCGGCGTCGCTCATCGCGGCGTATTTGCCGCCGAGGGCCTCGATCTTATCCGCGGTGGCTTCTATCTTTTTGACCTGACGGTCGCTGTATGTGCCGAAAACCTTGGTGAACAAAGACATCTTCTGTGCTCCTCATCTTCCAGTATTCAACGTAATTATGTGCCATTATACACCAACTGCGCGGAAAAAAACAGTCCTTTTTGTAAAAATGTTTGCAAATCCACAAAAGATATACTATAATGTATGTAAATCCCATTTGCTTTGAAAAAGGAAGACGCCGACGTGAGTCAAATCAACATCGTACTTTTCGAGCCGGAGATCCCCCAGAACACCGGCAACATCGCCCGCACCTGCGCCGTCACCGGCTGCCCGCTCCACCTCATCGAGCCGCTCGGCTTCACGGTGACCGACAGCCGTCTCAAGCGCGCGGGGCTGGACTACTGGAAGCATCTCGACATCCGCTATTATCCGAACATAGACGCCTTTTTCGCTCAGAACGCCGACGGGCGCTGCTTCTTCTTCACCAAGAAGGCGCAGCGGCGCTTCACCGACGTGTCGTATGCGGGGACCTGCTACCTCGTCTTCGGCAAGGAGACCAAGGGGCTGCCCGAGCCGCTGCTGCGCGAGCGCGCGGACGACTGCGTGCGCATCCCGATGCGCGAGGGCGAACGCTGTTTGAATCTGTCGAATTCCGTCGCCGTCGGCGTGTACGAGGCGCTGCGGCAGCGCGGGTTCGCCGATCTGGTCTGAGAGGGGGCTTTTTGTATGCAGACGACGACGGTCGCCGCCGTTTCCACCCCGCGCGGGAAGGGCGGCGTGGCGATGCTCCGCGTCAGCGGCCCGGACGCGCGCGCGGTGCTTGCGCGTGTGTTCCGCCCGCGCGGGGACGTCCCGCTCCGGCCGCGGACGGCGGTCTACGGGTCGTTTTATGACGACGGCGGCGTGTTCGACGACGGAATCGCCGTCTTTTACGCCTCGCCCGCGTCCTACACCGGCGAGGACACGGCCGAGCTTTGCTGCCACGGCGGGCTGCTCGTTACCGAGCGGCTGCTGGCGGCCGTGCTCGCGGCGGGCGCGCAGCCGGCGG
>ERZ827512.3421-NODE-3421-length-11166-cov-16.238322_pt1 | contig 11166 bp, 11 predicted proteins | sample MGYA00519916_ERZ827512 | MGnify/ENA primary metagenome ERZ827512 (study PRJEB31778, sample SAMEA3449335) | human gut metagenome | biome: human gut; feature: human-associated habitat; material: faeces | place: United Kingdom | collected 2010/2012 ... | reverse complement strand
AAATTCAAATCCATTATCTGTTTGTATTGTCTTTATTTTAAACGGAAAATATTTTTTTGTATATTCCTAATCTTTGCATTGCATGATACAATCCTTGTATTGTTCTTGTATATCCCGCTTGATGTAATTTTATCCATAATACTACCTAATGTTCCATCATATCTATTTCTCCATCTATATATTGTTCTTTTACATTCTCCGAATTTATATGCTGCTTTTGCCACTCCATATTTTCTTGAAAATTTTACTATTGACTCTTTATATTTTAATCTATCTGTGATATTATTACCCATAAGAGAGCACCTCCGATATGTTTATTTTTGGTCATTTAAACAATATCATTTTTGTGCTCTCTTTTCAATATTTTATTTTCAATGTATTTGTGACATATCTATTTTAAACCTATAAAGTAATAAAAAAAGGCTATGAGAGTGAATATTCCCACTCATCATAGCTAAATTTTATTGTGCTAATTTAATTATTATTTCTTTTCCATTATTTGTAAATATGTGTACAGAAATTTCATCTGTTGCATCAAATGTAGTTAAATCAAATGTCTGAGTATAATTGATAATTTTATTTTCACCCTCTGGAACCCCATATCCATTTGTTCCATTTTGAGCCACCTCAAACCTTTTTCCATCTGATGTTTCAACATATTCTTTTCGCAATAGCATTTTATCTGAAATTTCCTTAACATCATCTGAACGATATAAATCATAATCTACTTCATCTGTTAAAAGCATTTCTGGAATAAATATTTTAAATGATGTTTTGTTTATGCTTGTTTCAATTTTATTTATATCGATTTTTTCATTATTGCAAGCTTTAACTTTATATTCAACTAATTTTCTATTGTAAAATTGCTCTGGAACATCAACTTCGAATTTCCAATCACCGTAATACCAATCATTTAATGGCTGTTCTTTTGCATTTTTTCTAACATGAATCCTTGAACATGTTACATATAATTTCTTGCTTTTTGGAAAATTGATTCCTGATGATGTAGCCGTTAAATGATACATTAATTCATTGCCATTGATTATTTCATCGTCTGAATTCATGCTATATGCGCCACTATATATATTATAATTAGCTTTTGCCTCTTCTTCTGTTTTATATTTTTGCTTAATCTCTTCTGTTTGCAATTCATTAGTAGCAAAAATTATATTTTCGTTTTCGTCTATGACTTTCAAATCATATAAATCCATTCCGAATTTCATATCATTAATATTATATTTTTCACTAAATTTAACCCTAAAATTCATATCAAAATTCTCGTTATCCATTATGAATGAATCTACTGAAATTCCAATTCCATCATATTCTTGGAACTCTGAATTTACCTCTGCAACATATCCATTATTTACTGCATTTTCAACACCTTTGCTACTATTATATCCAAACTTTTTAGCAATAATGTCTTTCGCGAATACTCCTCCTGCCACTGTAACCATTAAGCAACATGCTATTGCTGAAACTTTTAATATATTTTTATTTGATTTTTTCACCAATTTCTCCTCCTCTTGAAAGCAAGATATAGAAATTGTTGTTTTCACCCTCTCTAATATTTTTTCTTTATCCATCATAACTATATCCCCCTTTTTCTAATTCTTTTTTTAGCTTTTTCCTTATTCTATAAAGCCTAGACTTTACTTTAAATTCAGGAATATTCATAATATTAGCTATTTCCTTTATTTTTCTAGATGAATAATAATATAAATTGAATATTGTGATATCTTCTTGTTTTAATTGATTTGTTGCTTTACGAATAAGCTCTGTTTTCTCCCTTTCTTCATATACCATATCAATATCTTTCAAATCTCTGATTACATTTTCATAATCAGAGATATCGCAATTTATATTAATCACCCTAGTCTTTTCTCTAACTAAATTTCTTGCAACTCCTGCTATATATGATGTAATCTGCTTTTCTTTATCTAATTTTTCTGTATTTTTCCACAAGATAAAAAATGTGTCTGCTATTATTTCTTCTTCATCTTCTTCTGTGATGTTTTTTCCTACCATATTTTTTACAACTTTGTGTACATATCCACTATATTCATCAACTATTTTTTCTAAATTAAGTCTATTATTTTCTATATAATTTTCTATTTTGCTTCTCTCTTCCAATTTAGATCTAAACTCCTTTTCTTAAGATATCTTACACCTTTATATTGATTAAAAAAATAAAAAAGTTACATTTTTTTCAAAATTTTATTGACAATTAGTCTATTTGCCTGTATACTTATATTGATTTTTTTCAAATTTTTAATTCTTATATTTTTTATTTTTATTATTGTTGAATCAAAGGAGGTGATATCTATGACAATTGATCAAAAACTTGATTTAATTTTAAATAAGCTTGAAGGGCATGATAAAAGATTTGATGCTATTGAAGATAGGATAGACAGATATGAGTATAATATGTCTAATGATATTTATTTTAAAGTTAAAATATCTGAAATACATGAATATAGTGATCTATTAAATTCATTGAATTCTGCTTTTATAAGATATGAATCAGAAACTTCAGATAAATTCAAAACTTTATTTGATACTCGAAAAGATTTTTTAGAACACAAAAACTTATTCCTTCATGAATTAGCCAAATTAAATAAAGATTGCAGTTAGATTTAAAATCAAAATCCCTATGTTAGTTCTTAACCTAACATAGGGTCCTTTAAATTACCATCTATACTTTTCTTTTTCCTTTAATTCCTCATAAATTTTGCAATATCTTTCATATCTTTCTTTTGAAATCTTTCCCGCTTCAATAGCCTTTTTTATCCCACAATTCTCTTCTTTTATATGAGTACAGCCTACAAACTCACACTCCTGTATCTCTTGTTTAAACTCTCTAAAATACTTATCTAAATCAACTGATTCAATTTCTGATATTTCAAAACTTGAAAATCCTGGAGTATCTGCAATATATGTATTTTCTTCTAGTTCATATAATTTAGTGTCAGTAGTTGTATTTTTACCTTTTTTATTTTTATGACTAATTTCTCCTTCTTGTGTTTTATCTATTCCAAATAAAGCATTTATAATACTTGATTTTCCAACACCTGAATTTCCTGAAAATACGCTAATTTTGTTCTTCAAGCACTCTTTTACTTCATCTATTCCCTGTTTTTCTTTTGCACTAGTTACAATAACTTTATATCCTACCTCTGAATAAATTTTTCTTATTTGCTCATATGTATCTTGTAAATCACATTTATTTATTATAATTATTGGCTCAATTTTCAGCATTTCTGCATATGCCAATTGCTTATCTAACATTAATAAATCTGGCTTTGGATTTTTAGTAGATATTATAAACATAATCTGATCTATATTAGCCATTTTAGGTCTTTTTATTTCATTCTTTCTAGGCAATATCTCTTCTATTACTGCAATTTCTTTTACTTCATCTGTAACTTCTATCTCAACTTCGTCTCCTACAAGTGGTGTTATATCTTGATTTTTAAATTTTCCCCTTGCCGTTGCAGTATATGTTTTTCCACTACTTTCTATTTTATAACTATTTGATATATTTCCAACTATTATTCCCTTCATACTTTTCCTTTCTCATTTTACCTTTTTATACTATAACATATTTTTTTCAAAAAAACAACTTTTTCTATTGACAACTACTCTATTTAACTGTATACTTTTATTGTATTTATTCAATATTTTTGAAATTTTTTATTTTTATTCTTAATAATTTATTATCGTATTAATTTTTTCGTAGAAAGGAGTTGATATGCATGGATGTTAATGAAAAGTTTGATTTAATTTTAGACAAGCTTTCTAAAGTTGATAAAATTGATACTGTTTTAGAAAAGCTTGATAATGTAGAACATCGCTTAGATGAGCATGATAAAAAATTTGATATAATTTTTGCTAAACTAGATGAGCACAGCCAAAAATTAGCTGAGCACGATAAGAAATTTGATATGATTTTCACTAAGTTAGATGAACATGACAAAAAATTTGATATGATTTTTGCTAAACTAGATGAACATAGCAAACAATTAAAAGACATAAATTATAGATTTGATAGACTTTTATTTGAACTAAAATCTGATTTCAATAAAATCGAAGATAAATTTAATGAAGTTGACGAAAGATTTGATGAAATAGATGAAAAATTTGGCAATTTAGCAATTGGAATATCATTAGTACCTTAAATAAATATTTCTAAAAATTCAAAACCCCTATACTTTGGTTCTTAACCTGTATAGGGGTATATATTTTATTCAATTGTCATTGTCGTTGTTTTTGATAAATCCATATCTACTGTTCTTTTTAAAGTATCATCTATATAAACTTTAATTTGAACTCTTCCTGTTCCACTAACATTATCTATCTTAACAGCTGTATTGTTTTCTTTTACTGAATTTTTGTATACTTGTTCTCCATCAACAGTAACTTTTAAAGTTACATCTTGAGCTTTATTTTCTTTTTTAACTGTTTCTGTGCTTCCAGCGACTGTATTATTATTTTTAGTTGTTTCTTCATAAGTGTCTTGGAACCCTGTTATAGACTTAACATTAATTGTAACAGTTCCAGTTTTCAACTCAGCTAATTTATTAACAGTAATTGTAATAGTTGAACCTTCATCAACAGTCTTACCAGATTCAACACTTTGTTTTAAAACAACACCATTAGTTTTGGTTTTATCTTCATCATATTCAACATTTACAACTAATCCCAAATCTTGAAGTGTTTGCTTTGCTGTTTCTTCATCCTTCATAAATACAGAAACAACTGCAACTTGTTTTATACCTGTACCAATACTTACATAAACTTTTACAGTATCACCAGCATTTACAGTTTCCCCTTCATCTTTTTCTTGTTTAATAATAACTCCTGCTTCAACTGTTTTGCTTATTTCATCAACAAATTCCAATTTAATTTTAGATGATTTGGCTGCATCTTCAGCTTCATCTTTTGTTAAACCTTTCAATTTTGGAACTGTAGTTGTCTCTGTTCCTAAACTTACAACAACTTTTACATCAGTATTTTGTTTAATTTTTCTTCCATCAACAAAATTTGGTGTTTGTGAAATAATTTGACCAGCTGGATATGTTGTATTATATTCTGAACTATCTTCAACATAATTTAATTTGTTTTCTGTTAAAATTTGTTTTGCTTCATCAACTGTTTTTCCAACTAAATTTGGAATAGCAACTTCTTTTGGTCTTCTTGCATTTGAAATTCCAACAGTCAATCCTAATGTAATTACAAATAATAAAATTAAACCTACAATTGATGATAAAACTTTATGATTTTTTATAAATTGTGCAAATTTATTAGGCTTTTTATTATTTTTTGCATTAGTTGATTTTGTACTTCTTTCCTCATCTAATCCTATTGTAGAAATTCTTTGAGTTGGAAAATCTTGATAATCATTGTTATCAACAAAATCACCATTTGGTTCTTTTAATGCTCTTTTTAAATCTAATAACATAGCTGTTGCATTTTGATAACGTAAATTTGTATCTTTTCTCAATGCCTTCATTATAATATCATTAACAGCTGATGGAATGTTTGGATTTAATTCAATTGGTGGTTTTGCTTCTTCTTGCATATGTTTCAACGCAATTGATACTGCTGTATCTGCATCAAATGGAACTTTTCCAGTTAACATTTCATACATTACAACACCTAATGAATATAAATCTGATTTTTCATCTGTAAATCCACCTCTTGCATGTTCAGGTGAAAAATAATGTACAGATCCAATTGTTGTTCCAAAAGCAGTAATTGTTGAATTTGAAACGGCTTTTGCAATTCCAAAATCAGTTACTTTTGCAACTCCATCTTCTGTAATAATAATATTATGTGGTTTTATATCTCTATGTATAATATGATTTCTGTGAGCAGTCTCCAATGCTGATGCAATTTGACTTGCTATATTAACAGACCATTTCCATGGTAATGGACCTTTTTCTTCTGTAATTATTTCTTTTAATGTTTTTCCTTTTATTAATTCCATTACAATATAATATAAATTTCCGTCTACACCTACATCGTAAACAGAAACAATATTAGGATGTGTTATGCTTGCTGCTGATTGTGCTTCTACTTCAAATCTTTTTATAAATTCCTCATCTGTGGTGAATTCATCTCTTAAAATTTTGATTGCTACATATCTATTTAGTACATGACATTTTGCTTTATATACTGTTGCCATTCCTCCACTGCCTATTTTCTCTATAATCTCATATCTGTTTCCTAACAATCTACCCTTTAAATCCATTTTTATATCTCTCCTTATAGGTTATATGTTTTTAATTACTACAACTGTTATATTATCTAACCCACCATTTTCATTTGCTAAATCAACAAGTTTGATAGGTGCTTTTTCTATATTTCCTTTTGCAATCTCAAATATATCTTCTTGTTTTACCATATTTGTTAATCCGTCTGATGATATAAGCAAAATATCATCTCTTAAAAATCCTTTTACTGATACATCAGGCTCAACAAACGCATTACATCCAAGTGCCTTCATCAACATGTTTTTCTTAGGATGATTCTCCGCTTCTTCTTTTGTTATTGTACCATCTTTTACTAATTTTTGTACATAACTATGGTCTTGTGTTAATTTTCTAATAAAATCTTTTCTAATTCTATAAATTCTACTATCTCCAACATGACCAATATATGCCTTATTATTATATATTAAACAAACTTCTAAAGTAGTACCCATTCCTTCAAGTTCTTTGTCTTCTTTTGACTTCTCGTATACTACCATATTTGCATATTCCATACTACTAGCAACTAGCTGAATTAAACTATCTCTATCTTTTGCTACATCTTTAAAGTTATTTTCAATATAACTTCTTGCGCATTTTATTGCAAGATTACTCGCAATTTCTCCGCCTTTATATCCACCCATTCCATCTGCTAATAAATATAATTTTATTGGACTTGATGGTTCTGATATATAATAAGCATCTTGGTTCATTTCTCTAGCTTTTCCAATGTCAGATTTCGCATAAGCTATTATCATTGTTTCACCTCGTATCTTTCTTACAATGTTATATCATAATAGATTTTATTTTGTCAAGTTACACTATTTTAAATTTTTTCTTCTTAATTGACCGCAAGCTGCGTCAATATCAGAGCCTAACTCACGTCTGATAGTTGCAACAATTCCATGGTCATTTAAATAATCTCTAAATTTCATAATATTTTCATTTGAACTTTTTGAATAAGCTCCATTTTCTATTTTATTAATAGGTATTAAATTTACATGACATAACATTCCTTTTAAAAGATGTACTAATTCTTTTGCATCTTCTAAATTATCATTATTGTCTTTTGCTAATGCATATTCAAATGAAATTCTTCTATTTGTTTTTGCGATATAGTCTTTACAAGCTTGTAATAATTCTTCTATTGGAAATGCATTATTTACAGGCATCATGCTACTTCTTTTTTCATTTGTAGTAGCATGTAATGAAATAGACAATGTACATTGAATATTTTCATCTGCAAGCCTATAAATTCCTGGAACTAGTCCACTTGTCGAAACACTTATGTGTCTAGCTCCTATATTTATTCCTTTCGGATTATTTATTATTCTGATTGCATTTACAACATTATTGTAATTATTTAAAGGTTCACCTATTCCCATAAAAACTACATTTGAAATTCTTATATTATTATCTCTTTCAACTGCAAGAATTTGTTCAACAATCTCACCAGAAGTTAAATTTCTGATAAAATTGATTCCTGTTGATGCACAGAATTTACATCCCATTTTACAACCTATTTGTGAAGAAACACAAATACTATATCCATGATGATAACTCATAAGTACTGTTTCTATGGCATTTCCATCTAATACATCAAATAAATACTTTTTAGTTCCATCAGATGATTCTTGTTTTTGTAATATTTTAAAATTATGCATTTCATAATTTTGTTTTAATTTTTCTCTTAAATCTAATGATAAATTTGTCATTTCATCAAAACTTGTAACTTTTGCTTCATATAACCACTTAAAAACCTGTTCCGCTCTAAATGGCTTTTCTCCCATTTGCACAAATTCTTCTTTTAATGCTGGTAAATCATAATCTTTTATGTTCTTCATTATTTTTTTCTCCTTGCTAATTTGGGGTCGGTCCTTTTTTTCACATGTGAATTTAGGGTCGGTCCTTTTTTTAACACTTCTTTCTTCTTAATATCCAATCTTTTTCGCATTTAATTGGAAGCATCATTTTTACTTTTTGATCTTTAACACCTGGGCTAACTGCCTCTATTTCTTCATTTGTGTCAATATCCCATAATTTATCAATTGTAAATACTACTGGTTCTAATTGATGTGGAACTAAGATTTCCATAGTATCTCCTACTTGTAATCTATTTCTAATATCAATAATTGCTTTTTCGCCATCATAATCAACAACTTTTCCACCAAATTGATATAATTCATTATATTGATGTCCATCATATTCTTGAATGTCTTTGTTTTTTCTATCATTAAAATAAAATGTTGTTAATTCTCTTGTTTTGATTTTTTCAATTTCCTTCATATATTTTTCTGCATCATAATGTGTTGGATCTTTTTTATAATCATCAATTGCATTTCTGTATACATTTACAATACTTGCAACATAATATTCTGTTTTTAAACGTCCTTCGATTTTTAAACTATCAACTCCCATATCGATAATTTCTGGAAGTTCTTTTATTAAACACAAATCCTTTGATGAGAAAATGCTTGTACCATATTCATTTGTTTCGATTGGCATAAATTCACCTGGATTATTTCTTTCTTCTGCGTATAGTTTGTATGACCATCTGCAACTTTGTGCACAATCTCCTAAATTAGCACTTCTGCAAGCTAAGAAATCACTTAAAAAGCATCTTCCTGAATATGCAAAACATATTGCACCATGTACAAATATTTCTATTTCCATATCTTCTGGCTTATTTTCCATAATGTATCTCAATTGCTCTTTGTTCATCTCTCTAGCCATTATCATTCTTTTAGCGCCATTTTTACGCCAAAAATTGCATGCATGTAAACTTACAACATTTGCTTGTGTACTTACATTTATTGCAACACTTGGTGCATATTGTTTTAATACATCTATTACTCCACCATCTGCTGCAATAATTCCATCTGGCTTTAATTCTTCTAGCTTTTTAGCCATTTCTATTATTTCTTCATATTTTTCATCCCATGCAAAAATATTTAATGTTACATATATCTTTTTTCCTATGATATGTGCATATTTTATTGTCTTTTCTAAGTCATCATTTTGCATGTCTGCTCTTGTTCTTAATGATAATGATGAGGTTCCACAATACACTGCATCAGCTCCATATAAGAATGCAATCTTTGCTTTTTCATATGAACCTGCTGGTGCTAATAATTCTACTTCTTTCATTTTTATCAAATTCCTTTCTCTTTTTAACATCTTATATTATATATTTTTTTATCAGTTATGTCAATCATTTTTCAGGCAATACTGTACTTTTCCGGAAATTTATGGTATAATGTATTAGTATACGCTTTTTATATACGAAAGGTGAGGTAAGCATTATGAGAAAAGAAACACTAAAACTAATACACCGGAGCTATCAAGAAGCTCTAGAAAGGTCAGAAAACATTCTGGAAATTGTGCAAAATTTGTATAATATCTTGGATGAACTTGAAGTTGCAGAAGAAGATTCTTCTACCTTCGATTCATTCCTTGATGGACTCAGAGGTTGTATCAATTCTCGGAAAAAAACTTTCGAAATCACAAACATGATTACTTATGTGAACATCACATTTATGTATATCATTTTGTGGTTGAACAAAACTCAAAATGTGAACATTGACATCAACTGGTATTCCCGACGCAAGTCTTTGGAAAGCGAACTTTCTAAACTTTTGAGGAAATCTAATTCAAACTTGTCAGCAAATATTCGCGATCGGTTTGGATTGCGCGGTATTCTGCTTAACAACGATTCTGATGAGGTAGTTAAAAATTATATCTATTTGATTTTTGATACTATTTCTGGCATCGTTGCTTCTAAAAACCGCAAGGCTCGAAAAGATTTCATTGAATGGATTGATAATAACAAGGGAATAACTGATATTGACAAAAACATTATTGAACAGGTTTTAAAAATTCCTTTTAGCATTGATTATGTAAAGGACTTCATTAAAACGCCCAAAGAAAACAATTATCAGTCTTTACAGTTTACAATGTCCGTCCAGATGTATTCAGATGTTCTACCCGGTTGCCAATTTGAAATTCAGCTCCGCAGTCTGAAAATGCATGAAGAAGCAGTACACGGTACCGCTTCACACGAAAATTACAAAAAATACCGTGAAGATGGACTTCAAGAAGAAGACCCAATTTTGAAAGTTTTCTGCGTAGACAATTTTTCTAACCTTCACATCAAAGGTTTCACTAGCTACGATAGCAAAGAGCATGACCAAGACGGAATACACTTTGCGAAGGAATTCTCTGATAGAAGAATTTCCACCACCCTGGTTCCGCACTAGGCTTAATTGCTCTTAAACCTTTCGCTCCCTCAGAAATATTTTCTGAGGGAGCCCTTTTTATTTTATGAAATATTATACTTTTATTGTATCTTTTAATCTGCTTACAGCAAGCCCATCTCCAACTTCTAATATTTCTGTTTCAAGATTTGGTGCCTCTGTAACTTCTTTTATATATTCACGCAAATTTCTTACAGCTGTACGTTGTTTATGTTTATTATAATCACTCATAACATATCCTTTATATAAAATGTTATCAGCTAATATAACACCTGTTGGCTTTATCATTCTTAATGCTTCTTTTAAGAAAAATGGATATTTTCCTTTTGCTGCATCTATAAATGCTACATCATATTCTTCATTTAATGTTGGTAATATTTCTACTGCATCACCTTCATAAATGTTTATTTTGTCTTCTACTCCAACATTTTTTATATTTATTTTTGCTTCTGCTATTCTTTCTTCGTCTCTTTCTATTGTGTCTATTTTTCCACCCTCTTGAAGATATTCTGAAAAGCACATTGCTGAATATCCTACTGCTGTTCCTATTTCTAATATTCTTTTTGGTTTTACTTCTTTTAATATTTTGTCTACTACTTCTAAGGTGTCATCCATTATTATTGGAATATGTTCTTCTAATGCTTTTTGTTTTATTTTTTCTA
>ERZ827512.3417-NODE-3417-length-11171-cov-3.449982_pt1 | contig 11171 bp, 8 predicted proteins | sample MGYA00519916_ERZ827512 | MGnify/ENA primary metagenome ERZ827512 (study PRJEB31778, sample SAMEA3449335) | human gut metagenome | biome: human gut; feature: human-associated habitat; material: faeces | place: United Kingdom | collected 2010/2012 ... | reverse complement strand
AGCGTTGATACGATTTTCTTTCCCTTCATGTGTAAAAGCCTCCTTCTTTGTTCTGGTTGATCGCCTCGATTCATTTTAGTGCTTAAACACAGTAATTTTACCAGACAATGCGGAGATTTTCAAGAGCTTGTTCGGACAAAGACCTGCTTTTGTGCATCACAAAAATAAGGCTACAAAAAAGCTTCGTGATTTTTATAACCACGAAGCTTCTTTAATTTGATGTATCAGTCGGTAAGGTCGCTCATGGCGGACAGGCGCTTCTCCTCCATCTTGATCTCCCAATGGATGAGGATGCTCATAGCCGCGTTGAGGAAAATGATCGCACCGAGCACGAGAAGTTCGCTCCACTCACGTACGATCACCGTGCGCAGCACCTCGCCGCCGAGCTTGAAGCACAGCGCGAGCGCAATGCCCTGCGCCATGGAGAGCCGTGCATGCGGCTGATTTCTACAAAGTCGGACAACGCTCTTCACACCGGAAAACAGGAGAATGACCGCTCCCGTTCCCTCCAGAAGAATGATCCCGAACTGCACAAGGTACTTTAATACACTTTCCGCCCAATGAAGTAATTCCACTCTCATTTCACCTTTCTGCTTTACAAAATACGTCTCCCCGGCGGATTGTGCGGACGTACCGCCGGAGAGAATACATATAAAGCATACAGGGAAATCAAGAATTCGTCAAGAACTTGTTAAGTCTTTTTTCTTCTTTTTCGCACGATAATCAGGACGACCGCCGCGGCGGCTGCAGCGCCGCCCGCAATGCCGCCAATGATCCAGCCGGTACGGGAGGTTTCCTGCGCAAGGTACACGATCGATGCGCCGTTGTCCAGCCGGAAAACAATATAGCTGCCGTCTCGGGTGAACAAAAGCGGCGTGAGCGTGCCTTCCGAGAGTGTATAGAGACTCCCGGCCGCCGAGGTAAGCATGCGCACGGTGAGGGGCTCGGAATAGCCGGAAACGCGCACCGTGTATGCCGCAAGAATGGACGCCGCATCGATGCCGAGCGTTTCCGCATCCGGCACAAAGGGCACAGCAAGAAGCGTCTGCCCGTCGCGGAAAGTGCCCTCCGCAAGGAACAGAGGCTCGTCCTCGCCGGTCGAGATCGTTGTGACCGGCCGGATATACTCCCCCTCGACGGTCCGGCTGTAGTATACGGCCTCGTTGGGATCGAAGTCGTTCCACTGCCAGTACATTCCGTCCTCGTCCGCGACCGAGGGGACCGAGGCGATCCTGCCGCCGAACGGCACTTCGACCGTCTCCACCGTCACGCCGTCCTTTACAAACGTCACACCGATGCTGCGGAAAAAGTCCGGCGTGTCCGGAAGAGCCGCAAAATCCTCATAGTCCATATAGTCCGACTGACCGGTGAAGCTGAAGCCGTCCACACCGCCGACCGTGGAGTCGGAATAGAGATTTTCGGCGATCGTACCGTCGGCATAGCCCGCCACGGAGCCGCAGAGCTCCGCACGATTCTCAAAGTGCGGCATGACGCTGCACGAGGAGATGTCCTTGCCGAGCCCGGCAATGCCGCCGACATACCGTTTGCCCGAGAGATTGACGCGTGCGCGGCAATTCCTCACGGCGGCAGAGCTGTGTCCGACGATGCCTCCGGCATACTCCTCCGCCGTTGTCACCTCGCCGAGCGCGGAGCAGCCGACCGCGAGACCGTAATCCATTCGTCCGGCGATACCGCCGGCGTAGGACTTGGAGGCCGCGACGGAAGCGCTGTTTTCGCAGGACGAAATGCGCGCAAAAATCTCATATTTCCCGCTGCCGATCAGCGTGGAGGAAATGTTGAGCTGATCCTCTCGGTCAAAGGAGATATCGAGCGACACGTTTCCCGCGATGCCGCCGACATTCGTATCGGCAGTGATGGACGCCGTATTGGCGCACTGCGCGATGAGGCAGAGCGCTTCATCGTCATCGTCGGTGTCGGAAATGTCCTCAAGCTGAACCGAGGCATTGCCGAGACTGTACGCCATGCTCATGATCGCCGAAGAGACGTTCATGAGCTGGGAGAGGACGTTCTGCATATCCTCGATCACGGCGTCGCTCGTAAAGACGTCCGTCATCTGGCCGAGAAGACGTACGATCTGCTGAAGATTATCGGAGAGATCGTCCATCGAGCCGCTGCCCGGATCGATCCATCCGCCGGTGGTGTCATCGCCGGTGCCGGCGTCTCCGTTGTCGCTCCCCCCGCCGGTATCTCCGGTATCGCTGCCGCCGTCGCCGCCGGGTGTCGGCCATGGAATGTCGGGATACATTCCGCCGATGATATCGCTGCAGTTTCCGAGCAGATTAAGGATCTGCTGCATCAGCGCACGGGCTTCGGCCTGTGAATCGCCGAAATCGCCGAGCGTCGTGCGCAGCAGACTCTCCAGCCGGTAAAGCTGGGACTGCACTTCGCCGAGACCTGTGCCGGTAACGTTCCACGAGGTATACGGCTCCACCTGTCCGACGATGCCGCCGACATCCTTGCGTGCGGTGACCTCTCCGGCGTTTGTGCAGCCAAGAACGCGGCCGCTCTGGCGTCCGGCAATGCCGCCGACGTTATAACCCGTGTGGGGGTATCCCACGTCGCCGTAGTTGTCGCAGTACTTGATAACGGAGGTATTCAGCCCGGCGATACCGCCGAGATCCGTGATATCAATGACGGTTTCCTCGTTCAGGGTAAGCGTGGAAATATCAAACGATTTTTTCTGGTCGGGCTTCTCGACCGCGATATAATCCGTATTAACGCTCATGCGGTTTTCGCACTCGCTGAGCACGCCGCGGTTCTCGCCCGCAATGCCGCCGGCACGGTGGTAAGCTGAAATGGAGCCGGAAGTTTTACACTCGCTCACGAGAGCGCCCTCTTGGTTCAGCCCGACGATGCCGCCCGCCGCGGCCTGCGCGAGAATATCCCCGTCAAAGCGGCAATTTTCGATCGCTCCGTAGTTCACCCCGGCGATACCGCCGATGTTTTCGCCGTTTCCGGTTGCGTGGAGGGTGCCGGAGACCGTGAGATTTTTTACGACGCCGGTTTTCAGCACCATACGGAAAAGCCCCTGTGTTGAGGCGTCGCCATCAAGGGATATGCCGAGTATGCTGTGGCCGCGGCCGTCAAACGTTCCGGACAGCAGCGGGATGGGCGAAAAATCGCAGCCTGTGAGACTGATGTCGCGCGCGAGCACGATCGTCTTCCCTTCCGACCATGCGTCCGACGTGCACAACGCGGAAAGCTCCGCGAGATCCTCGGCAGAGGATATCTCAACGGTATCCGGGTCGGCGGCGAGCGCCGCGCCGGACACGGAAAGAAGCAGCACCGCGCTCAGCAGCGCTGCGATCCATCGTTTCATTCCACGGCACCTCCCGTCGTCGTTTTTTTCCGAAATGTTGTTTTTTCAATGACCTTGTCGAGCAGCACGATGAGCTGCGGCAGAACGCTCAAAACGAGGATGACCGATATAAGCGCGCCGCGGCCAACGGCGAGACCGATGTGGCCGATGTATACGTCCGACACGCGGTATGCGATCAGAATGCCTGCAACGGTCATGATGGTGCCGGAGGTCATAACGGTCGGAAAGCTCTCGTTGACCGCCTGCGCCATCGCCTCCTGCGGCGTATGGAGCTTTTTGAGATCCAGATACCGGCTCATGATAACAATGGCATAGTCGATCGTCGCACCCATCTGAATGGCGGAGACGATCATATTCGTGACGAATGACGCGCGGGTATGTGTCAGGTACGGAAACGTAAAGTTGATCCAGATACTGCCCTGAATGACGAACACGAGGAGCGCCGCGCCCACCACGGAGCGGAAGGTGAAAATCAGGATGATGAAAACAAAGGCGATGGTGAGCAGATTGATGAGCAGCGAATCGCCGTTGAAGGTGTCCGCCAGCTCCTTGGCGCTCGTCACGTCGCCGATGACGAGGCACGCTCCTTCTCCGTAGCGTCCGTCGGCCAGCGAGCGCAGTGCGTTTACGAGCGCGACGCTCTCGTCACCCTCGATGGGTACGTCCGCCGTGATGACCATACGGTCCCAGTTTTCGCCGCGAAGCTGCGCTTCGCCGCGTTCCAGCTCGCCGCGGAGGCTGTCCAGCGTCTCCTGCGAATCGGCGTCGAGTGTCACGATGCCCTGATCGATCTTTTCAAAGAGGAAAAGAAACATATCGATGAGCGGCACGGAATAGGTCTCGGCATTGCCGAAGATCGGCTGATACTGCCCGTTCTCCACGCCGTAGGCGGCATAGAGCATTCCCGCTTCTTCAAAATCGATGTTCAGCAGCATGGAGAACATGCGCGGCGTATAGGAATCCGTCAACACTTTCCCGTCCTCGATCTCGATATTCGCAAGCCCGGTGACGGTCTTCACATTGTCGAGCTCCGCGGCGTCGCGCAGGAACTGCTTTTCCGCTTCGTAGTTTCCGCTCGGAACGAGCACGGCGATGGTCGTGTCGTTCGCAAAGGTGCCGGTGATCTTCCGCGCCGCCGCGCGGCTCTCAGAGTATTTGAGTTCGTCGATGCCCGCGTCGTTGAACGCATATTCCGTCCGGCTCGAGCACCAGATGGCAAGCGGAAGGATAATAACAAACACCGCGACAAAGCCGAAGCGTGTTTTCATGAGGAACCGTCCCCAGCCTGTGATATCCGGCACATGGGACTTGTGCGTCGTTCTGCGCAGCGGGCGGAAAAAGGAAGCGATCAGTCCCGGCATCAGAAGAAATACCGTGATAAGGCTGCAAAGTATGCCCTTGGAGAGCACCAGACCGAGGTCATAGCCCAGCCGGAACTGCATGAGCATCAGCGCAACAAGACCGGAGATCGTCGTAAGGCTCGAGGAGGAAATTTCAACGATGGATTTGGAAAGCGCTTCGATCAGCGCCTCGCGTTCCGTCGGGAAGCGGTCGATCTCGTCCTGATAGCGATGGGAGAAAATGATGGCATAGTCGATGGCGAGCGCGAGCTGCAAAATAACGGCAATGGAATTGGTGATGGAGGATATCTCGCCCAGCCAGAAGTTTGTGCCCATATTGAGCAGCGCCGCGACAGAAAAGACGATAAGAAAAATGACGACCTCGAAATAGCTGCGTGACGTAAAGAGCAGCACCGCCATGATGACCACCGCCGCCAGCGCCACGACACCGACCATCTGCTGCGCGATCTCCCCAAGGAGGTCCGCGCCGATGTCCGAGGAGGTATATGTATCAAAGCCTGCTGTGAGCGAACGAATCTCATTCATCGCCGCAATGACGTTTTCATCATCGCTTGTGCCGTCAAAGGAGATCGTGAGCAGCGCTGCGGAATCCACAAAATGCGCCGGAGAATTATCAAACGTCACGCCGGTCACATGCTCGAGCGTCTCGATCTTCTCCGCAGCGGCACTCGCGCGCTCATAGGTCGTATTGGCAAGCATAACGTTGGCGCTTGCATACGTCGTGAACTCGTTCTCCATGATCGTGAGACCGCGGCGGGTATCGGTATCCGGCGGAAGAAACGAGGTTATATCGTTATTCACATGCACGCGGCTGATGGAAAGCGCGCAGTAAACGCACGCGGCCAGAAACGCGATCATGATGATCACGCGCTTATCCACGATCTGCCGTGATATTTTTTTCAGAATGTTGTTCTCCAAAAGAGGTCCCCCATGCTCGGTTAAAGTCGCTTTCAGATTATCCGACTTTGCGGAAAAAAGCAATATTTTCGAATAATACTATACAAAACAATTATAAGAAAAATATGAGAAGAGTCTTAAAGTTTTAAAATAAGCAGCAGGACAAACTGCGCCTGAAGCAAAGACGGCAAGCCTCCGCATGAGTTCTCATGCGGAGGTTATGCATCGTTATCGCTTCGTCTTTTGGCAGATATACAGCAGATGGTTGGACCCGCCCAAAAGCTCCCGCTTTTCGGCAAACGCAAGATGCCACTTAACAAACGCGTCAAAATTCTCGTCCGAAATAAAGAAATCCGGACGTTTCTCCAGCGCCTCCAGCGGACCGTCCATGGCAGCGGTTGTGACGCGCTCTACCGGTTTTTCATCGAACAGACGCTCAAACTCGCATACATCGTAACCGGTGAACAGCTGTTCCTGAAAGTGCCTTACCTTGAAATCCTTCGTGAAGTTTTCTTCCTGATAAGGCGCCCAGCTGCTGTAGAGGGCATTGGAGTACATAAGGGCGTATATCGAAAGAAACGCGAAATGGAGCGTGCCGCCCGGCTTCGTGACCCGGATCGCCTCGTCAATTGCCCGGTTCACGTCTTCCGGAGCAAACAGATGATACATGGGGCCGAGAACAAGGGTCATATCAAAGGAGTCATCGTCAAACAGACAAAGGTCCGTAGCATCGCCTTGATAGGAACGAATCAAATCAAGCCCGCAGCTATTTTCTCTAAGAGCGGCAAGGTTGCTTTCAACAAATTCCACCGCGGTCACATCGACACCTTCTTTAGCCAACGCAATGGAATACCGACCAGTCCCCGCGCCGACCTCCAAAACCCTGGCTCCGGGGTTCAAAAAGCGGTGGATGTAGGCCATCGTGATCGCGTACTCAAGCTGACCGTGCCTGCTTTTCTCCAGCCGGCCGTTCTCGTCGCTCCGGTCGTAGAACTCGGTTATCATTTCTTTTCTCGTGCTCATACTTTTCTCTCCATGAAAAGGGGCTGCTGTTATGTTTCAGCGGATCATCTCTTCAAACTCATCCTCCGTGATGACGGGGATGCCGAGCGTACGCGCCTTGTCCAGCTTGCTCCCGGCGGCCTCCCCCGCGAGGACGTACGACGTCTTTTTGGAGACCGAGGATGACGCCTTGCCGCCAAAGGATTCAACGATGGCGCTCGCCTCGTCGCGCGTATACTTCGTGAGCGTGCCGGTAAGAACGAACGTTTTGCCAAGAAAGCGGTTGTCGCGGCGCTCCTCGCGGCTGAGCATGTTGACGCCTGCCTCGCGCAGCATGCGGATCTGATGCTGCGTCTGCGGGTTCTGCGCCCAGGAGACAACGCTCTCGGCGGTGATGGGGCCGATATCGTCCACGGCAGTCAGCTCCAGCGGCGGGGCATTTTCGATGGCGTCCATAGAGCCGAACGTGCGCGCAAGCACCTTGGCCGCCTTCTGCCCCACCTGCCGGATACCGAACGCGCACAGAAGGCGGGAAAGATCCTGCTGCTTGCTCTTTTCGATCTCGTTTATGAGGTTTTCCGCGGACTTTTTTCCCATGCGGTCGAGCGTCGCAACGGTCTGTGCGTCGAGCCGGTAGAGATCTGCCGGAGTTTTCACCATACCGCTATTCACCAGCGCCTCGGCAAGCGAGAAGCCGAGCCCTTCAATGTCCATTGCCTCGCGGGAAGCGAAATGGACGAGATTGCGGAGCCTCTGCGCCGGACATTCCACGCCCGTACAGCGCACCGCTGCGCCGTCCGGGTCGCGCTCCACCGGCGAGCCGCACTCCGGGCAGGTATCCGGCAGGCGGAACGGTACGGTTCCCTCCGGCCGCTTCGTGAGATCGACGCGGAGGACTTCCGGAATGATCTCCCCTGCCTTTCGCACGATGACCGTATCGCCGATGCGTACGTCGAGCTTATCGATAAAATCCTGATTGTGGAGCGTCGCCGCCGTTACGGTCGTACCGGCAAGACGCACCGGCTCCACAATGGCTTTCGGCGTCAAAACGCCGGTCCGGCCGACCTGCACGACAATGTCGCGCACCACAGAGGGCTTCTCCTCCGGCGGGTATTTATACGCCACCGCCCAGCGCGGCGCCTTGGCGGTGCTGCCGAGAATTTCGCGCTGCGCAAGGTCGTTGATCTTGATGACCGCGCCGTCAATATCAAAGGGATAGCTCTCGCGCGTATCGCCGATGCGCCGAACCTCCTCGCAGCATTCCTCCACGGTGCGGAACACCTTATGCGGCACCGTATAAAATCCGAGCTTTTCCAGCATGTCCAGCGATTCCGCATGTGTTTTCGGCTGTTGGCCGGAGGTGAGCTGGACATTGAAAACGATGATGTCGAGCTGGCGCTCCTTCGTCACTTTCGGGTCCAGCTGACGCATGGACCCAGCCGCGGCGTTGCGCGGATTGGCGAGGAGCGTTTCGCCCTCGATCTCGCGGCGGCGGTTATGCTCAAGAAAGCCCTCCCGAGCCATATATACCTCGCCCCGGACGATCAGCCGCTCGGGCGCGTTTTCCAGCTTGAGCGGTATATTGCGCAGGACGCGAAGATTCTCCGTTACGTCCTCGCCCGTAACGCCGTCGCCGCGCGTTGCGCCCTGATAGAAGACGCCGTTTCGGTATTCCAGCGCCATAGAAAGACCGTCGATTTTCGGCTCGACCGTATAGAGCGGCTCACCGCCGAGCGTTTCGTTCGTCTTGCGGATGAAGTCGGTCAGCTCCTCATAGGAAAAAACGTCGCTGAGCGACTCAAGCGGAACGGCATGGTGCACGGGCGAGAATTTCTCCGAACGGTGACCGCCGACGTGCTGCGTCGGCGAGTCCGGCGTAACGGTCTCCGGGTGTTCCGCTTCCAGATTTTCCAGACGGCGCATCATCGCGTCATACTCAAAGTCCGAAATCGTGGGGGCATCCTTGTCGTAATAGGCTATGCTGTGGCGGCGCAGCTCTTCGCGGAGCTCGGCGATCTCCTGTAAATAGTCCATCATGTCTCTCCCGTATAGAAATAGGTTTGCGGAACACGTCCGACGATGATCGTTTCGGCAACCAGCACTTCCGTGACGATCTGCGTAGAGCGGATCTCCCACGGCAGCAGGACGTCCGCATCAACACAAACCTCCAAAAGAAGCTGGTGTTTCGTCTGGTTGATGCCGGCATCCGTCAGCACATTGCGGAAATCCACCCGTGAAGATGTGAGCATCGTGATCTTGACCGGTACGGTCGGCCCGCGGCCAAGGAAAAAGCTGATGCCAAGCAGGTTCCCGAAGGGGATTGAAAGATCAAGATCTCCCCGGTCGGAAGCCTCCACGATGGCGTTGAGAAGCTCGGCGGAGAGGATATTCACCCGCGACGTATCGGTTACAATAGCGCTGATCTGCCCGTCGCCGTCCTTTTCAAAGGATACGAATTTTCCGCCGTCCGGCCCAAGCAGGCGCATTTCGTTCTCCACAATGTTGCTCACGGTCTGCGTGATGAGATCCGATGCGTTGGATACCGCCATAGCGCCGGTAAGCGTCCGAAAATAGCGCACGGCGGGGATCAGAAACGCGATCAGTGCGCCGGTGAACGCAAGGAGCAGCAGCACGGTCGTCTGCTGCGGTGTGATTTTTCGCGGAAACGGCATACGGGAACACCCCCTTATGCCCAAAAGTATATGCGTCAGGCAAGCATTTCAGACAAGGCGCTCAGCACGCCGAGCTTGCCGGATTCAAACGTAAGCCCGCCCTGCAAAAAGCCGAGATACGGCTCGCGCACCGGGCCGTCGCAGGAAAGCTCGAGCGACGCGCCCTGAATGAACGTTCCCGCCGCCATGACGACCGGGCTTTCATACCCCGGCATCGGCGCCGGGACGGGCAGGGCGAAGCTGTCCACAGGCGAGCCCTTCTGGATACCCTGACAGAATTTCACAAGGTTGTCCGCCGTTTTCAGGCGGATGGTCTGAATGATGTCCGACCGCTTTTCATCGGATGCCGGGAAGCTCTCAAAGCCGAGCTCTTCAAGCATTCCGGCGGCGAAGGCCATCGTTTTGAGCGCCTGTGACACGGTGTGCGGCGCAAAGAAGAAGCCTTGGAAGAGCGTCCGGTTCACGCCGAGCGAAGCGCCGCACTCGCTGCCAATGCCCGGAAGCGTCAGACGTTCCGCCGCCTGCTCCACGAGATCGGCGCGGCCGGCAACATACCCGCCCATGGGGGCGAGTCCACCGCCGGGGTTTTTGATGAGCGAACCGGCGATGAGATCGGCGCCGAGCGCCGTCGGCTCACATTCCTCGGTGAACTCCCCGTAGCAGTTATCCACGATGACCGCCGTATCGGGGCAACCTGCCTTTACTGCGCGGACGATCTCCCCGATCTCCGCGACCGAAAGCGCGCGCCGGGGCGCGTATCCGCGGCTGCGCTGCACGAACGCCGCTGCCGGGCGCAGCTCCGTTACGCGCTGCGTGATCGCGGCATAGTCCGGCCCGCCGTCGGAAGCAAGCTCCAGCTGCTCATACCGGATGCCGAGCGAGGCGAGCGAGCCGCGGCCGGAGCCGGTGATAGCGGTGTGGAGCGTATCGTACGGCGCTCCCGTAACGGCAAGGATCGTGTCGCCCGGCTGGAGAGCGCCGTAAAGCGCGCAGGCGATCGCTCGTCCCCAGCGCGCTCACCGTATCCGCGATCGGCTCGGCATAGAGCGCCGCTTCCGCGCCGAACACATCGGCATAGACCTTTTCCAACGTTTCGCGTCCGAGATCATCGTAGCCATAGCCGGTCGTTCCGGCAAAGCACGACTCGGACACTCGATGCGTGCAGAAGGCATCCAGCACGCGCTTCGTATTCTTCTCCGCCGTGCGTTCAAATCCGCGGAAAATGGGCTGGAGCCGTTCCTCCACCTGGGCGGCCAGTGTATAAAGCTCTTCGTAATTCATGGCAGTATATCCTTTATTTCAGTTCGTTAACGATGGAGCGGAAAGTTTCGCCGCGCTCCACAAAATTTTTGAAATGGTCAAACGACGCGCAAGCCGGAGAAAGCAGCACGAGATCCCCCTCCTCCGCGCTCGCGGCGGCGGCAAGCACCGCCTCGCGGAAATCGTCGATCTTCCGGATCGGCAGCGCCTTGGGGTCATACAGCGGCGATTTTGTCACGGCATCGTAAATTTTCTCCGCCGTAAAACCGGTAAGAAACAGTGCCTTGACATGGCGGCAGACCTCATCGCCGAGCTTGTCGAACGGGATATGTTTATCGTACCCGCCCGCAATAAGGATGGGCTTCTGCCGCAGCGCGTGAAGTCCCGCGATCGTGCGCGTGGGGCTGGATGCAATGGAATCGTTGCAGTAGGTAACGCCATGCAGCGTCCGGATCATTTCGAGCCGGTGCGCAACGCCGCGGAAGCTCTCCGCCACGGCGCGGCAGGTATCGTCCGAGACGATGCCGTCGGTGGCAGCAAACGCCGCCATATAGTTTTCAACGTTATGTAAACCCGGGAGCAGGATGCACTCTGCGTCCATGAGCTTGGTCTTTTCCCCGTTGTGAGAGCGGTAAATGA
>ERZ827512.3411-NODE-3411-length-11189-cov-3.436231_pt1 | contig 11189 bp, 7 predicted proteins | sample MGYA00519916_ERZ827512 | MGnify/ENA primary metagenome ERZ827512 (study PRJEB31778, sample SAMEA3449335) | human gut metagenome | biome: human gut; feature: human-associated habitat; material: faeces | place: United Kingdom | collected 2010/2012 ... | reverse complement strand
GAAATAAATTTCTGCCAGAGCCAAATCAAATTTGCGCATAACTCTTGACACTACCAGGATTCGGCCTGCGGTTTCGTTTCACAGGCTGCAAAAACACTCACCGTGAGCAAAGCGCAAAGCAATAAGGCTATCCATTTCCAACGTTTCATAATTGCATCTCCTTTTAGACATATATTTTCTTGCATTATATCAAAAAAGTTCATTTTTGTCAATCGAATTGGAGCATTTTGCTAAAATTTTATCTGCGTTCCGCCCGAACATCATGGGCAAAATCAACAAACCGACTCGGATGCTTCTTCCATTGCTGTTTGCAGCATTGTTATATACGGAAATCGGTATAACGGACTCGTATGCCGCTCGGATTGACTGCATAGCTTCGCCGCATACTTTTCTGCCGATGCCGCCGCATCTATCAGACCGCATATGCGTATCGTCATCAGCCTCTTCCCTCGTCGAATGGTGTTCACGGGGTGGTACGCGGTAAACATAGCGGTTATAGCCGCTCCGGCTGCCGGCTGCGCCGAATTATGTAACTGGGTCCATGTTCGGGAATTGCCCTGTTTTCAGTCATATTATGCGGTACGGAAATGAATCCATATGTCCATTTGGAGAATGATATTCATTCAAAATTACTTTCTTACCAATTTCGGGATTTTTTATTTCCGGAAGGCTTTTTCTAAACTGTTCCAATAAACCAAGCTCGGTATTTACAAAGAAACAGCAATTATGCCTGCTTAACGCTCCCCCATCTTCTATTTCCATATATACTTCAATTCGAACATGCCCCAATTTGTTTTTTTCCAGTCGAAGCGATATACAGGGCGTAGAATAGTCCACAACTTCGCCATTTATCCAATATACATCATTGATCTCCTTATAAATAAACGAGTCCAGTTTTTCGCAAAGCTTTTCGATATCCATATTCGATGTATAAATTCCCATTTGGGCGGTCACATAGTCCGATTTGCACGTTACCAAAATCTTAAAGTAAAACATATCCTGCCAAATACGTTCAAAAACAATATAATCATTCATCCGTATTATCCTCCAAATGATAAACTATCAAATAAAATATGAAAAATTATACACAGGTAATATCGCGCATTCAGATAGTACCAGCCTGTCTCCGTATCGTATAATAGTCCTTGTAGCGATACGGATTACAACTCGCGGGTGTTTCTGACGAGCGCGGCGAAACCGCGCTCGTCAGACTGCTTTTTCCGCTTTGTTTGTATTCTACTTAATCTTGTATTCGAAATATTTATTAACGAGCGCGACATAATCTTTTCTGCTTTCAGGCTCCCCTATACGTTCAATCGGATATCCATTTGAATCAAATACCTCAACAAGGCCATATGCAACGTCCATTAAAGTTGACGTTATTATAATAAACTTGCCGTCTTTATATGTGATTTTAATACAAATCCCTACAGGTTCTTTTGCGAAATCGGAATAATCCATAAATCTGATTTCAGACAAATCCAATGTGAAGTCATCGATTTTATCCACCGCTAATGTCTCGAGCACTTCTTCTTTATTAAAATCATATGGCAATATTTTGCTGTCATCATCTATTTTTTCAGGCTCATCATTTTCATAATTTATGAGTTCAACTGTGGCAATTCGTTCTTTTAATTCATCATAATCAAAAAGATATGATGCTGGATCCCAGACACATCCGCCCAACGAAACCAACACGCATATAATCATAATATAACTTATCGTTTTCTTCATAAATCAACACTCCTAATATTTATTCAAACCACCAGAACATGGCCAATGGCGGAAAAGCGACACTTGCATTATAATATGCTCTCGCTCTCTCTATTTCTTCGCTACTGTGTGATCGTGCACCACCCAATATATCCGCCATTGTTTCCCAAGGCGCGGAATAATAATTCCCATTTGCAGCCCAAGGTCCCAGTTTGGCCGGTGATGGGACTCCCACGGTAAATAAATATGTAAGCACACCCATTGCCATTGCCTGCGAGCCATGCCCTCGTTCGTGACGAAGTTCAACAGCATCAGCACTTCGTTTGAGCGCTATCGCATAAAATGTACCTGAACGGTCGCCGTTTGTCCGAAATACCGGCATACCCTTGTAGAACGAAACTTTGTTTGAGCCCAAAACGGCGTTTTCATTTGTGTTGAACGGATTCCAGCCGATGGCGTTCATATCCGCGCGTATATCTTCATCCCATATCGACGCTACCGCCATACCCACATAGCTCACTGTGGACACCGCCGCCTGCGTTACCGCGCTGCCGACCGGCGTGAAGCAATACAGCCATATGCCAATGAGCAGCAATCCGGCCAGATGCCCCGACGGGTCGGCGTACATCACGGGATTGTTCCCGCAGTAGGCATAGCGGTTATAGCTGTTCGGACTGCCGTCCGCGCCGAGGTATTCGACGTCGTCCGGGCTGATAAACCGCCCCGCGTCTGGGTCATAGTAGCGCGAGTTTAGGTAATACCAGCCTGTTTCCCAATCGCAACCGACCCTACGCCGAGGGGGACTCCCCCCTCGGCGTGTATTCAACCGATCGCAGAATTATTTAACTTCTTCCGCTCGGACAACCAACTTCGAAATTGGATAGTATGTCACTTTATATGTTTTGCCGATTTCTATTCTCGGTTCTTTGGGTACATATACTGTTTTCCCTCCTATATTCCTTTTTGTTTTTACGGAATTCTCCTGATCCCACACGATTCGGTCGTTATTGATTTTGAATAATCGTTTTTTCCCTTTGGATGTCTTTGCAATGTAATAATACAAATCCATAGTACTATCTGCGCTGTGATAAAAATATGCATATTTTTGTATTCTTATTTTATCAGTTTGTACGTTCTTATTAGCATAATAATCACAGCAGCATTTTATCCAATGGATTAAAACAAATAATGTATAAAATATAGTGATTATAGGGTAGACAATATACTGAAAAAACGGAAACAAGCGTTTTGCCAAAAGATTCGTTCCATAATCATCAATAAAAAGGCTAACAATCCACGTTCCGATCCAGGCAATGCACATAATCAAAACAAAGGCTAATGAACCTTTATCTTTTTTAACAAACCAGCATAAATACTCCCGATCAGAATAGCCCGCATACTTTCTATTATCTTCCATCACTATTCCACCACCCTAATTCGTAAAATTGCAAAGTCAGCAATCATTCCAATTGTAGTACTTATCCCTGTTGCGCCTCGGTACATATAGTTGATAAATTGTTCGCTCTGCCTGAATGCTCCGGTATGGAATATTTGCGTGCCTCGATGCTTTGTTGTATTAAATATGTCCGGCATCATATCCTTTTGAACTCTTCCGCTTTTCCTATTAAAACTATGAGTTCGTGCTTTTCCGATTCCATGGTATGTCCCCGAAACAGCAAGAGACACTAAACCGCCAATAGCAAAATCTATAACCGATTCGCTAAAACTATATCCCACCCCATCTATTCCTGATGCAACTGCACCTCCAAAAGAATTACTTACACCTCCGACTAACGCGTCTATCCCTATCGATGCCCATATCGGTAGTTGTAATCCACCGATCATCATTCCTACAAACCCACCATACAGGCTTCCTGCCAGCGTTCCCAAATAAGTGCCCAATGAACTGGAAGGCTTCCACATATCTGCGCCGCGTGCGCCTTCTTTATAATTACTTACCACATCACTGGCATACAACGTTGCCACCGATATGCCCGCCAATATCAAAACCGCCAATATCCCCTCGCCGGACGGGTCGGCGTACATCACGGGGTTGTTTGAGCAGTACAGATAGCGATTGTACGACAGCAGGTCGCCGTTCGCTCCGAGAACCGCGTCCGGACTGATGAACCGGCCGATCTCGGGATCATAGTAGCGCGAATTCAGGTAATACCAGCCTGTCTCCGTATCGTAGTAATAGTCCTTGTAACGATACGGGTTCAACGTGCCGATCTTTTCTCCTGTTGTGTCGCTCACAATCGTACAGTTCCCCCACGCGTCATAGACATACTCCACGACACGCGTTCCATTAGAATTAAACAGCCCGATGATTTCTCCCTGTCCGTTGCGCTCGTAGAAATAGTTATACGTCGCGCCAGGCGTATCTCTGTACGCCAGTCCCATCAGTCTTCCTGTGCCGTCATACATATATGTGATTTTGTCATTCCGCCCTCCGATGGTTTTTATTGTCTCATACACCAGCCGTCCAGCCTCGTCATAATAATACTCGGTGGTCGTTACGCGTCCTGTCTCTTGCTCTTCGCGGATTTTTTTCGTGCGCAAACCATCCGCACTATACCGATAATCGACTATATCATCTAACCCATTGAAATTCACATGCCACAGTTTTGTCTCCTTCCACTCCATACCGACAACTCCTTCCCATGCTATCGGGTTGTTGTCATTCTTTGACAAATCATACATAATCGTCTTGCTATTATATTTTACCAACTTATCGCTCGTATAGGTATAGTTATCGCTCGACTGCGCCGTTCCGAGGGTGGCGGCGGTCGTATACGCGTACGTCTTTTTTGACGTCATATTCCCGATTGGGTCGTATGTGTAAACGTATGTTTTCCCGAGATACGCGTTGTTCTCCCGCGTAAGCTGGCCGATACTGTCATAGGTATAACCGAGCTTCTGCACGCCGTTCTCCTTCACCGACGTGATGTTCCCTGCGTTGTCGTAGGCGTACTCAAAGGTTCGGCCGCCGGCCGTCGTCACCGTCGACACGAACGGCGTCGTCTGCGACGACGTCTGTCCGCTGCGGTAGGTATAGCTTTCGCTCGATACCGTATACGTCGTTCCGCCGCTCCATGTATACGTCGTCGTTTTTTTCGTCAGACGCTCCAGCGCGTCATAGGTGTATGTTGTGGTGATATTGTTGTTGCGCTTCACCGTTTTGACGGTATCCGTCGTGCCGTAATAGGTGTAGACATAGGTGTTCGTCGAACTGCCGTCGAACTCCGTCACGCTGCTTACGCGTCCGTAGCTGTCATACGCGTAGCTTACCCGCAGTTCCAACGCGCCCGTGCTGCGTTTCTTCTGCTCGGTTTTGATGATACGGCCGTAAACGTCATAGGTATAATCCACGCGCCGGTCGTTGGTCGAATCGGTCGTATAGTCGAGCGAGCCGTCCTGATTGTAAAGGTAGTAAAAAGGATTCGAAGTCGCGTCGCCCTTCGCCGTCAGCCAACCGGTATCCGTCGCATAGAACTGCCGCATTTGGTAGCCGTTGCCGAGTGTCGTCGAGGTCAGATTGTTGCGGTCGTCGTATCCGTACTGCGCAATCTGAACCACAGGTGTATAATAGCCAATGTGCGAAAGCAGTCCGCGATCATTATAGCCGAAAATATACCCCAGATAATTCGACGAAGCCGAGCTGTTTGTGCTGAGCGTATGCACCAAATCGGTATTATGCAGGTATGTATATTTCACGTTATGCTCAGCGGCGTCATAGGCGCCGTTCCCGTTTTCATCGGCATAGACCTGCGAAATGCGGCCGTAGCCGTCGTACAGATAGCGCGTGAGCAGTCCGCTGCGCGAGCGGACATACGACAGGCTTTTGTCGCTGCCGTAGGCATAATATTCGGCAAGGTCGCGCGAATCATAGGAGGCCGTTACAAAGCGGCCGTTGGAATACACATACTTTTCGGTGATGCCCCGGCTGAGCGACGGGCTGGACAGCTTCGTTTCCTTGACGTTGCCGTAAGTATCGTATGTATAGTTCGTTCTCAGGCTGCCGTTGTTGCAGTTCAGGCGCGTCGTCTGGGTGACGCGGTTGCCGCTATATGTGACCGACTGTCCGCGGCCGTTGACCGATTGATTGGAGAGCCGATAGCCGTTTGAATCGTAGCTGTTGACGGTGCTGCCGAAGGGCGTATCCACGCGGGTGACGGCGTTCTGGTCGTTGTAGGTGTAGCTTTCCCCCGCGACGGCCTTGAGCGAAAGGTTGTCGAAATAGGCCGTGCCTTTGTTGTAATCGTAGCTGCAGTACACCGCGATGCCGCTGATGGTTTTCGCCGCGTCCGGCCGGACGAGCAGCGAGACATACTGCCAGTCGGTGTTGTTGGGGTCGGCGTTGACACGTACGTCCTGCTTCAAGCCGTCGGTATAGGTGACGACGCAGGACATACCGAAGCTGGCGCCGCCCGTGTTGACGTAGGCTTCCGTGTCGACCGTTTTCAAGGAGGACGACGAGCGCACCCAGCCGGAAACCATAAAATGGCCGCCGCTGCTGATGCCCTTGAAGTTGGAGGTCGAAACGCCCTGATGCGCGAAATTCAGCTTGCCCGTATCGCCGGTTATTTTGATGACCTGACTGCCGTTGTATGAGGCATAGGCGGCGTTGACAAAGCCCCAGCCCGACTGGCTGCTGCAGGTATAATTGACAAGCGCGTTATAGTCGTTGTCCGGGAAAGAGGTCGCGCCCTGATGCAGCACTTTGCCCGAGTCGTCAAACACGACGGCGCTCGTGGAAAGCGCGACGGGCGGCGCGGCGGAACGCTTGGCGGAATATACGCTTTTTGTGCATCCCGACGTGGAAAAGACCTGATAGGTGTCTTCGTAGCTGGAATAGGAACTGCTGATTTTCGTAAGGCGGTTTTTCGCATCGTCGTTTCCGTAGGCAAACGACGTCTGCGCGCCGTTCGGACGGCTCAGCGCCGTGACGCGGCCGCTGCTGTCGTACTGCACGGTCAGCGGGTTGTCAAACGCCGACGAAGCGCGGTCGTTGACGGTGGTTATGCGGCCGTTCGTATAGCCGAACGCAATCCAGTCGGTCTCGACGGTTCCCTTGCGGAAGATGATTTTGTCCAGCCGCATAGCGGTGCTGTCGTAGAGGAATTCGACCGATTCGTTCGTTTCGAGGTTCTGGATTTTTTGCAGGTTGGCATTGCTTCCCGTGGAATAATAGGTGAAGGAAAACAGGTTGACGCTCAGTCCGGCGGACGTGTTGTACAGGCGGACGCTTTTCGGTTCGACGCCTTCGTAGGTATATTCGACCGTATTGCCGCTGCCGTCGGAAAACGAGTGCAGGTAACCGTCGACGATCGTCTTGGTGTTGCCGTAGCCGTCGTTGAAGACGGCGCGCTTCGTCGCGGGCGTATAGTCGATATAATCCGGCCCCGTCTGCGAGGTATAGCGGGTCACCGCATAGCGATTTTCGGGCGGCGTCTCCGTCTGGTAGACGCGGCGGACATTGCGGCAGTCGTCGTAGTACAGCAAAGTGCCGGAGCCGTCGCTCGTCACCGATTCGTGGACGTTGAGCGTCCAGCCGACGGCCGTGACAGGATAGGCGCCGCTCGCAAAGGTGCTGTACAGCAGCGAATTGGACGCGGGCAGCAGACCTCCGGCCGAGGTCAGACAGTCGACCTCGAGCTGTAAGCCGCCGTTGTAAGCATTCACGTTCACGGCGGCATGGGTGAAGCTGTCGTACGTCTCCCAGCTTCCGCTGCGTTCCAAAAGAGCCGTGCTCGTCGCAAGCACCGTGAGTACGACGCCGTCCTCGGGGACAGCGCCGGCGGCCGTCGGAAGCGGCAGCTCAAGCCGGTCCGCGCCGGCGGCGTACAGGCCGGCGACCGCGTCGGGCACGTCCCATTCCACGACGGCCAAGGCGGCATCCGGCGCGTCGGCGGCCGGCGCGGACGACTCGCCCGCCGCGTCGGGAACGGACGATGTGAACATTTCGTCCGCAGCATCGGAGGCCGCCGGCAGGGACGTCTCGTCCGAAGCGGCGAAATCTGCCGCGCCGCCCTCGGCGGCGGCAGGCGCTTGCAGACGCAGCGTCGCCGAAAGAATAATCGTGTCGTCGGCCGGCAGGGCGGGCAGCCCGTAAAGCGTCAGCGCCGGCGATGCGGCGGCGTTCTGCGAAGCGGACGCGGCCGACGGCGCCAGACAGGCGCTCAGCGGCGCGTCGGTCAGCCGGCGTCCGGCGACTTCGTCCGCAAGGCTGCCGTCGGCAAAGCCGTCGCGCTCGACCCAGCCGTCTGCGGTCTGCCGGTGCAGCTCGAACGCGTACACGTCGATCCGGCGGAGGCCGTCGCTGCGGATATACGTCTTGGCGTTGGCGGTGCGTGCGCTTACGTCCTCGCAGAGCAGGCCCGGTTCGGCCGCAGATGAAGATAAAATCGCCTCGCTCCGATCGTCCTCTGCGGCCAGCGCGCCGATGGGCAGCGTATACGCCGTCAGCAGCAGCGCCAGCATCCAAGCAATACAGCGGATTGTTTTTTTCATAGCTTTTCCTCTCCCGTTCCGCCGGACGGCGTCCGACCGCACCGGCATCAATCTTCTAACACAGGAAAAGAATACCATGTTTACAAACATAAAGCAATATTATTTTACATTTTTATTATTTTTTTGTGGAAACGCACAAAGCCGTCCGCAGGTGTGCAAGACCCGCGAACGGCTTTGTGTTGTATTCGTCGTATCGGCGTATTCGGTGTATTCGGCGGTTGAAAACCGGCGCATTCCTGCGGCGCACACGGCACTGCGGCGGCGCACAGTCCCTCAGTACGGCCGTCTGCGCGGCAGACAGCGCGCCGCACGGCCCGCTTCAGAAGTGAATCAGATGTAAATGCGATTCTGATATTTTACGGGCAGCCCGTCGCCGTACAGATGCGCATCGTTGGAAAGCTGAAGGACGCACGGTACGGTTTCGCCGGGCGTTTCGGAAAATTCAATGACGGTCATACCCGAATGATCGAGGTCGAAATGGCGGCAGAACATCGGATAGGGAATGTCCAGCAGGCTGCTGAGGAAGGCCATTCCGAAGCCCTGATGCGCGAACAGCGCGACCCGCTCGCTGTTGGGGCGCTCCGCGACGTACAGGCAGCGAGAGCGGTCATGCACATAGCCGAGCGAGGCGAGCAGCGCGTCGGTTTCCCGCCGCACGCGCGCGACGCCCTCGGCCGCTTTCGTCTCGGCGAAAATCGGATGTGTGAACCAGTCGGCGCCCAGCGCGCGCATTTCCGCCGACACAAGCAGATTTTGCAGCGAACGGTTCTGGAAAAACCACGTCCGATACCCGGCCGCCGGATCGACGGAGGTAAATTCGCCCCACGCCAGTCCCTCGCTCGTCCAATCGAGGACCGTCATGTCCTTTTTCAGCAGTTCGCAGGCCGGAGCCGCGGTCTCCTGCGCGCGCTTGAGCGGCGAAACGAAAATCTTGTCCAGTCCGTAGCGGGCCAGACGGCGTCCCAGCGCCTCCGCCTGCCGGCGTCCGAGCGGCGTCAGCGAATCGGGGCTGTAAATGGGATCGCCGTGGCGTATGTAAAAAAACAGCAAAACAGAAAGCCTCCTCTTTCACGGATGAAAATTCCCAATCGATCATACCACATTCCGCGCCGCTTGTCAACGCGCCAGAAAGATTTGTAAAAAAGAGTGGAAATTTGCCTTCTCGTATGCTATAATTTAAGTGATAAATCGAATACGGCGCTTGATTGTTCTATCTTTCCCCATAAGGAGTGTTCGGCACTTGAACGAAATCGAGGTTCTCGTCTCCCCCAATTTGGAGCTGATCAACGGCATTCTCCTGACAAGCCGATATAACGAGCTTACCCGTCCCTATGTCGGTTACGGTCTGATGACGGAGGAAGAAAACGACTACACCTTTGCCGTCAAAGCCTTTTTCAAGCCATACCGGGAACACAAGATTTATAAAGTCCTTGAGGCAATGATTCCGAACGGCTTCACCTTCTCGCGTCCCGTGGAGCTTGCGCTGGCGTTCGATGAAAGCGGGGACTTCTCCTTTCGCTTTCCCTTATCTTCTCTGTGCATTGCTTACAGCGGCGGGCTTGAGCGGATTCGGGAATTTGCCGCCCTGCTTCGGGAATTGGCGAAAGAAAGCGGATATTTTGATTTTTTTCAAACGCAGGCCGTTTTTTATTCGCCCTATATCCAAAAGGCCCGCGAAACCGTCGGCGCCCGTCCGTTCGCTGCGATGCTGGAAGCCGAATTCGGGACGCGGCAGCACGCCTACCGTTATGTGGTCTCCGTGCTGATGAAAGGCAACTTCGGTTTGCACTTTCCGCGTCGCGAAGGTTGCGAATCCGATCTTTTTTCCGTATTTTCCACCGATTCCCTCAGCCTTTCGCCCGCGATTCTGCTGCACGAGTACGCGCATCCCTTCATCAACCCGCTGACGGAAAAATACCGCAGCCTCGTTTATACGCATCAAAACGCTTACGAATGGCTGTCGAAATACAAGCTGCCCGATTACCGGTCGGGCTACGACGGCTGGGAAGAATGCGTCAACGAGCATCTGGTCAGAGCGATGACCATTCATCTGCTGCGGCGATGCGGATATACGGATACGGCGGAGCAAATGCTCCGCAACGACCTGTACTGCGGCTACAAATACATTCCGCTCCTGCTGGAGCGCTATTGCGCCTACGACGGCATGCGCCGGACATATCCGAATTTTGAAAGCTACTATCCCGAGCTTCTTTCGGTGTTTTCCGAGCCGCCGGAACGGGCTTCCGAGCTTTCCGCAAATTCGTAAATCTACAATAAATCTATAAAACGAGGTGTCTTTTATGATCTACAAGCCGTTTCAAGACCTGAAGCTGTCCGCGCTCGGTATGGGCGCGATGCGGCTGCCGATCGTCGACGGGGTGTTCACCGACATCGACGTGCCCGCCGTAGAGAAGATGGTCGATTACGCCGTCGGACACGGCGTCAACTATTTCGACACCGCCTACGGCTACCACGACGGCCGTTCGGAGGGCGTGATGGGCAGGGTGCTTTCCGCGTATCCGCGCGACAGCTTCTATCTCGCCGACAAATTCCCCGGCTATGATCTGGCGAACATTCCGAAGGTGGAGGAGATTTTTGAAGAACAGCTTCGGCGCTGCGGCGTGACGTATTTTGACTTTTATCTTTTCCACAACGTATGCGAAATGAACATCGACGCCTATCTTGACCGGCAGTACGGCATCTACGACTATCTGCTCCGGCAGAAGGCCGAAGGCCGCATCCGCCATCTCGGCTTTTCGGTGCATGGCAGCTACGACGTGATGCAGCGCTTTCTCGACGCTTACGGCGAGAGCATGGAATTCGGGCAGGTACAGCTCAATTACATCGACTGGACCTTCCAGAACGACAAAGAGAAGGTGGAGCTGCTGAACCAGTACAGCATCCCGGTGTGGGTGATGGAGCCCCTTCGGGGCGGGCGGCTGGCCCGCCTCAGTGCGGAGGAA
>ERZ827512.3409-NODE-3409-length-11190-cov-5.787786_pt1 | contig 11190 bp, 14 predicted proteins | sample MGYA00519916_ERZ827512 | MGnify/ENA primary metagenome ERZ827512 (study PRJEB31778, sample SAMEA3449335) | human gut metagenome | biome: human gut; feature: human-associated habitat; material: faeces | place: United Kingdom | collected 2010/2012 ... | reverse complement strand
ATAATTATAAATAAATTATACTACATAAAAGCCACTTGTGCAAATAATGATTTTTATTTTTATTTTTTATCACTATATATAACACCTACCTATCTATTTATTTTATAATTTATATAAGAAGATAAATAACTATCTAAAATTAAATATATTTAACAATCATTAAAGTATATACTATCTAAGTTACATAATAAGAAATTATAACATTTTACATCAACTTCCTTGTATTTCCATAGGATAATTCTCTGTCCCCATCCCTGAATACTTGAGTCCGGATTTTAGAGTCAGTACTGGGCGAAGAGAGTCGCCAAGGCTGTAGGAGTGGAAACTCGAACTACTATAGTAATACAGGGAGTAGCTGCTAATGCCACCCGACGTGGTCACATACCGTCCAGACCAGTAATATTCGGTAGTGGCCGAATAGCCATAATAGCGGGATGCCATCCAATAATAATCATTTGTGCCATCTGGTTTACTTGCTACTGCTGTACCTAACACACTCTTCACTAAATTATAATCTTTTTCATATAATTCATCGCCTCCCCCTTGGCTCTCAACTGGATTACAACTTTCTCCAGTTGAACAAGTCCATGGTGCTGGATTAGTAAATTTAGAAGTGTCTGTTATATATTCAGTCTGGCCATTATAACCAAACGCTCTAGAACCTTTTGTATATGTACTATTCTCATATTGTTTTGCTAATGCATTTAAATATCCGACTAAATTTTGGTATCCTGTTTGTCCTTTAAAAGTTATTTCTGTTGATGATACATGTTCACTTATTACATCTACTGTTCCATCATTATTTATCGATATTACTCTCCATAAATTTAATTCCTGAGGATTAATAGTTTGCGTACTCGTATATCCAGTTTTAGATTTATCTGTTGTATAAGATGACTTAGTAGGTGTCATCTTTACATAATCTCCTAAAGCTAAAGATGTTTTCTTATCTAAACAAATATATCCATTAGGACATTTAGTTGGCATTACACTCTTATATTTATCAGCTAATTCATCTACTGCTCCTTGAACATCTATATTCATTAAACTACTATTAGAATTATCATAATATACATCACTAGCATCATACTTAGTAGCAGCATATACTCCTATAGCTGATACTATTATACCTAAAGTTATACCTATTAAGAATCTAATAGTATTTTTAATTTTTCTACTATTCTTCATAAATTATCACTATCCTTATATTTTCTTGTAAAGTAATTTAACATCTACTATTGTAATAATTTTATAATTTTGTCCTAAGGATGTCAAGAAAAAACATAAAAAAATAAGCCTATATTCTTAGATGAAAAATTAAGAATTAAACTTATTTATTTTTACTATTAGTTAAATAATAATCTGGTATCTCTCCTTCTACTACTTTTATAATTAATGGCATAGATGTTTCTACCTTTACTTCTTTTGTTACAAAGGGAATATTTACATTCATATTAACAGAAACATTTACATTTATCTCTAATAAGGCATTATTAATACCATATTCCCGTATATTACTATCTATCTTACTAGTAACATGCCCTGCCATTGCAAATTTTATTGGTATCTTAGGTCCTATATTATTAGTAAGAATATTTCCAGAGATATTACCAGAAGATATATAATATATAACTCCTCCCTTTAATTCTTCATAATCTATATCAGATAAACTAGAAAAATATTTCTTTAAATTATTTATTTTACCAGCCTCTATTAATCTTAAATTTTTTTCTATATCTTTATTTATATTAGATAAAATTTGGTTTACATATTTTGTATTTATATCTATAGTATTTGAATTATTGTTAGTAACTATTATATTGTTTATATCTATATTATTTGTTGTATTAGATATTGTATCATTTATAACTAGGGATAATACTCTCTTTACTTCAGTTGACAAATAATATTTTAAAGCTGGTTCTAACTTAGTAGAAAAATATCTTATTATTATTAAAGATAATATAAAAGTAATTCCTACTATATATAGCATTATGGTTACTAATTTAGGTAATTTTTTCATATTATATATTATGTCTTTTACACTCTATTTACTACTTTACACTTCCTAGACATAAAAAGAAAATAATGAATATATTTAGTAGTAAAATAGATTTATTTATAGTATAATTAGCTAAAGGTGGTATTATGATTTATAAATATTTTAAAACTAATACATATGCTAATAGAGGAATGATGTTAGAAAGAGACATCAATCAAAGTAATAAATATTATTTAGATCATAATATTGCTTTAATCTATAAAAAACCTACTCCCATAAAAGTTGTAAAAGTAGAATATCCTAAAAATGTTATTAAAGAAGCTTATTTTAATGAGCCATCTACTCTAGATTACAATGGGATATATAAAGGAAAGTATTTAGAATTTGATGCTAAAGAGACTCAAAGTAATACTAGCTTCCCTATTTCTAATATACATAAGCATCAACTAGAACATATGAAGAGAGTTATATATTTTGGGGGAATTACTTTTCTTATTGTAAGATTTACAAAGATAAATGAAACATATATATTGTTAGGGAGGGAGTTATTTAACTTTATAGAGAGTAATGATAGAAAATCTATTCCTATAGATTACTTTAGAAAGAATGGTTTTTTAGTAGAATTAAAATATATTCCAAGACTCGATTATATTAGTATAATTGATAAAATCATGGTAAAGGATGTTGATTAAAAATGAAAAAGAAAAAAAGAAAGAGTGTACCTAATAGAAGAGGAAGAACAACTTCTAAGAAAAAGAACATTAAAAATAAAAGAAAACTTTGGAAAAAAGTTCTTACTGTCTTTATAGCATTAGGTGCCTGTGGTATTTTTAGTGTTTTTGGGTTTCTACTCTATATAGTTGCTACTACTGGACAGTTTGATCCTAATGCTCTTGCTAATCAAGATCAAACTATAATTTATGATAATAATGATAAAGTAATAGCGTCACTAGGAAATGAAAGGCGTGAATCGGTTAAGTATAATGATTTACCTCAAGTGTTAATTGATGCTATTATTGCAACAGAAGATTCTAGATTTTTTCAACACAATGGTGTTGATGGAGCAAGATTTCTAAAAGCATCAGTAGGACAAGTGTTAGGAAATAGCAGTGCTGGTGGAGCGTCAACCTTGACAATGCAGGTAGTTAAAAATAACTTAACCTCTACTGATCAAACCATTGTCAGAAAATTTAAGGATGTATATTTATCTGTATTCTTTATGGAAAAGAAGTATACAAAAGAAGAAATAATGGAATTTTATGTTAATGATAGCTTATTAGGAGGAAATGTTTATGGCGTTGAAGAAGCTTCTAAATACTATTTTGGTAAAAGTGTATCAGAACTTAGCTTGCCAGAAGCTGCTCTAATTGCTGGATTATTCCAATCTCCTAATGGATACAATCCATATAACAATCCAGATAGAGCCCAAGCTAGAATGAAAACAGTACTAAAATTAATGGTTAGACATGGCTATATCACTCAAAAAGAAGCTGATATTGCTAATGCTATTGATGTTAAAAGTTTATTATCTGGTACTAGTGATTCTAATAATTATCAAGGATTTATTGATACTGTTGTATCAGAAGTTAAAAAGAAAACAAAGAATGATCCTTATTTAGTATCTATGGAAATTCATACTACAATGGATCCTAAAATTCAAGAAGGAATAAATAGTGTTCTTGCAGGTAATGGCTATAAATGGCGAGATGATAAAGTTCAAGCAGGTCTTACTGTTGTAGATGTTAAAACAGGTGCTATAACTGCTATTGGAGCTGGAAGAAATAGAGTTGGTGAAAGAACATTTAACTATGCCACTCAAGCATATAGACAACCTGGTTCAACAGCAAAACCTATATTTGCATATGGTCCTGGTTTTGAATATGATAACTTCTCTACTTATCAACTATTTACTGATGAATCATGGTCTTATTCAGATGGTACCGAACTTGGAAACTGGGATAAAGGTTATAAAGGATTAATGACTTTAAGAGATGCCCTTAGTGTTTCAAGAAATGTTCCAGCTGTAAAATCCTTACAAACAGTTCAAAAAGATGTTGGAAATAAAAAGATAGTTGAATTTGTAGAAAATCTTGGAATAAAATTAAAAAATAATGTAGCATATGAATCTTATGCTATTGGTGGATTAGATGAAGGAGTTAATACAGTTCAAATGGCTGCTGCTTATGCTGCTTTTGCTAATGGTGGTTACTACACTGATCCTTATACAGTTAAATCAATTACATATAGAAGTAATGGTAAAACAGAAAAGTTTGAGGCAAAAAGAAAACAAGCTATGAAAGACTCTACCGCTTATTTAATTACTAATATTTTGGAATATGCTGCTCATTATGGATTTAGTGGTGGTACTGGTAGCTATTCTGGTACTGTTGCTGTAAAAACTGGTACTTCTAACTATACAGAAAAAGTTATTCAAAAATATCACTTGCCAAGTAGTGCTGTTAATGATTTATGGTCAGTTGCTTATACACCTCAATACTCTATCTCTCTTTGGTATGGATATGATGAAGTATCAAGTCAATATTATAATGTTTCATCTAGTTATAAAGATAATTTAATGTCTGCTATAATGAAAAATATTCCTGTTACTAAAGAAGGATTTAAACAACCATCATCTGTTGTAAAATCTGAAGTTGAGTATGGCTCTTGGCCTGCTCAAAAGCCTAGTGAATACACTCCATCAGATTTAGTCAAGAGTGAATACTTTATAAAGGGTGCTGAACCTACTGCAACTTCTAATAGATTTTCTAAATTAGATGATGTAAAAAATTTAAAAGCATCTAATACATCTTCTGGTATTAAATTAACTTGGGATGCTGATACTCCTCAAGTAATATCAGATGATTATTTAAATAAATATTTTTCACAATCAGTATTTGGTAAAAGCACAGCTACTTTTGTTTCAGAAAGAAAAGCATATAATAATAGTACATTAGGAGGATTTGGATATGGAATCTACATTAATGGTAACGAAGTTGCTTTTACAACTGATAAAACCTATACTTACAAATCTCCTAATGCTGGAAATCTAAATATTGTTGTAAAAGCAGAATATCGAAGCTTTAAAAATAATGCTTCTAATGGTGTTTCGGTTAAAGCTGTTGCTAGTGGTGGTAGTGTTACTAATGAAGATGATAGTAGTAATGATGGATTAAAAATTACTAGTGGTGGTTCGACATCATTTAGTCTTGGAGACTACCATGATAGTCTTAATGTTAAATATAATGGTAATGATGTAACAAGTAAATGTGAAATAAGCGGAAGTATAAGTGGTTCTAGTATTAGTCAAACATTTAAATCTATATCAGAACTAGAAACATTAATTAATGCTATTACTACTCCTGGTAGTTACAGAGTATCTTACAATATCAAATACCAAGGTAAAACAGACAATTCTACTACTAAAACAATTAATCTTAATTAATCATAAAAGAAAGCATCGAACTTTGCTTTCTTTTATTTACATGTATAACCTAAATCTTCATAATTATTTCTAAATTTATCAATATCTCTATCAATATTAAATCTAGCTAAATCTGAATCACTTATTTTTTCAATATCAATCTTATATACAACTTTATACTCATTATCATTATCGGTATCTATTTTATATGAAAAACCTTCTATTCCATCATAAGTTGTAATCTGGTTCTCATATTTATCTTTAATGCCAGATAAATCTAATATAGTATTTGTTACACCATCTACTGCACCATCTATTGTATCTCCAACTAATCCATCTACAACATCATCAGATGTAGTATTTTTATTAGACTTATTATTAGTAATTCCATCACTATCAGCATTAATACCATCTTTATCATTAGTTGTAGTTGACTGGTTTGTTGTAGTTGTAGTTGTGGTACCATTGGTTGTTTGAGTTGTTGTTGTTACAGTTCCAGTTGTTTCATTATTATCATTTTTTAAATAATCATATGTAATAGTTACATACTTTAAATTTTTATCCTTGTATTCTGCTTTATAATCAATATTAGTATCCATGCCATTAGCTGTATTTTTAGCTTTACAAGTTAATGTTTTATTACTACCACAACCTGATATTAAAAATAATATGCTTAAGAATATTAATATTTTTTTCATTTCTTCCCTCCAATCATTATTAATATGTACAAAAAATAAAATATTAATATTGCCAATTTTTTCCAAAAAAAATGAAATACTGCCATTATTAGCATTATCTCATTTTTTTAACAATTAAACTTACATATCTTTTTACATCTTTTATTAATTTAGCATACAATGTTGGATAGTGTTTTATTTCAGCAATAATATCAATATCATCTCTTGAAACTGCTCCTAAGTATTCGCTTCCATCCTCTGTTATAACTGGTACTTCTCTACCCAACAAATAATCTGTTGTTGTTTCAAAAATATCTGCCATCATACAAAATGTTTCTAAGCTTGGAGTTCTTGTTCCGTTTTCATATCCACAAATAGAGACTTTAGTCACACCAATCATATCACCTAATTCTTGTTGGCTCATTTTTCTTTCTAATCTCAATTCTTTAATTCTTTTTCCAATTAACATATCTACTACCTCACTTACATAATATTTTTAATACCATTTGTTAATAAGTTATTTAGTTTAATTTAGGACTTTTTTCATCAAATTAAACTAACAAGTAATAGTATGACACACTTTAATTAATTTGGCAAGCATTTTTTAATTAAAGATTAAAAATAGTATTAATGTAATTATTCAACAATACTATCTATATAAGAATAAATTATTCATTAGTCATTATTTGCCTTTTTTCATTTTTAATTTCTTTTCTTTAACACTAACCAACGCCTGATCATAAAAACTAATATTTCTCTCTTTCTTTCCTGATAAACTATCAAATAAATCCTGCTCCAAAACATCTAAATCATCTAAAAGTTCATAAAAAAGTTTAGGTTCTTGACTTATTTCATCTAGAATTATTTTAGAATACTCTAACTTCAACTTTTTTTCTAGTTTCTTTGCAGTTTCATTTCTTATTTTTCTTTTTCTAATTACATTATCATCCATATACTTATCCCTTCCTATTAGGATGATTCATATATTTAAAAATATCATTCCTAATCTGACCATGTTCCTTTAACAGTTTTTCCCTCTTTTCCGGATTATTTATATCTTCTTTTAATTTTTGGTATTCGCTATCTGTATTTGAACTCGTTTTATTGGTTCTTGTCTATCAAGTACACTATTATCAGATTTTTTTACTCTAGCCATAATAACATATATTGTATCTTCACTTAAATTTTTAAACATAACTCTTACCTTAAATGGAGTTACTTCCAAAATATTTACTAACTTTTTATTACCAGTTAAAGCCTTTATTTTAGCAGTTCCATTTTCTAAATCAGCTAATGTCTATCTAACCCTATCATAATATTCTGGAGACATATTTCTAAAATCCTTTTCTAAATAAGTACCATCTCCACTTCTTTTAGCAAAGATTATATGTTTTTTAGGATTGACTAAAGAACGTTTTTCTATTTCAACATCATTATTAGCTTTCTTTAATTTTTGTAGACATAATTCTTTTTTTAATCCAAACAATTCTATTTCCAACTTATACTCTAATAGCATTTCCTTGTCTTGTTCTATCGCTATCTCTTTTTCTAGTTCCTTAACAGAATTATCTATTCTTTCAATTATTCCCTCCATCAAAGAGAAAAAATTTACATAATCATCTTCTGGAAGTGCTTTCTTAATATCATCAAACTCTGTTAAACCCTCTATTACTTTAAAGTACTGTTCTTCTAAACTTTCTATATTTCCACTCATAACTACTCCTATCTAATAGTAGTATACCATGAATAAAGTCCTATATACAAACGCTATTTATTTCTTTACATAAATATAGACATATTTATCTCCATATTTTTTAGCTTTCCTTAAAGTAAATTCCTCGTTATCTATATCCAAATTATCATATCTAAACTCTAATACCAATATTCCACCTTCATTTAACAAATTATTTTTATTAATCATTAAAACTATATCACTTATATTTTTATAATCATATGGTGGATCTATAAATATAATATCAAACTTAATATTATCTTTTTTTAATAAATTTAAAGCAGACTTATAATCAGTATTAAGAACTCTAGAATAATTTTCTATCTGAAACTCTTTTATAGTATTTTTTATGTTTTTTATACATTTTATATTATTATCAACAAAATAACAACATTTAGCCCCATTACTTATAGCCTCTATTCCAAGATTACCTGTACCTGCAAATAAATCTAAAACTTGACTATTTGTTAAATAATTCTGAATACTAGCAAAGACACTCTCTTTCACTCTATCCATAGTTGGTCTTGTTCCCTCTATATTAAATCCTTTAATTGTTCTTCCTTTCAAAGTACCACTAATTATCTTCATAATATCACCTATATCCTATGACAACTCTTATTATTAATTAAGCTATTTATTTTATTATTTATATCCATAGTTATATATCTTAACTTAGTATAATTTTCCATATATTTCTTATATTCCTTATAACTATATAACTTTTCCTTAATACTTTTTAAAGCATAATCATCTTCTAGATTATTTCCTCGAGATAACAATTCTTGAATTTCCTTATTATCAGTTATTTCTTTTTTATACAAAAGTATTTCCTTTATAATTATATTATTATCTAATTCATCTATTAAATCATAAGTTTTTTCTATAACCTCGTTCATAGCAAAACCTCTTTTCTTATTATATTTTACCAAAATTAATTCTATTTGTCTCTAAAATTATAACAATCACTTATTTAAAATATCTAAAAAGCTTTGCAACATATTTATACTCTCTACAGTTCTATTAATTTTATCAGCAGGAGTTAATTTATATTTTATTTTCATATCCTCTACAAAATACTTAAAATTCTCTGGATTTCTATTTAATTCTTTATACCAATAAGAGTTCTCCCTTAAAAATTTTTTTAAATTTATATCACTATTTATTTTATATTGAATATCATAAAGCATTAATCATCAAACCTTTTATATAATGGACGAGGATTATATGTACTAGTAGGCTTTTTACTAGCAAACAGATCTCCAAATAAAGCTAAAGTTTTTTGTAATGAAGTAATTCCCTCTTGAACTTTATCTACATCTACATTTTTAGCCATTTTAATTAGTTCATCTACATGATTAGTAAAAGTGGAATTATTTCTCTCTGCATTATTTTTATCATTATCTTGCTTGGTTTCTTCTAAATACTTATTCCAATACTCTTCATCACTACCATAAATATCATATATTTCATACAAGTCCTGCCAACTTTTTTTACCCTTTTTTATATAATCTATCAAGAAAGGATTAGCTTTTACAAACTTTTTAAATTCATCGACTTTACTATTTCCCATTTAGATCACCTTCTATATAATTATATGTAAAACTAAAAAAAAGAATATAAAAATATAAGACAGTTGAAAAAATTGGAAAATAAAATCAAAATATCTAACTATTCTTTCTCTATATTTTTGCTTTTGTCTATTCATTTTTTATTATTATTAACTTTTACACTCCTAGTACTTTCATTTAAAATCATATCATGAATTTTATCGTTTTAACTTAATAAAAAAAGAAAGAAATTAATCTTCTAATAACCAATCAATTATATTTTTGTGTATTATACCATTTTGAGACATATCAAATTTATCCATTGAAATTACATACTTCGGATAATTATCTTTGATATTATTATAAACATTAAATTCTCTATCAATAACCTTATCATCAGTTAAGTAATAGCATACTTGATAATATTCTTTGTTACCATTTTTTAAAGCAATAAAATCTATTTCTCCTTTTTCCAAATTACCTACTTTAACATCATAACCTCTGTAAACAAGTTCATTATAAACTACATTTTCTAAATATGCACCCATCTGTTCTCTTTTTGAAACATTTAATATTTGTCCCAATCCTAAATCAGTTAAATAATATTTATATTTTCCATTAAGAATTCTTTTTCCTCTTACATCATATCTATCCACTTTTTCGATTAAATGAGCCTTACACATATATTCAAGATAATTATATAGTGTATTTTTAGTTACACCTCTATCATCATTAATTTCAAAATATTTAACTAAATTTTCTGCTGAAAATGTTTGAGATGGAGTTGTTGATACGTACTCTGATATTCTATTAAAAAGCTCTATATCACCTATATTAAATCTCTTTATTATATCTTTAACAACAATTGAATTATAAACATCAGTTAAATATATTCTTATTTCATCTTCACTTTTAAAGTTAAATCTTTGTGGAAGTCCTCCCCATTTAATATAATCATTAAATTCTTTTTCTAATTTGTATTTATCTAATTCATAATTATTAAATTCACATACTTCTTTAAATGAAAATGGACGTATTTTAAAGCTTACATATCTACCTGATAATAAAGTTGCTAATTCTCCAGATAATAAATCACTATTAGACCCTGTTATAAAAATTGAAATATTATCTTCATATTTTGCTTTATAAGAATTAATAGTTTTTTCCCAATTTTCAACATATTGTATTTCATCAAGAAATAAATAATATTTATCTTTATTTTTAATTTTATCCTTAATATAATTATCCAAATCTAAATAATTTTTAATATTAACATAATCAGTTAATTCAAAATTTATATATATGATATTTTCTTCATTAACACCTTTTTTTTCAATCTCATCCATTATTTGCTTTAATATAACAGATTTACCACATCTTCTAATACCGGTAATTACTTTAATAAGATTTTGGTTGTAAAAAGGTCTAATCTTTTTTAAATAATTTTCTCTTTTTATCATAGTCTTTCCTCCTTAATATGATTATATAATAAACAAAGCAAAATGTCAATTTTGTATTTTGTAGAATACTTTTTTATAAAATTATTTCTTTTTGTATTTTAACTATATATTATTATATTGTAAAAAACTATTAAATTAATACATTTAAATAATAACTTAAAATATTTTAATAAAATTTTACTAACTAAAAAAGAAGAAATCAATCTTCTAATGTATACTTATTTTTTATTTATCTCATATGATTTTTTTATAAATGGAATTATCATGTCTATATCATCTTGTTTATATATATCAACACTATAATCTCCATTACCATGATGACCTATATTCGAAATATCTGATAAAATATTC
>ERZ827512.3398-NODE-3398-length-11201-cov-17.278575_pt1 | contig 11201 bp, 10 predicted proteins | sample MGYA00519916_ERZ827512 | MGnify/ENA primary metagenome ERZ827512 (study PRJEB31778, sample SAMEA3449335) | human gut metagenome | biome: human gut; feature: human-associated habitat; material: faeces | place: United Kingdom | collected 2010/2012 ... | reverse complement strand
GCGATCTGGGGACCGACCTGAGCGGTATCGCCGTCGATAGCCTGACGGCCGCACAGCACGATATCGTCCTTCTCCACGCCGATCTTGTTGATGGCAGCGGCCAGGATCTGGGAAGTAGCATAGGTATCGGAACCGCCGAACTCACGGGCGGAAACCAGATAAGCCTCGTCAGCGCCCATGGCCAGAGCCTCACGCAGCATACCAGCAGCGGGAGGAGGACCCATGGTAACAACAGTGACCTTGCAGCCGGTGGCGTCCTTGATCTTCAGGGCTGCCTCCAGAGCGTTCATATCATCGGGGTTGGTGATGGTCTGCATGGAAGCGCGGTTCAGAGTACCATCGGGATTGACAGCCACCTTACCGGAGGTATCGGGTACCTGCTTAATAGAAACAATGATTTTCATTTTAACCTTTACCTCCTATCCTTATTTCACGCCCAGATGGCTGGAAATGACCATACGCTGGACCTCAGAAGTACCCTCATAGATCTCGGTGATCTTGGCGTCGCGCATCATGCGCTCCACGGGATACTCACGGGTGTAGCCGTAACCGCCGAAGAGCTGAACAGCGCGGCGAGTCACGTCGGAAGCGGCCTCAGCAGCGAACAGCTTAGCCATGGAAGCGTCCATGGAGTAATCCTCATGGAGCTGCTTCTTCATAGCGGCAGCGTACACCAGATACTGAGCAGCCTGCATACGGGTGTGCATATCAGCCAGCTGGAACTGAGTGTTCTGGAACTGGCTCAGGCGGCGACCGAACTGGACGCGCTCCTGGGTGTACTTGACAGCCTCGTTGACAGCGCCCTCGCCCAGGCCCAGAGCCTGAGAAGCGATACCGATACGGCCGCCGTCCAGGGTCTGCATAGCGATCTTGAAGCCCTTGCCTTCCTTGCCCAGCAGGTTCTCCTTGGGCACGATGCAATCCTCAAAGATCAGGTCGCAGGTGGAGCTGCCGCGGATACCCATCTTCTTCTCGTGCTTACCGGTGGAGAAACCGGGGAAGCTCTTCTCAACGATGAAGGCGGAGATGCCGTGGTTGCCCTTGGACTTGTCGGTCATAGCGAACACCACGAAGGTATCGGCCACGTTGCCGTTGGTGATGAAGCACTTGCTGCCATTGAGGACATAGTCGCCGTTCTCGTTCTTGACAGCGGTGGTCTGCTGGCCGGAAGCGTCGGTACCGGCGTTGGGCTCGGTCAGACCGAACGCACCGATCTTGCGGCCGCTCAGCAGGTCGGGCAGGTACTTCCGCTTCTGCTCCTCGGTGCCGTTCTCATAAATGGGAGCGCAGCACAGAGAGGTGTGAGCGGAAACGATAACAGCAGTGGTGCCGCAGACCTTGGCCAACTCTTCCACGCACATGGCATAGGACAGGACGTCGCCGCCGGCGCCGCCGTATTCCTTGGGGAAGTAAATGCCCATCATGCCCAGCTTCGCCATCTTCTCGACGGTCTCCATGGGGAAGCGCTCTTCCTCATCGATCTCCTCAGCCAGAGGCTTGACCTCGTTCTCGGCGAATTCCCGGTACATCTTGCGGAGCATCTGCTGCTCGTTTGTCAGATGAAAATCCATGATTCGATCCTCCTACAATTTCTTGTTCGGTTATTACAATCTCCCGTCAGCATTTGAAGAATTTCATGACCTCCGGGACAAGCAATACGAGATAGTTTCGGTTAAAAAGCGATTACTTTGTTACATTTTTAACACCGAAAACTCAAAGAAATCGCAACAGCGGCAACGCCCCTGTTGCAACCCAGTGCCCACTTTTCACCTTTACTATGTGAAAATTATAACGCAGCCGTGAAAGAAAGGCAAGGAAAAGCGCTTCGTGAAAATTGCCAAACTTTTAACGCTAAAACTGTCTCATATGTCGGAAGGTCCAGTATCCTTGTAAAATTTACGTTTTATTGTCTGAAAATATAAAAAACCGGGCCGCTTTTCAGCGGCCCGGTCATGGGATGATTTACTTGCTGTAATCGTAGAAGCCCTTGCCGGACTTGCGGCCCAGCAGGCCGCCGCGGACCATCTTCTTCAGCAGCAGAGCGGGACGATACTTGCCGTCGCCGGTCTCGTTGAAGAGGGTCTCCATGATAGCCAGGCACACGTCCAGACCGATGAAGTCGCCCAGAGCGAGGGGGCCCATGGGATGGTTGGCGCCCAGCTGCATAGCCTTGTCGATATCCTCCACAGAGGCAACGCCGGTCTCAACCAGGCCGATGGCCTCGTTGATCATGGGGATCAGGATCTTGTTGACCACGAAGCCAGGAGCCTCAGCAACCTCAACGGGATCCTTGCCGATCTCCTGAGACAGCTTGTAGATGACGTCGAAGGTCTCCTGAGTGGTGTTGGCACCGCGGATGATCTCCACCAGCTTCATGCTGGGAACGGGATTGAAGAAGTGCATACCGATGACGGGGTGCTTGAGGCCGTTGCCCATCTCGGTGATAGACAGAGAGGAGGTGTTGGAAGCGAAGATGGCCTCGGGCTTGCACAGCCCGTCCAGCTCGCAGAGCAGCTCCTTTTTGGTAGCCATGTCTTCCTTGACGCACTCGATGATCAGATCGGCGTCAGCGCAGGCGGACTTCTCCTCCACCAGGATGTTGGCCAGCAGAGCGTCCACAGCCTCCTGGGTCATCTTGCCCTTGGCCACGCGCTTGGCCAGAGAAGCAGCCAGCTTATCCTTGTGCTTCTGAGCGGAAGCCACAGAGCTTGCATACATCAGGGCAGTGTGGCCCTTAGCCGCGAAAACCTGAGCAATGCCGCTGCCCATGGTGCCGGCGCCGAAAATCGCTACTTTCATGTGATTGTCCTCCTGTAATTTATGTGATTATGGGGGGCCGCTGACCGGAAAGCATTCCGTCAAGGCCAGTTTCACCTGCTTAGTATTATACGGTCTCCCCCACTATTAAGCAAGGACATTTTCCCCTTCCGGCGGATTTTCTGCACTTCCCACAAAGGGATCGTTAAATTTTTTACATATCCGTTAAATAATTAACGTTAAAATAATCACGCAGCTCATAAGTCCTCATAAGCTCCCATAAGTTCTTAAAATTCAGTCACCTGCAGAGTTTTCAGAACCTCACTTTTTATAAGTGATTATAAGTTTTTATACCCGAAAGGTTACGAGAAAGCTATTACCAATACCACCAGGGAATGACACACAAGCGAAGCAGAAGCAACATAAGCACCATTGGAGACGAAAAAAGGCCATCGACCTGCTCCCCGTGAGGGAGAGATCGGTGGCCTGTCGGTTTGTTCTTTTTTGAAGCCCTGGCGTTCGAGTCACACCAGTTCATAAAAACGACCGGCTGCATCTCTAAAATGTCGCCTGTTGCGGAGAAAAACTGGCTTTTTGATAAAACCTGTTTTTCTAACTTTTTTCAGCGAAAAAGCCAATAAATATGTGAAAACTCCACACTTTCGTGCAGAGTTTTCTGTGCTGCATCTTTCATCAACACATTCTGGTACGCCCGACTGGATTCGAACCAGCGGCCTTTAGAGTCGGAGTTATCAGGCCGTCAAGCCGGAAACCGCTACGGCGCAAGGGCTTGGTTGAGATTGCACAAATTTCCGCCATTTTGAAGAAAAGCCTCGGAAGCCTTGCAAGGCAGGGCTTCCGAGGCTTTTCGCGGTAGTAGTCAAATAGTAGTCTGCGCGTTATGCCAGCAACTCCATCAATTTCCTTGCGGCATCCATGCAATCCCGTGCTTCCCCTTCGGACACAGGCATATAAGAGTCAGATGGATAGCGGGTTTCAATATAAAACTGGTTTACATACGCACAGTCTCTGAGGTTACCTTTCAACGGTGCCCCTGCCGCAGTTGCCTTTCTGCACAGAAATACAAGGCTATGTCCATCCAACAATTCGCCTGTCGTTTTGAGTAGCCAGCCCTTCAGCATCTTCTCCATCGCCTGTTGGCAATGAAACGCGACTAAATCGTTACCGCCGTCATGCTCCATTAAGATTTCCGCGCCTCGCAGGTCATGTGCCGCTTTTTCAAACCAGTCCTTATAACGGAGGCTGTCACCCATAAAGTACAACCCCTTCCCTGTTCAGCTTGTGGGCAAAGCTCTGGCTATCTGCCACGCTGTGTTCCCACTCCTCCGGCGTATACAAAAGGAAGTCAATCGGCGTATCAGATTCCGTATCACAATACAAATCTGTCAGCAGTGAGCGCTTATCATTGGTCGACGCAATGATGCAAAGGTCAATATCACTCTTTGCTGTCGCGGTTCCCTTCGCCTGTGAGCCAAACAGCAGGATCTTCTGCGGATCACAGAGCCGGATAACCTGTTCTCGAATCGCGTTTAGCTTTTCCACTGTATCGCCCCCTCACAGCCAATTCTCTATTTGCAGTATAACATGATATTCTCAAAAATAAAACGATTTTTATGGCAGTTTCTTTCAGCCTTCTCAATGCTTTCTGAACACGGGTGCGACTCGGTTCATTTGTGCGACCTTATCGATGAATTCTTTCAAGTCCTCAATGTAGGTATAGGGTGCGTACTCAGAATAAATCTCAGGAGAGTCCAGAATAACAATTTGAACTCCATCCGCTCTCAGCGCCTCCAGTGTGCCAGGTACACAACGCGCCTCATTAAGTGTCTTGCATCGGTAAGCAATGCAGCCCTGTTGATCAAAGATTTTTGCAACGATATATATCTTTTTATCGCCCATCAATATTAATTGTCCTACTACAAAAAAATTCTTTCCCGAAAGCTCTACACTCTAAACTTTTGGTCGAAGATATGACTCACATACAGAACTGTCAGTCTCTTTCCATGGAACTGATCACTTTTCGGATATTCTCGGCCTGTAAATAGAAAGGAGGCAAGCTCTGTTTTCCATAGCGCATATAGTCCTGCTCACTTGTCAGTTGAATCAATAATTCAGTAAAAAACTGCTCCCAACTGAAGTATTTAGCAGAGTCGATATATTCCTCCGGCCTCTCTAAGATATCCGCAAGTTTTGCGTTATGAACGATTCCTGATTTCAAAATCAGCCACTCAAAGGACTCTGGCAAATAAAGCATTACTTGGCTCGGATGCAATTTCAAAAAGCGATAGATTTTTTCCATCTCTGCGCCGAACGCCGCGCCATCCGCAATCACCAAGGTCTTATCATTTGAACGCTCTTCCAAGCAAGCATAAATATTCGATTTCCCATTTGCGGCTTCACAGCGCACATGATATTGCTCCGCGATTTTTGAGAGCATCTGATACCCACTGTTTGAATCCTCGGTCTGAATGCGGTCTGAGCAATCCATCTCACTTGCGGCATGCTCAAGCGTTCCATAGTAGGGATACGCTTTGTTGTAAGTACATTTCTCACGGCGAGTTGTAGTTCGCAGTTCTAAAACCGCTTCTACGCTATACGGCAATTGATATAGGCTTTCTCTTGTGATGAGAACATAGTAATTGCTTGACCCACAAATTGCCTGTGCAAAGGCACGAGAAGAAACGAAAGCATTTCCTTCGTCTACAAAAACGATGCTGTCTTTCATGCGGCTCAACTGACTTTCCCAGTCACGGGAAGTTAAAGTCCGGCATGGCTTATCACATTGAACAGCAACTCCGCTCTGTGCCCCCAACTCCTCGTAATCTCGCAGCATCCCCAGCATGGTTGTTTTTCCTGTTGCGCTATCACCTCGTATCACTGTGATATTGCGCTCCAGCTCCAAGGCAAACTGGACTCTGCGGTTGCGAACAACGATACTATGTTTTCCTTTCATGTCCGCCTCCGCTTATACATATCTCGCTGCAATCGGCAACAACTCTTCCATGTTATGAACGATACTGTTATCATTCAAAACCTTGGCCGTAAATTTTGCCTTATCAAAATCCATAATATGACGCAAGTTGATCGTAACATCTTTTGCTTTTGCCAGTTCAAGAATAAAACGTGCGCAGTTATCTCCGCATGTTGAAGCATTGAACACCTCATCCGGGCAGTTTTTAATAAGCAGCAGAGTTTTTACACCGCCGGACAATTCGGTTGGGGGAATAATACCAAGTACAGGACTTTTGATTGCCTGCGCGTCGATCACGTCTGAACCATCCACTTTTTTGATAACTTTTTTTGCAAAGTCATCGAGAATCCAACTGTCTTCATAAGTGTTTTTGAAATAGATCTCAGTATTATAAATTGCAGACGGCATATCTCCAAAATAAATGTTCAACATAGGCTGCAATTCCTCATTTCTAAATATTCTATACAGATTCAAAGCATCTTTAGAATTTGCAAAAAATTGTTTTCTTTAAGCAGATGGATCGTTCGTAGTATAACACAATACGTGCAAAAGTAAAAGTTTAATTCCTATGCTTGCCTGATATTCATTCAAAAATGCCAAATCACGATTTAATAAATCGTGATTTGGCATTTTCGTATTTCCGCAATCGCAGAGATAAACCGCAATCGGTGATCAAACAGCATTCTATCTCTGTCCAAATGATATTTTTATTCTACCGTTGGCTAAGGCAAATGGAAACTCCAGATCCTTTATGAACTGTGCATCAAGTGTCCCATGCGCTTCGGTGAACTGAAAAAGATGCTAAAGCCAATTACAAATACGGCGCTGACAAATGCTCTCAAAGAGTTGGAAGCCGATGATTTGATACAACGAATCCAGTACAATGAGATGCCCTTGCGAGTTGAATATTTCCTTACCGAGAAAGGTCGTGACCTGCTGCCGGTCTTTTACGCCATTTCCCAATGGGGAATGAAATATATACCATGATCCTAACTATATTAACATCTATTAAAATAAGATTAGCCGGGAGGCATTGGCATTGAGCCAACTTCCCGGCTTTTTTCTTATGCATTTTCTACCGCTGCGAAGACTTCAGAAAGCAAATTGATTCATGAGAGTTGATAACTCCCACCGCCTGCAAATAGGCATAGATGATTATGCTCCCCACAAACTTCATGCCCCGCTTTTTCAAGTCTTTTGAGATGGCATCAGATAATGGTGAGCTGACCTTGTCTACTTCTTGGATGATTTTTTCATCTGTCCAGTGCCATAAGTATCGGTCAAAACTGCCCCACTCTTGCTGTATCTTTTGAAACACTTGTGCGTTGACCACTGCAGCTCGTATTTTCAGCCGGTTACGGATGATTCCAGAGTCCGCTTGCAGAGCCGTCAATTTTTCTTCGCTATAAGATGCCACTTTCCGTAAATCAAACCCGTCAAAAGCACGGCGAAACGCTTCCCGTTTATTTAAGACACATTCCCAGGTGAGGCCTGCCTGAAAATTCTCCAAAATCAACATTTCAAACAGCATATGGTCATCGTGGACCGGTCTGCCCCATTCGTCGTCATGGTATCGCAGATAAGTGGTATTAGCCAGGTTCACCCAATGGCATCGGATCTTTCCATCTGCCCACTGCATTCCTTACTCCGCCTCCAAGAGAAAAATAACTGGCCGGATGCCGTCTGGACATGCAAACACACCAACCCTATCATCTTTCAGCCAAGTGCCAGACGGCTGAACCAATTTCCCCAAGGATATCATGGCTTCGCCGCGCTGTCAAAAGGAAACTTTGCCCTAAGCTCACGGACGGTGCCGCAATGTGAGATCCGTGGGCTTCTCATCCCTCGATCTCGCTGATCTTCACCGGGCGTCCTTCCTTCATGGACTTGGTGGCGGCCGCCGCGATGAGGATTGGCGCCAGGCCGTCCTCCCCGGTGACCTGCGTCTCCGTGCCGTTGATGACCGCCTCGGCAAAGGCCCTCTGCTCGGCGGCAAAGGCCATGGTGTAGCGATCCCACATGATCTTGTAGCAGGGGCTGGAGGACGTGCCGTCTGCCCCATAATAGGTGGCGTTGTTGGGCGTGTCATTTTCATCCATGACCGCGCCCTCGGAGCCAAAGACCTCCACCCGCTGATCGTATCCATACACTGCCTTGCGACTGTTGTCAATGACGCCCATAGCGCCGTTGGCGAATTTCAGGCTCACAACGGCGGTATCCACATCTCCCGCCTCACCGATGGCGGGATCCACCAGCACCGCACCGTAAGCAAAAACCTCCGTTACCTCGGAACCGGCCAGAAACCGGGCCATGTCGAAATCATGGACCATCATATCGTAGAAAATGCCGCCGGAGACCTTCACATAGTCGATGGTGGGCGGCTCAGGATCCCGGGAGCTGATCTTCACCAGGTTTACTTTGCCCACCTTACCTGCCCGGATGGCCTCGTAAACGGCCCGGTGGTTGTGGTCGAACCGGCGGTTAAAGCCCACTTGGAGCTTGACGCCGGCTTTTTTCGCCGCGGCGATGACCTCCTTGACCCGGTCGATGCGGTAGTCCACCGGTTTCTCCACAAACACGTCCTTGCCCGCCTCGGCCACTTTGATGGCGTACTCCGCGTGGAGATCCGTGGGAGAGCAGACCACCACAGCCTTGATCTCCGGGTCATTCAGGATCACATCCGCGTCCTTGACAATGTTGGGGATCTGCAGACGCCGCAAAAACTCCACCGTTTCTTCGCTCATGTATGGGTCAGCGATGGTCTTGATCTCCATCTCGGGGACAAATTTGGCGATATTTTCCGCATGAACACGGCCGATGCGGCCCGCTCCAATGATACCGATTTTGATGGTTTTCATAAAGTATTCTCCTTTCTCAGTCCGCCATGATGGCCCGGACGGCGGTTTTCGTGTCGGTTTTGGGGAACAGCTCGTAGCCGATGAGGCCCCGGTAGCCCGCCTGCTCCAAGGCGGCGAACACCGTCGGGTAGTGAATCTCCCCGGTGCCCGGCTCGTGGCGGCCCGGCGCGTCCGCCACGTGGATGTGGCCGAACTGGTCGGCGTAGGCGCGGATATGGTCGCACAGGCTGCCCTCGTTGAGCTGCATGTGGTACACATCGTACAGCACCTTCAAATACGGGGAGCCGATGAGCCGGGTCAGCTCCGCCGCTGTGCGGGTGTGGCGGAGGAAGTTGCCGGGATGGTCCGTGGTGACGTTCAGCGGCTCCAGATTGATCCGGACGCCGCAGTTTTCCGCCCATTCCGCCGCGATTTTCAGTGTGTCGAACATGGTGCAGAGCTTCACGGCGTCGCTGACATCGTATGGGCAAAGGACCCTTCCTCCCTCCCCCAGACCGTTTGAGTGGACCGTGACGGACCTGGCCCCTATCTCCATAGCGGCGTCCAGAGAGCGCCGCAGAAAGGCCCTGTAGGCCGTTTTCTGGGCAGGGTCGATAAGGGACAGCTCCGCGTCGCCGTTGAAGCCGGAAATGCCGATCCCCGCAGCGTCCGCGGCGGCCTTCACGGCATCTAAATCCTTGTCCGTCCAGCTCCAGAATTCTACAAAATCGAAGCCGTCGGCTTTGGCGGCGCAAAACCGCTCTAAAAAGGGCAGCTCTGTGTACAGTGTCTCAATGCAGGCGGATTTCTGAAAAATCATAGGCCCCTCCTTCTCGTTCCTTGTGCTTTGCACATTTGTGTTTGCGCACATAATATAGCAAGTCAAGCGTCCACCGTCAAGGGCTTTTGGAAAATGAAATATATTTCAGCGGAACGCCTGAAATTCCACCGTTTTCTTTTTCAGGATTGACAAGAAGCGGTTCCTGTTTTATGATAAATTGTGCAAAAGCACATCACACACGAACGAGGTGATCTCATGGGTTCCAAACCGACGATACAAACCGTAGCCCAGATGGCTGGAGTCTCCCGCGGCACCGTGGATCGGGTGCTGAACGGAAGAGCGCACGTCCGGGAGGACGTCCGGCTCCGGGTGCTGGAGGCCATCCGCCAAAGCGGATACGTCTCCCCCCGGGATACCCACCAGCGCCAATTCCAGCAGGCATACCCCCCTATGAAGTTGGGGGTGCTGCTGCCCAACTGGGAGGGACAGTTCCGAACAGAGGTAGACGAAGGCATTGCTCAGGCCCAAGCGGAATTGGAGAGCACCGGGATCCATATCCTGATCCGGCGATGTGAAACCGACATCCCCGCAGAGGCGTTGAAACTGCTGGACGAGTTGACAGAGGCAGGTGCTTCCGGTCTGGCGGTCTGCGCCGCCAATGATCCCTCCATCACCGCGCGGATCTCCGCTCTGGCGGATGAGGGGATCCCCTGCGTCACCTTCAACTCGGATCTGCCGGACAGCCGCCGCCTGTGCTTTGTGGGACAGGACATCTACAAGGCAGGCCGGGTCGCCGGAGGGCTTATGAGCAGGTGCATTCCCGCCGGGAGCCAGCTATTGGCCACGGTGGGCAATCTGAAATTTGACGGTCACCGTCAGCGCTTGGCCGGGTTCCGGGATCGTATCCGGGAGGCGGGCTTCCCCATGGAGGATCTGGTGGTGGCTGAGACCTTCAATGATTATGAGACCACCTTCCGGGTGGTGACGGAGGCCATTGACCGGTATCCCCGGCTGCGGGGTATCTACATGGCGAATCTCAGCGTTTCCGGATGCGCCGCCGCCATTGAACAGGCTGGGAAAAAGGGGGCCATCCGGCTCATCTGCCACGATCTGAACGAAAGCGTCCGTCAACTGCTGCTACGGGGCAGCATCGACTTCACGATCCCTCAAAATCTGCGGCAGCAAGGCTACGGCCCCTTGATCCTCCTGCGGGACGTTCTGCGGCGGAAAGCAGCGCCGGACGCTGCCCGCTTTAATCGTCAAATCGACATTGTCTGTTCGGATAATCTGCCGTAGCATCCGTGGCAGGTCGGGTATGGTTCGCAAAGTTACACCCAAGGGTACGCATATGATGCGGCAGAAGAATGATGGGGTAATGGTGCTTATCTTTTGTCAGGGATGGCAGCTGAAACATACACACTCTACACGCACAAATGCAGAAAGTCCCCAAGCCATTGTGATACAACGGCTTGGGGACTTCAGTTCAGTTGAATATAGGATAATGATCGGGGTTATCAGGCCATCAAGCCGGAACCTCTTGCAGCGCAAGGCTTTCGAGACTTTTCACGGTAGTAGTCAAATAGTAGTCTGTGCGCCCCGCAGGTCATGATATCTGATGGAGCCGCTCCCGCTTTCAGCATACACGAACCGCATACTTCATGCGATTCCTGTACCGCGTCGATTTGAGCAGTCCCAGCTTTTCAAATTTCAGGACAAAGCTGCGGATCGTCGCATAGAATTTTTATTCCTACCAGCGCCCTGTCCCATTCATCAGAACCGTGCGTCCAGTGAAGCCGCAGTGTGCTCTTTTGATGAATGCCGAGCGTGTACTTCT
>ERZ827512.3397-NODE-3397-length-11207-cov-4.950412_pt1 | contig 11207 bp, 12 predicted proteins | sample MGYA00519916_ERZ827512 | MGnify/ENA primary metagenome ERZ827512 (study PRJEB31778, sample SAMEA3449335) | human gut metagenome | biome: human gut; feature: human-associated habitat; material: faeces | place: United Kingdom | collected 2010/2012 ... | reverse complement strand
TCGGCCACCTCTCCCAAAGGGAGAGGCAAGGGATGCTCGCACGGTACACCGAAAGGTATAGAAGTGCGCTTTTATCAGTTCGGCAAATTGGAGTTTACTGCATCGTTCCGACTTATTACTTTGTTTGATTCTATCATGTGGCTTTGAAATATGCAATAGCAGTCCCGGCAGACATTACTGCCGGGACTGAAACTGTCTTACGACCACCCGCATTTGGCCGGAGGTTTTGATTACTTCGGTACCCGGATGTAGGACACAGGGCGGCCGTTTTCAAATGTGACGGTGAAGCCCGTGCCGGGCTTTACGGAGTAGTCATACCGCCCACCGCCGAACCAGGTCATCATCAGCCCCGCCGTGACGCCGCCGTGAATGACGCACACCGCATCCTCCCCGGCTGCCAGCACCCGGTCCATGGCGGCCCGGTTCCGGGCCAGCACCTGGGGGGCGCTTTCCCCGTGGGGGCAGGGGTTGTGCTCCACGTCGGCGATCCACGCCTGATAGGCCGCCGTGTCCTTCAGCTGCTGATAACTTTTCATCTCAAAGTCGCCGAAGTCCATCTCCCGCAGGCCCGGCAGCTGCACATGGGGTACGTCGCCGTACAGCGCCGCCAGGGTCTGCTCCGTCCGCAGCAGGCCGCTGGTGTAGTACCGCTTCGCCCGGGGATAGGCCGCCGCGTTTTCGTGCAGGGCCGCCAGGGACTCCGGCAGGGCCGGAATATCCGCCGCGCCGTAGTACAGGTCCCGGCGGCTGCCGTCGGTCTCCCCGTGGCGCAGAAGGGTCAGCTTCATTTCAATTCCTCCGTCAATCCGCAAAATACCCGGTACACATGACCGGCGCTTTCCGCCAGCTGCCGCAGCAGCCGCCCGTGGCGCTCCCGCCACGCCCGCTCTCCGGCGTCTATGGGCACCACGCCGCTGCCGATCTCCCGGGCCACCACCACCTCCGCCGCCAGCAGCAGGGGCAGGGCCTCCGCCGCCTGGCCGCGCTGGGTCAGGGCCTCCAGGTGGACATAGCACCGGGCAGGGGCGGGAGCGTCTGCTGCCAGGTCGCAGATGTCCGCCGCCGTCAGGCGGTATTTTTCCGCGGCAAACGTACACTTTCCCTGGTACGCACCGCCGATGATCAGATCCATGCCGTCACCTCCACAGAATGGCTGCCGCGCAGCCGCACAGCTCGCCGAGCGTCAGGGCAAAGCCGGAGATATCCCCGGACATGCCGTCCAGATTCCGGTAGCCGTACCACACCGCCAGGCCATAGCCCGCCGCCGCCGCCAGGGGGGCGAAGCTGCCCCACAGCCACAGGGGCAGTCCCGCCGCCAGCACCAGCAGCACCGCAAGAGCCGCCAGATAGCCGCCCCGGGACGCGCCCATGGCGGCGTATTGACTGGTGTCCATGGGCCGCAGGCCCAGCACCGCCAGCCCGGCGCAGGCCCGCGCTGCCGCCGGGATCAGCAGCAGCGCCTGCCAGACAATGCTCTCCGCCGACAGGAACAGGCTCCACTGGCCCAGGGCCAGCAGCACCAGGCAGATCACGGCGAAGGCCCCGCAGTGGGAGTCCTTCAGAATGCGCCGGCGGGTGGGCAGGTCCCGCCGGGACAGCACCGCATCGCACACATCCATGTATCCGTCCAGGTGCATGAACCCCGTGACCAGCCACGGCACGGCGGCGCACACCGCCGCCCGTACCGGCCCCGGCGCGCCCCGCAGCAGCAGCCACGCACCGGCCCATATGCCGCCCACCAGCAGGCCCACCAGCGGCAGGCACACCAGCATTTTCCGGCGGGCCGTTTCGCTCCATAGCTTTTTGGGGCAGGGGATGGCCAGAAACATTCCCCAGGCCATGAAAAATCCGTATACCCAGTCACGCATCCGGCAGCTCTCCCTTCCACATCCGCACGCAGCCTGCACTCAGCTCCGCCACGGCGTCAAATTCCGCCGCCAGGGCCCGGCACACCGCCGCCAGGCCCCGGCGATACGTCTCGGTCCAGGTCTCGTAGGTCACGCCGTCCCGCCAGATCTCGTCGCACACGCACACCAGGTGCCGGACGCGCCGGCTGACGGCCAGCAGCTCCTCCGCCGTTCGCTCCGGAGCAGCGGCGTCCGGCGATGGGCCGGAGAACATCTGGCAGGCAAGGCACGCCGTGACGCTGTCGAACAGCACCGCGCCCTCCCGGGGCACCAGCGCCAGGCCCTCCGGCAGGGCACGGCCCCGCTCCAGGGTCTCGAAGCCCCAGCCGTCCCGCTCCGCCAGGTGGCGGCGGACGATGGCCCGGTCCTCGCCGTCCCGGGGCTCCAGGGTGGCCCAGTAGATCATGGGCCCGCCATCGGCCAGCTGCCGGGTCAGCCGCTGGCCCAGCATACTCTTTCCGCTTTTGCTGCCGCCAAGAAGTAAAATTCTCATGATTTGTCCACCGTGAATGCGTCCCCCTCCCGGATGGGGGCCAGATATCCGTCCTCAATGGCCGCCTCCGGGAAGGTGGCCATCCCGTCCAGCACCGCGCAGGCCCCCTGCAATATCCGGAACAGCAGGGGACACCCGCTGCCCTCGCCCAGCCGCATCCCCAGCAGCAGGCACGGCTCCAGCCCCAGCTCCCGGGCCGCCAGGCGATACCCGATCTCATAGGAGGCGTGGGACAGAAACAGCGCGTCCCGGACCCGGGGACACAGCCGCACGGCGCACAGGGCCGCCACGATGGAGATGTATCCGTCCACCGCCGCCGCCAGCCCCTCATGGGCGCAGCCCAGAAACAGCCCCGTCATGGCGGCCAGGTCCAGGCCGCCCACCGCCGCCAGAACGGCCACCGGGTCGCCGGGGTCCGGATGATGCAGGGCCAGGGCCTGCCGCAGCACCCGCTTTTTCGTCTCGAAGCCCCCATCCGTCAGGCCGCCGCCCCGGCCTGCCACCTCCTCCACGGAGGCCCCGGTCAGGGCCGCCAGCACCGCGGCGGAGGTGGTGGTGTTGCCGATGCCCATTTCCCCCACGCCCACGGCGTCTATGCCCTCCTCCTTGGCCATGTGGGCCAGGTCAAGGCCCACGGACAGGGCCTGGAGGGCCTCCTGCTCCGTCATGGCGGGCTCTGCGGCAATGTCGCCGGTGGAGAAGCGGATTTTCCGGTCCAGCACCTGGGGGCAGGGCACCGGCGTCCGGATGCCCACGTCCACCACCTGCACGTCGTCGCCGAAGTACGCCGCCAGGGCGGACATGCCGGTTTTGTGCCGGGTCATGTTCACCGCCTGCTGCACCGTCACCGACTGGGGGGCGCAGGATACGCCCTCCGCCACCACGCCGTTGTCCGCCGCCAGCACCGTTACCCGGCACCGGTCGATCCGGGGCCGGGGCGTTCGCCGGATGCCGGCCAGCCGGATGGACATGTCCTCCAGGGCCCCCAGGCTGCCCGGGGGCTTGGCCAGCTCCGCCTGCCGCCGCCGGGCGGCGTCCATGGCCTCCCGGTCTGCCGGGAGAATGGACTCTATATATGCTGTCAATTCCTGCCTTGTCATGTGTTCGCTCCGTATCCGTGCTGCCGCAGCCACGCAAGAGACGGGCCGCAGTCCTGATTTTCCAATGTGAACGTGGCCGCGGGGCACAGGGTCAGCACCGTGTCCAGCACCTGCTCCATAGCCAGGGTCCCCTGGTCCAGGGGGTCGTGGAGGTCATTGTGCCCTGCGTTGTTGTGCAGGTGGACGTGCCGCAGCCACGGAGCCATAGGGGCCACCCATTCCAAAGGCGGCACCCGGCTGACGAAGGTGTTGGCATGGCCCACGTCCAGGCACAGGCCCAGCCGGGGGTCGTCCACTCGCCGGGTGATCTCCGCCAGCAGCCGGGGTTCCGGCTCCATGACGTTTTCCAGGGCGAGGGTCATATCCGGCGGCAGCTCCGCCAGAAGCTCCCGCCAAAAGAGAACCGACTGCTCCACGTACCACTCCGGAAAGTACACCTGGGGCACGAAGCCCCCGTGGATCACCAGCTGCCGGACGCCCAGGTCCCGGGCCAGGGCGATGGCCTGGCGGTACCGCCGGGCTGTCACCTGCCGCACCAGAGGATCAATGGCGCAGGGGCACAGCTCGGCAAAGGGGGCGTGGAGCCAGAAGCGGTGAAGCCCCGCCATATCCGCCCGGACGGCGGACAGCACCGCCGGGTCCTCCAGATTGGGGGCATAGCAGAATGCCGCGATCTCCAGCCCCAGCCCGTTTTCCCGGGCCAGCTCCGCCGCCCGGCCGTCAATGCCGGACAGATACAGACGGTCCCACAGGGCTTCCCGTCTCATATGCGCATCCTCCTTCCTTATTAAATATGCAACAGCCGTCCCGCCAACCGGCCGGAGGCCCAGGCCCACTGCAGGTTGAAGCCCCCGCAGTCGCCGTCGATATCCAGCACCTCGCCGCAGGCGTAGAACCCCGGCACCAGGCGGCTCTCCATGGTCCGGGGGTCGAACTCCCCGGTGCGCAGGCCCCCTGCGGTGACCTGGGCCTGGTCAAAGCCGCAGGTGCCGGTGACGGGCAGGGCAAGGTCCCGCACCCGGCGGCAGAGCGCCTCCAGCTGGCGGTCCGTCAGCTCCGATACCGGCTGGCTGCCGGATATGCCCGCCGCCTTGCACAGCATCCGCCCCAGCCGGGGGTGGACGCTGCCGGTCAGCAGCGCACCGGCCTCCTGCCGGGACAGGGCCGTCCGCCGGCTATGCAGCCAGGCCAGGGTATCCTCCCGGCTCCACCCGGGCAGAAAATCCAGGTGCAGGGCTATGCTGTCGCCGCCGGTGGAAATCTGGCGGGACAGGTCGAACACCGCCGGGCCGCTGACGCCGTATTCCGTAAACAGCACCTCTCCCTGACCGGCGGTCAGCGTCTCACCCTCCCGGGTCAGGGTCAGGGCAGCCTGGGCCTTCACGCCCTTGAGGCCCCGGGGATAGGTGGGATCGGTGCACACCTGCACCAGGGAGGGATACAGAGCCGTCCGGTGGTGGCCCAGCTGCCGGGCCAGCTGATAGCCGTCCATGCCGCCGCCCAGCTTGGCTCCGGCGGCTCCGCCTGCGGCCAGGATGCACCGCTGGGCCGTGATGACGTCCCCCTCCTCGGTCCGGGCCAGGAACTGTCCCTCCCGGCACTTCAGCTGCCGGATGACGCAGCCGGTGCGCACCCGGATGTTCTCCTGCTGCTCCAGGGCGAACCGCAGCACATCCAGCACCGACGAGGCGGCGTTGCTCAGGGGATACACCCGGCCGCCGGGCTCCGTTACGGTGACCAGGCCCAGCTGCCGGAAAAAGGCCAGCGTTCCCTCCGCCGAAAGCTCCGGCTCCTCCAGGGCGAACCGGCAGAAATCCGGATCCTCTCCGTGATACCGGTCCGGCCGGGCGTTTTCGTTGGTGAGGTTGCAGCGGCCGTTGCCGGTGGCCAGCAGCTTCCGGCCCACCCGGGCCTGCCGCTCCGCCAGCACCACCTGGTGGCCTGCCCGGGCCGCCGTCAGGGCCGCCGCCATGCCCGACGCACCGCCGCCGATAATCAGCACGGTCATCTCTCCGCCTCCAGCCGCTTCCGGGTGAGATAGCCCTCCAGCATCAGGGCCGCCGCCACGGCATCCACGGTTTTCTTCCGTTTTTTGGCGTTCTGCCCGTTGTTGAACAGAATGTTGTGGGCGTCGATGGTGGTGCGCCGCTCGTCCCACAGGGTCACCGGCAGCCCCGTCAGCTGACGCAGCGTCTGGCCGAAGGCGGCGGCCTTCTCTGCCCGGGGGCCCACAGTGCCGTCCATGTTCTTGGGATAGCCCAGCACCAGCTCCGTGACCCCGTGCTGGGGGATCAGGGCGCAGATCTCCTGGGCCACCGTCTCCGCCCGGCGGCTGTTGATGACCGTGGAAAACCCGGCCAGCGTGCCGGTGGCGTCGGATATGGCGATGCCGGTGTGGGCGTCGCCGTAGTCAATGGCCATGATCTTCATGGGAGGTACCTCGCTTCTTTGTCGTTCCCCTTTATCATACACGATTTTTCTCCGGCCTGCAACCGGAAGAAGGTCTCATTGGCAAGCGGAAGCCACCGGTTCTGTTCCGAACAGAACCGGTGGCTTCCTACATTTCGTGTCTGCTGACGATAGACTGCTTCCGTATCCGCGCCGTTGTAAACGTCCGCCTCGATATCCGCGGCATGGAGCTTTACAGCGGCCTGCCTGGAGCGTCCATTTCCGGCAGGCTGGGATTTTATGCCGCTTTACGGGCGGAGCTTGTCCCACCAGTCCTGCCAGGAGCCGGAGCCCCCGTCGTCGTCATCGTCGTCTCTGCCGGGGATGGGGAAGATGGACGGCTTTTTGTTATGGACCGGGCACAGCTCGCCGTCCTTGCCGGTGAGGGTCTGGAGCAGATATTCGTCGTCCGTGGCCTTGATGTTCTTGATGATCTCGCGGTTCCAATCCAGGGCGGCGATCTCCACCACGCTGCTGGCAGGGCAGTATTCCGTGGCCAGGTGCTTGCCGTCCTTGCAGTAGCGCACCATCTTGTGAACATTACAGGTCTGGGTGGGGGCGGTGTCCGCCGCCACGGTGACGGTGGTGACGCGATTGCCGCGCAGATCGTGGGTGCAGGCCTCGGTGGCCAGCAGGCCGCTGTCCTGGCACACGGTGACCTGGGTCAGGCCGGAGCAGCTGTTGAAATCCTTGTTCTCCAGCCCGTCGTGGATGCGGCGCATGACCTCGCGCCACAGAACGGCGGAGGGGTTGCCCAGGGACTCGGAGAACCGCTCGTTGGACTTATAGCCCGTCCACACGGCGGCGCTGTAATAGGGGGAGAAGCCCGCGAAATAGCGGTCGCGGTTTTCGTCGGTGGTACCGGTCTTGCCGGCGATGGTCATGCCGGAGAACCGGGCCTCGCCGCCGGTACCGCTGGTGATGACGCTCTTGAGGGTCTGGCGGATGATGTAGGCGGTGGTCTGCTTCATGGCCACATGGGATTCCTTGTTGTTCTCACACACCAGGTTGCCCTGGGAATCCTCCACCCGGTAGAAGGTCCGGGGCGGGGTATACACGCCGTCGTTGACGAAGGCCCCATAGGCCGCAGCCATCTCCTCGGTGGTGACGCCGTATTCGTAGCCGCCCAGGCCCATGTTGCCGGATTGCTGGCTGTCGGCCTGGGTCAGGGTGGTGAAGCCCAGCTTCTCCACCATAAAGGTATAGGATTTATAGGTGCCGTATTGCTCCACCGTGCGCACGGCGCAGGTGTTCAGCGAGCGGACCAGGGCAGTGTAGAACGTGGTCAGGCCCCGGAAGCCGCTGCCGGAGTTGGAGGGCCACGCGCCGTAGCCTGCCAGGTCACGGACGGGATAGTCGTCGATGGCGGAGGCGGCGGTGATGGTGCCGTCATCCAGAGCCGGGGCGTATACGGACACGGGCTTGGTGGCGGAGCCCGGCTGCCGGGCAGAGGTGGCCCAGTTCCAGCCCCGGTCCACTTCCTTGGCGCCGGTGCCGCCTACCATGGCCACCACGTCGCCGGTATAGGGGTCCACAATGGTGATGGCGGCCTGGAGGGGCTCGCCCTTGGAGTCGGTGTAGTTCGCATAGTTGGTGTTTTCAAACACGGACTCCGTAATATCCTGGATCTTGGGATTCTGGGTGGTGTAGATCTTGTACCCGCCGTTATAAACCTTGCTGACGGCCTTTTCAAAGGCGGTGCGGACGTAGCCGTCGGCGTCTGCCGGATCGTCGGTGAGGCCGAAGAGCTCCACAAACTTCTCCGCCACGTCGGTGATGACCTCGTCGGTGAAATAGGAGTTGTTGGCGGTGCTGACCACGGCGGGCTTTTTGTCGTCCTCCTCCTGGGGGCCGACATAGTTGCCCAGATTGGTGTAGCCGTTGGTGAACACCACCTCCTGGGCCTTGGCGGCGTCATAGGCGGCCTGGTCGATCTTGCCCTGGGCCAGCATGGCGTCCAGCACGTCCAGCTGCCGGTTGCGGTTCTGCTCCCGGGTCCAGTCGCTGCGCAGGGGGTCATACTGAGAGGGGTTGTTGGTGATGCTGATGAGACAGGCGGCCTCAGCCAGGTCCAGCTCGGACACGTCCTTGTGGAAGTACATCCGGGACGCCGTCTGCACACCGTAGCACTGGTTGCCCAGATAGATGGTGTTCAGGTACATCTCCAGGATCTCGTCCTTGCTGTAGTCCTTCTCCAGGGCCAGGGCCCGGTACACCTCGGTCACCTTGCGCTTGACGGTGTTCTCGTTATTGCCGGTGACGTTCTTGATGAGCTGCTGGGTGATGGTGGAGCCGCCCTGGGTATTGCCGTTGGTGAGGGTGCTGAACACGGCCCGCAGGGTGCCGTGCCAGTCCACGCCGTGGTGGGTCTCGAAGCGCTTGTCCTCAATGGCAATGGTGGCGTCACGCAGGACCTTGGGGATGGAGTCGAAGTCCACCCAAATGCGGTTTTCATCGCCGAACAGGGTCTGGTACATGACCGTTTGCTTGGTCTCGGGGTCCTGATAGTACAGCTCCGTGGACACCTTCTGGTCATACTCGGACATGTCCACCTCCACATGCCCCTTCAGGGACGTGTTGACGTAGGTCATGAAGATCCCCACGAAAATGGAGGAGGTCAGCACGATGACCAGCAGGATGGTTCCCAGGACAATACCGACGGTCCGCCCGATGCGGCGGCCCTTTCCGGGTTTTTTCCCTGTTCTGGCGCTCTGCTCTGTCTTTTTGGGCTGATGGTCTTTGTTCATGGACAGGGCACCTTCCTTTCTCTGTTACTGGAATATATGCGCCGCACCTGTGGCGGCAGATAAAAAAACATTTTATTCCATAATAAAAACCATTGTACCATAGCTGTCAACTGCTGAAAAGCTCTGTTTTGCCGGAAAATGAAACTTTTGCACCGATTTTGCATGGGAATAGAGAAAGAAATGCCAAAAAACTGTATTTGAGCGGTGCAAAACGACGGACGGCAAAAGACCGCGCCGCCCCTTGCTTTTTCCGGCGGAATCGGGTATGATACGAGGGAAAGCTATACCAATCAGGAGGTAAACGGCAATGAGCGAAGAATTCGGCCCCAATTTCATTACCCTCACCGATGAGGACGGCAACGACATCGAGCTGGAATATGTGGACGCCCTGGAGGACAACGGCCAGACGTATATGGCATTTTTCCCCACAGTGGACGACGAGACCGACGAGGCAGCCGCCGAGGATTTCGGCCTGGTGATCCTGAAGTCCGTGATGGAAAACGGCGAGGAGCTGCTGACCACCCTGGACAGCGATGAGGAGCTGCAGCGGGTGTATGACCTGTTTATGGAGCAGCTGATGGATGAGGATGACGAAAATTCCTGACCCGATCCCCGGTCTATGGTGCCCCCATCCGGCATAACGCATACAAAAGACGCCCTGTGAGGGCGTCTTTTGCGCTTTGAGAAGGGTTTTGTGCAACGCAGAGCGGCTTCGTGAAAATGCTGAACAGGGGAGGCAGCTTCCGGAAAATGGAAGGGAAAATCTGCGCGATTCCCCTTTTATTTTCCCGTCGGGTCTGTTATACTATGGGTGTCGTCGAAAGACGGCTCCCTGCGGGTGTGACGGGCCTTTTTTATCCTCACATTTTGTTATAGGGGATGTCGGATCAGTATGTGAACAGCAGGCCTCCCGGCTGCCGTCTGCGGCTGGAAGTTGGAAGCTACGAAGCACGCTGGAGACAACCCACCTGCTGAATCGGTGCAGGTTATAACGCGGCCCCCACGGCCCCGCAGGCTTGTGCTTACACGCACGCAAACACGCCGCGATCAGCTTGATCGCGGCGTGTGTTTTTATGTCTCGTTTACCAGGGCCAGCAGCTCACGGCGGGTGGCCTCCTGCTCCAGCCCCGCGCCGGTGAAATGGTTGAAGGCCAGAATGGCCTGCTGCACCAGCAGCTCCATGCCGGTGATGGCGATGAGGCCCCGGGCCCTGGCCGCCTGATACAGCTCCGTTTTCCGGGGGGCGTAGATCAGGTCAAACACCGCCGCGCCGGCGGGAAGGCTGTCCAGGAAGGACAGATCCGCAAACGGCGGGAAGCCCTCCATGCCCAGGGGGGTGGCGGCGTTGCCCAGGCCCAGCAGGTTGGCCGACACGTTGGCGGCCACCGTGTCCATGACCGCCCTGTCCCGAGCGAAGTCGGGGTAGAGCCGCTTCAGCACGGGGCGCAGCAGCCGGGCCAGCTTTTCCGACAGGCCGGAGCGCCGCATGATCTCCATGACCCCCATCCAGAGGCAGAGCACCCCCGTCATGGACAGGCAAAGCTCCACCGCCTGCGCCGCGCCGTCCAGCGCCCCCGCCGCCACCGCGTCGATCCGCCCCGTGGCCAGGCCGCACACCACCGAAATGGCCACCATGGCCGCCCAAATGATCCCCATCGTCATCCCGCACCGCCGCCTTTCTTGTCCAACCTATGCGGCGGGCGCCCCCGCTATGCCATTCATTCGCCTGGAAAATACTTCCTTCGATTGCAAAGGGAAAAAATCCCTTTTGTTCACAAAAAATTTCCATTTTTCGTGTTGACAATTAAATACAAAATGTTATAATATCCCTGTTGTTTGAGACACCCAATGCAAAATTGAAAAAGGAGCGACGAACATGAAATCGACCGGGATCGTACGTAAAGTGGATGAGCTGGGCCGTATCGTTCTGCCCATCGAGCTGCGCCGCACGCTGGGTATCGCAGAGCGGGACGCCCTTGAAATTTATGTAGACGGGGATTCCATTGTCCTGAAAAAGTACCAGGCTGCCTGCATTTTCTGCGACAGCGCCCACGATGTGGTCAACTTTAAGGGCAAGAACATCTGCGCCAACTGCCTGAAGGAACTGCACGAAAAGGACTGAAAAAAGCCGAAGGCCGCCGGAAGATTCCGGCGGCCTTTTTTTGCCTTGCAGCGCATATATACTTTCTGTTATTACAAAAAACGACATTTTTTTACAGAAAAGGAAATTTTCCTACCACTCCGTCTCCTTGCCCAGGGCCAGGTCGTACAGCTTGTTTTTGGGCAGGGACAGCTCCTGGGCGGCCTGCCGGGCGGCGGCTTTCAGGGACAGACCCTGGCCACGCAGCTCCTCCACCCGGCGCAGGGCCTTCTGGTCGTCGTCGGGAACGGAGGCGATGGAGCGGTAGTCCATGCCGTCAAAGCGGGTGACAGTGGCGGTGATGGCAGGCAGGATGCTCTCCTCCTCCAGGCCCTGCCGTACCACACGGGAGACAAACTCCGGGAACAGCAC
>ERZ827512.3396-NODE-3396-length-11212-cov-10.089988_pt1 | contig 11212 bp, 10 predicted proteins | sample MGYA00519916_ERZ827512 | MGnify/ENA primary metagenome ERZ827512 (study PRJEB31778, sample SAMEA3449335) | human gut metagenome | biome: human gut; feature: human-associated habitat; material: faeces | place: United Kingdom | collected 2010/2012 ... | reverse complement strand
GGATCTCGGCACCGGCAAGGAGCAGCACATCACCATCACCTCCTCCACCAACATGTCCAAGGAGGACGTGGAGAAGGCCGTGCACGAGGCGGAGCAGTACGCTGCAGAGGACGCCAAGCGCAAGGAAGAGATCGACACCCGCAACCAGGGCGACCAGATGGTCTACCAGACCGAGCGCACGCTCGAGGAGCTGGGCGACAAGGTCGACGCGGCTGAGAAGGCTGAGGTCGAGAGCAAGCTCAACGAGCTCAAGGAGACCCTCAAGGGCAGCGACACCGCAGCCATCAAGGCCGCGACCGAGGCGCTGACGCAGGTGTTCTACAAGCTCAGCGAGAAGATGTATCAGCAGGCCAACCCGCAGGGCGGCCAGCCGGGCGCGAACCCGGGCTGTGACCCGAACTGCCAGGGCGACTGCGGCAACGGCGGCGACAACGGCCAGCAGTACTACGACGCGGACTACACCGTCGTTGACGACGACAAGAAGTAAACACCCCGCCCCCGACTACGGGCTAAGCAACGCGGGCGCGCCACAAAAAGCGCGCCCGCATTTGGAGCTTTCTGACCCCCCGCGCGGGGGAATCCATAGACAGTTGAGGTTCATGTATGGCTGAAAAACGAGATTATTATGAAGTGCTCGGTGTTGAAAAAGGCGCATCCGAGGACGAGATCAAAAAAGCCTACCGCAAGCTGGCCAAGGCCAACCACCCGGACCTGCATCCGGGCGATAAGGAATGCGAGGAGCGCTTCAAGGAAGTCAACGAGGCCTACGAGGTGCTGTCCGATCCCGACAAGCGCGCGAAGTATGACCAGTTCGGCCATGCGGCGTTTGACCCGTCTGCCGGCGGCCCCGGCGGCGCCGGGTTTGGCGGCTTCGGCGGCTTCGGCGATATCTTCGGTGACATTTTCGGCGGCGGCTTCGGCGACATTTTCGGCGGCGGCTTCGGCGGCGGCCAGACCCAGCGCAGCGGCCCGCGCCGCGGCGAAAACCTGCGCGTGCGCCTGAACATCACCTTTGAAGAGGCGGCGTTCGGCTGCGAGAAGGAGATCAACGTCGGCCGCGTCGAGCAGTGCCCGGACTGCAAGGGCACCGGCTGCGCCCCCGGCACGACGCCGGAGGTCTGCCCGGACTGCAAGGGCACCGGCAGCGTGCGCACCACGCAGCGCACCCCCTTCGGCATGGTGCAGACGAGCGGCGCGTGCAAAAAGTGCGGCGGCCGCGGCAAGATCATCCACCAGCCGTGCCCGCGCTGCGGCGGACGCGGCGCCGTGCGCAAGAATCAGACCATCAAGGTCAAGATCCCGGCCGGCATCGACGACGGGCAGACGCTGAATCTGCGCGGCAAGGGCAATGCCGGACTTGACGGCGGACCGGCGGGCGACTTGCTCATCACGGTCTTTGTCAAGCCGCACCCGTTCTTCGAGCGCGACGGCAACTCCGTGCTCATGGAGATGCCGGTCACGTTTGCACAGGCGGCGCTCGGTGCCGAGATCGAGGTGCCGACCATCGACGGCCGCGTCAAGCTCACCATCCCCGAGGGGACGCAGCCGGGCAGCGTGTTCCGTCTGCGCGGCAAGGGCATCCCGTACCTGCAGAGCAAAGGCGGCGGCCGCGGCGACCAGTTCGTCACGATCACGGTCACCGTGCCGAAGAACATGACATCCGAGCAGAAGGAGCGCCTGCGCGCCTATGCCGAGGCGATGAACGAATCGGTCAGCGAGGGCCGCAGCGGCATCTTCGGCAATAAGAAAAAACGCTGAGCAGAAAACATAGAAAGCCGGCCGCAGTGCACACTGCGGCCGGTTTTTTGCGCACCACTGGGGCAATGCGGCGGGCAAATACGGGCTTTGCGCGCCGCGGGATTTCTGCTATAATGGGCGCAGACTTTTTTCGGGAGGTGCAGCCATGGACACGCACAGACTTTCCCAGGCGGTGCAGCCGCTGCTCGGCTGGTTTCAGGCGCACGCGCGCGCGCTGCCCTGGCGCGCCGACCGCGAACCGTACCACGTGTGGCTCTCGGAGATCATGCTGCAGCAGACGCGCGTCGAGGCCGTGCGCGGGTATTACGCGCGCTTTCTCGCGGCCGCGCCGGATGTGTTCGCGCTTGCGGCGCTGCCGGAGGCGCAGCTGCTCAAGCTCTGGGAGGGGCTGGGGTACTACAACCGTGCGCGCAAGGCGCAGGAATGCGCCCGCGAGATCGCGGCGCGCGGCGGCGTCTGGCCCGACACGGTCGAGGGGCTGCTGGCGCTGCCGGGCATCGGACCATATACCGCCGGGGCGATCGCCTCGATCTGCTTTGAGCGCCCGGCCGCCGCCGTGGACGGCAACGTGCTGCGCGTGTGCGCGCGCGTGCTCGACGACGCGACGCCCATCGACAACGCCGCGCACAAGACGGCGCTCACCGCGGCGCTGAGCGCGTGCTACCCCGCCGGGCACTGCGGCGATTTCACGCAGGCACTCATGGAGCTCGGCGCGACCGTCTGCGGCCCGAACCGCGCGCCGCAGTGCGCGGACTGCCCGATCGCGGCGCTGTGTCTCGCGCGCGCACACGGCACGGCCTCCGTCCTGCCGGTCAAGGCGCCAAAGCGCGCCAAGCGCGCCGAGGAGCACACCGTATTCTGCCTGCGCTGCGGCGACCGGCTCGCCGTCGAGCGGCGACCGGACAGCGGATTGCTTGCCGGGCTCTGGCAGCTGCCGAACACGCCGGGGCTGCTCGACGAGCGGCAGGCGGGTGCATTCGCCAGCGGACAGGGGCTCGGCGACGTGCGGCTGCGCAGCGCGCGCGACGGCAGGCACATCTTCACACACATCGTCTGGACGATGCGCTGCTACACGCTCGAGTGCTCGGCCATGCCGCCGCAATACCGCTGGGCAGCGCCGGACGAGCTGCGCACGGAGATCTCCCTGCCGACTGCGTTCCGGCAGTTTCTGGAGGATACATACTGAAGATCCGGCAGCGGCGGCGCGCAGTGCGCGGCCGCTGCCCGCTTTTGCTCAGCCGAGAATAAAAGCGTGAAAAAAATCGGAAACAGAGCAAAAACTTATTCTTTTCATAGTTTTTCGTGCTATTCTGTCCGGGAATACAGACATCGAAGGGAGCCGCACATGAGACTACTGGTAGCAGAGGACGAAAAGCGCCTCAACAAGATCATCTGCGAAGCGCTGGAGGACGAGGGCTACAGCGTCGACGCCTGCTTTGACGGCGAGCAGGCGCTGGAATACGCCCGCGCCGCCGAATACGACGCGATGGTCATGGACATCATGATGCCGCGTCTGGACGGACTCGAGGCGGTGCGGCAGATGCGCCGCGAGCGCATCTGTGCGCCGGTGCTGTTTCTCACCGCGCGCGACAGCATTGCCGACCGTGTGGAGGGGCTCGAGAGCGGCGGGGACTATTATCTCGTAAAGCCGTTTCATTTTCCGGAGCTGCTGGCCGTCGTCCGCGCCATCACCCGCAAGTACACCGGCAACCGCTCCAACATTTTCACAGCCGCCGACCTCACGATGGACACCTCGGCCAAAACCGTAACGCGCGCGGGCAAAAACATTGACCTGACGGCGCGGGAGTTTGCGCTGCTGGAGTATATGCTGCGCAACAAGGGCATCGTCCTCACGCGCGAAATGATTGAAAACAACCTCTGGAACTTTGACTACGAGGGCGGAACGAATGTCGTGGACGTGTACATCGGCTATCTGCGCAAAAAAATGGACACCGGATTTGACGCCAAGCTGATCCGCACCGTCTGGGGCAGCGGCTGGACACTGAGGGAGGATTGACATGTCGATCAAGGTCAGGATCACGGCGTGGATCACGCTCATGGTGCTGCTGCTGGCAGCAATGACGCTGGTGTTCGTGCTTGTGATGAATCATAACGCCATCACGGACGACCCCGCCGGGCGGCTGGTCAACGTCGTACAGGAGAATGTGAAGAACGTGGAATTCGACCGCGGGAAATTCGAGTGGGACGACCTGTCCATGTACAGCGGTGGCGTTTACAGCCAGTTTTACAGCACGGACGGCGCGCTTCTGCACGGCGCGCTGCCGGAGGATTTCGATCCGGACCTGGCGTTTTCCCCAAACATCGTGCGCACAGTCAGCAGCGGCGGCAGGAATTACTTCGTCTATGACAGCTATGTCGACATGGACGTGACCGGCCTCTGGGTGCGCGGCATCATTTCCTCCGACGACCGGTCGGGCGTGATGCACACGATCACCGTCCTCACGGCGACACTGCTGCCCATCCTGCTCGCCGTCACCATCGGCGGCGGCTGGCTCATCGCGTGGTCGGCCATGCGCCCGGTGGAAAAGATCCTCGCGGCGGTGGACGGCATCTCTGCCGGCGAGGATCTGAGCGCACGGCTGAATATGCAGCGCGGCCCGCGCGAAATGCGCCGGCTCAGCGCGGCGTTTGACCGGATGTTCGCGCGGCTGGAAAAGGCCTTCGACACCGAGCGGCAGTTCACATCCGACGCCTCGCACGAGCTGCGCACGCCCATCACGGTCATTCTGGCCGAGTGCGACCGCGCAAAACGCAAGGCATACACACGCGACGACTTTCTGGAGTCCGTCGGCGTCATCGAGCAGCAGAGCGAGCATATGTCGCAGCTCGTGCAGGCGCTGCTTGGGCTGACGCGCATGGAGCACGGGACGGATAAATACCCGATCAAGCGCATGGATCTGAGCGCGCTGGTCTGCTCCTGCTGTGAGGAGTGCCCTCCGCCGCCGGGCTCACACGCAGAAGTGGAGCTGGACATCCAGCCCGATATTCAGGCAGCGTGCAACGCGGGACTGATGTCGCGCGTGGTCGTCAATCTGCTGCAAAACGCCTATAAATACGGCGGAGAGCAGGTGCGGGTGCGCGTCTCGCTGCACGAAAACGCAGACGGCAAAGCCGTGCTCCGCGTCGCGGACGACGGTCCCGGCATCGCACCGGAGGATCAGGACAAGGTCTGGCAGCGCTTCTGGCAGGCGGATCCCTCACGCGGGGAGGACGGCGGCAGCGGGCTCGGACTCGCCATGGTCAAGGAGATCGTGCAGCTGCACGGCGGCTCCGTTGGCCTGGAGAGCACCCCCGGAAAAGGAAGCATATTTTCCGTGACTCTGTGAGCGATCGACGGCGCGGGCAACATTTCTGTTTCCCGCGCCGTTCAAAATTTCTTTTCTTTTGTCTCATTTCTTTCTTAGAATTTGCCCGTATCATGGGCACATAAGGTCAAGAGAGCAAAAACCTCCCACAATTCAAGAAAGGATGACAACATCATGAAAGATATCATCAATACCATCAACACCGCCGGCGCATACCAGACCATTCTCGCCGAGCTGCACCTCAACGACAGCGATGTAGAGTTTTCCAACATCATCATGCACGACGGCCTGTATGAGGCCAACCTGTTCACCGCGTGGATGCACTACGAGTGCTACGTGGACGCCGCGACGAGCGAGGTGCTCGGCCTCAACGCCGAGCCGATGCTGCTCTACTCCACGGACAAGCACGACGGCAAATTCGAACACCTGAACAGCACGCTCCGCCACAGCGCATAACCCGCATGCCCCCGCCTGCAAGCAGGCGCGCAGATGAAAAGCCCCCGCCGGCTTTCCTGACCAGCGGCGGGAACAACAGACCGCAAAAGGGATGCTGTCCTATGGCAGCATCCCTTTTGTATCGGTATGGATCGCCCGCTCCGGCTGCCGCTCAGCGCCAGAAATCGTCGTTCCGGTCGCGGTACTGCGGCGGCACCGGGTACTGCATGCGCCGGAAGTAGTCAAACACCGTCTCACGCGAGACGCGGCGGTCGGCACGCGCCGAGCGGTTCACGCGCAGGATGCCGAACACGTACAGCGCGATCAGGTAGGCATAAAACAGCAGCGTGAAGCGGCCGTCGCTCTCCTGTGCGAACGCCAGAAAGTCATAGCAGCCGTGCATCAGCACCGGCACGACGACGCTCAGCGCAAGGTAAGCCTTGCGGTCCTCGTCGCGCCCCCAGTAGTCGGAGAGCTTGGCGTAGCCGTAGAAATAGCCCATGAACACACCGAAGATCGCATGGCCGGGCACAGCCGTGACCGCGCGCACAAGGCCGGTCGCAAAGCCGTAGCTGTAGACATACTTCACGTTCTCGAACGCGGCAAAGCCGAGCGCGACCATGACGGCATAGACGATCGCGTCGAACTGGAAGTCGAACGCCGGGCTGCGCCACGTCGTGCGCAGAAACAGGAACTTGCACGTCTCCTCCGTGAGCCCTGCGACAACGAACGCCTCGAGGAAATAGCCGAGGTACATGTTGCGCACGTTCAGCCGCTCGATGATGGTGCTGAGGATGAGCTCGACCACGATGGCAGGCAGACACGAGAGCGCGCCGAAGCCCAGCAGCTTTGCCAGCAGCGCCGGCGGCTCTTTGTCCGTGCGGTCCTTGCGGCAGATGTACACCACCAGCACGACGGCCGGCAGCAGCGCGATGAATGTCAAGGGATCGATCATGCGAATAACCTCCTGTTTCAGAATGGATCCTGTCATGGCGATCCCGCTCAGAACAGCAGCCAGATCACCAGCGGGATCGTCGCGGCGGACAGGATCGTATTGATGAAAATACACTTGGACGCGAACGCATCCGAGCGGTCATACTGCAGGCACAGCGCCGTGACGAGCATGGCCGTCGGGCACGCCGCGAGCAGCACCGGGATGCCGAGCAGGTCGCCGCTGACAAACGGCCGCAGCACCGCCCACGTCAGCAGCGGGCACACGAGCAGGCGCACCGCCGCAACGGCATAGGCACGCCAATCCGTCAGCGCCGCGCGCACGGAGATCGCGCCGAGCGACGTGCCGATGACGATCATCGACAGCGGGATCGTCACGCCGGAGACCGCCGAGATCGTGTCGGCGATGACACCGGGCACGGGCACACGTGTAAGCAGCAGCACGATCGACAGCAGCGTCGCGACGACCGGCGCGTTGAGCACATCCTGCCAGCGAACGCGGCCGCCCTCCGGGGACAGCTGCGACGCGCTGCTGGAATAGAGCGCGAGGTTAAACGGGATGTTGCACAGGGAGGCGAAAAAGACCATCTCCTCGCCGAAGATCGCCGCGACGACCGGCAGCCCCACAAAGCCGACGTTGCCAAACGCCGTCGTCAGGCGCATCGCACCGGCATCCTCACCGCGCGTGCGCAGCAGCCGCGGCAGGAGCCACGCCGGCAGCATCTGCAGCGCGACCATGACCGTCAGGACGAGGATATAATCGACGATCTCAATGGCCTGAAACGCCGGCGCGCCGAGCACGGAATTGAGGATGGTCGCCGGAAGCAGCACCGTGACCATCAGCGGGGTCACGCGCTTATTAAACTCCGGCCCCGTGATGCCGATGCGCGCACAAAGGTAGCCAAGCAGCATGATGAGGATCAGCATGGCCATCTTGGCAAAAACAGTGGACAGGTTCATATCGTTTCTTTTCTCTTTCTCTTTCTCTCGTTTGAAGGCTGCGCGGCGCCGCCGCCGCGTATGATACCTCAGTATATGCCAGACGCGCTGTCTTGTAAAGGAGAATTCTCGCGCAGCACTTGCCAAATGGCGTCCGGCCTGTTACACTGGCCGAAAGGGGGTGTGCGCATGAAGAAAACTGTCATGACCGTCATTCGTGTGATCGTGATCGTCGGCGTGCTGGGTCTGCTGACCTACGGCGGCTTTCTCGGCATGAACCGCGTATCCGGCAACGGCGATTACACCATCGACGCCTACGCCGCGACGGACGACGGCGGTCAGCTGACCGTGACGAAGGCCGGCACCGTCATCCACGTCGATTGCTCGGCCGAGCAGCTCGCCGCCGTCGCCGCAGAGCCGGACGCAACGTTCCACCTGACGTTCTCCTACAGTCAGATCACGAACAGCGGCAAGCTCAAATCCATCACGCCCGCCGGATAACCTCCGGCCGGGCGCGCCCGCCCGACGCCCGCGCCAAGCGCTGAGCGGTCGGGCAGCATCAAAGTCATATCATATAAAGTAAGAACCCCTGACCGTGCGGTCAGGGGTTCTTGCTTGGATGGAGAAAAAGGTAAGGGGGATGTATCACATAATCAGTCCTTGCGCTCGTCGCCCCAGAAGAACAGGGCCACGGTGCCCGGGCCGGTGTGGCTGCCGATGGTGGTGCCGACGCTGTAGATCTCGACCTTGCCGTTGAGCTTCGGGAACTTCCGCTCGATCTCGTCTGCCACGGCGCGCGCATCGTCATAGCACGCGGAGTTGGAGATGTAGCACTTGCCGGAGTAGTCGTGGCCGCCCTGCGCGTGCTCCTCCATGCGCATGACGATCTCCTTCATGACGCGCTTTTTGCCGCGGATCTTGGCGCGCGGAATGAGCCGGCCGAGGTTATCCATGTTCAGCAGCGGGCAGATGTCCAGCAGGCCGCCGAAGACGCCGGCCACCTTCGAGATGCGGCCGCCCCTGACATAGAACGTCAGGTCGGTGGAGAAAAACCAGTGGTGCAGCTCAAGCTTGTGCGCCTCGGCCCAGTCGCGCACGGCGTCGATGCCCATGCCCTCGTCGCGCAGGTCGGCGAGCTTATCCATCAGCAGGCCGTAGCCCGAGGACGCGCCGAGCGAGTCGACGATGTAGATCTTGCGCTCCGGGTAGCGCTCGCGCACGATGCGCGCGGCGTTCTCGGCCGAGTTCGACACGCCCGACAGCCCCGAGGACAGGCAGACATGCAGGATGTCCTTGCCCTGCTCGAGAAACGGGGTAAAATAATCCACGAACTCCGAGATGTTCACCTGTGAGGTGCGCGTGTCCGCGCCGTTTGCCATGGCGGCATAGAATTTATCAAACGGCATCGATTCGCCCAGATCGTCCGGGTAGTCCACGCCGTCAAGCTGGTAGTGGAAGCAGATATACGAAATGTCACGCTGCTGAAAATGCTCCTTGGTCAGGTCGGCGGTGGAGCAGCAGCTCAGTACAAAATCGGCCATGTTGTCGGTCTCCTTTACATCCTTTGATTTGCCCGCCGGGCGGGCTGTCTGTCTTGTTCCTGTCAATACACGCATAGCATACCTGCAAAGCAGGGATTGCGCAAGCTACAAAACGGAACCGGGGCGTAGAACATGGATCCCCCCTGTTCTACGCCCCGAACGGCACGCTCTACAAATCATAGAACGCCTGAGTTTTCAATGCTTTGCACGGATATGAAAGCTGAAGTAAACGACGGCCTCCGCCGGGATGAGGATCAAAAACAGCTGCCAGAAATTCATCCCGAAGCGCAGCAGCACGAGGTAGCCCACGGCAAAAACACTCGCCACGAGGCCGAGCACCACGTACAAATTGCCCCGCCCGCCGAAAAACACGCTGTTGAGCACAAGGTAGGTGATGACCGCCGCCGGCACGAAGCAGGCGAACACGATCCACTCCACCGCGCCCAGCCACAGCCACAGCACCACGAACACCAGCACCGCCAGCGTCACGATGCCCATGAGGGCGACAAGGATGATGGCATGATGGCTGCGGTCGCACGCGGCGGGCTCGGGTCCGGGCTGCCACGCGTCGTGCTCGTTGAGCAGGTAATCGACCGTGACGCCGAAGATCTCGCTCATGCGCTTGAGCACCGCGGCATCGGGAATGGCCTCGCCGCGCTCCCACTTGGAGATCGACTTATCCGAATAATTCAGTTGTTCGCCAAGCTCTGCCTGCGTCATGCCCGCGGCCGTGCGCAGGCGGATGAGGTTGCTGGCAAAGATGAGTTTCAGTTCGTCCATGGTGGGTCCTCACGATGATGATGTGCTGTCCATTTTACGCATTCGCGCGCGCGTTGTCAACCGTCACATACTGCCCGGACGTCACGCGCGGTAGACGATCTCCTCCGCCGTGCGTGCGGCGGTCTGCTCATCGGTGAGCAGGCGCACGAGCTCGAGCGCGAACGGGATCGCAGCGCCGAGGGCGCGGCCGGTCGTGATCTGCCCGTCGGTGACGACGTCGGCATCGACCATCTGCGCACCGGTGCATCTGTCCTCAAAGCCGGGATAGCAGGTGGCGCGGCGGCCGGCAAGCAGGCCGTACTGCGCGAGCACGCTCGGCGCGGCGCAGATGGCGGCGGCGCGGCCGCCATGCTCGAGCGTGCGGCGCACGAGCGTCTCCACGGCCGGCGATTTGGCCAGATTCGTCGTGCCGGGCATGCCGCCCGGGAGCACGACCAGCTCCGGAGGCGCCGCCAGCAGCTCCGGCAGCGTGCGGTCGCACGTGACGGGCACGCCGTGCGCGCCGACGACGGTGTGCGCGTCCTCAACGGAGACCGTATACGTCTCCAGACCGGCGCGGCGGAGAATGTCGAGCGTGATCAGGCCCTCACACTCCTCCAGGCCTTCGGCAAACAGCAGATAACATTTGGACATAACAGGTTCCCCTTTCTTAAGTGATCCGTTTACATGAGCGGCGCTACCAGCTTGAGCAGCGCGGAAGTAATGCGCGTGTGCAGCGGGATGCGCGCGAGGTCGCCGTGCGTGACGATCTGCGACTGGGCGCGCGTGGCATCAAAGTCGGCCACGATGTCCGCGATGCACGGGCAGTCATAGAGATACACCGCATTTTCAAAGTGCAGGTACAGGCTGCGGTAGTCGAGATTGATCGTGCCGACGACGGCCTTGCAGTCATCGCTGACGAACACCTTCGCGTGCACGAAGCCGGGCGTGTACTCATAGATCTTGACGCCGGCGTCGAGCAGCTCGCGGTAGTGCCCCTTGGCGAGCGCAAAGGCAAACTTTTTATCCGGCACGTGCGGTAAAATGAGCTCCACATCCACGCCGCGCTTGGCCGCGAACGTGAGCGCCATGACCATCGTCTCATCGAGGATGAGGTACGGCGTGAAGATGCGCACATAGCGCTCGGCGTGGCTGAGGATGTCGAGATAGACACTCTCGCCGACGCGCTCGTCATCGAGCGGGCTGTCGGCATACGGCAGGACATAGCCCCCCGCCTCCGGCAGCGGCGGCAGCGGCACGTTGAGATACCGCCCGTAGGAATCCGTATCCGGCTCGCGCTCATCCATGCCCCACATCTGCAGGAACATGAGCGTAAGCGAGCGCACGGCCTCGCCCTCGAGCCGCACGGCGGTGTCCTTCCAGACGCCGTAAACGCGCACCAGATTCGCATACTCGTCGGAAAGGTTCACGCCGCCGGTGAAGCCGACGCGCCCGTCGATGACGGCGATCTTGCGGTGGTCGCGGTTGTTGTAATACGTGCTC
>ERZ827512.3393-NODE-3393-length-11220-cov-2.706583_pt1 | contig 11220 bp, 9 predicted proteins | sample MGYA00519916_ERZ827512 | MGnify/ENA primary metagenome ERZ827512 (study PRJEB31778, sample SAMEA3449335) | human gut metagenome | biome: human gut; feature: human-associated habitat; material: faeces | place: United Kingdom | collected 2010/2012 ... | reverse complement strand
ACCTGCCACCACACGTTTTTTCCAACTTTTATTTTTACATACCTGTTGTCTCATATTTATCTATCCTATCTATATTTGTAAAAATAATGCCAGTCTATCATATATCCCAATTCCCTGATTATTTTGTTTCTGTTTTCTCTTTAAATTCAACAGTAACTAATTTTTCAAGAGCCTCCCAATCTTTTTGTGCACTCGCACTCCATTTTTCTGGGTTTTTATAAAACTGAAACTGAATCGCAGTTGTTGATCCCTCAACACTAAAAGTATAAGAATCCTTCTGCTGCTTATCATTCGTGACCCATTTACTAAGCAGCAGACTCTCATTCCATGTAACAGTCACTGTTCCAGCACCATTTCCAGATATCTCATAATTAAAAGCATCATAATCATCTGGTTCGCGATCTGTTTTTGAGTCAATAAAATGACCTGTCCAATTTTTGTTTACTTCATAATCTGCAAAAGAGAGTATTGCCGCTAACTTCTGAAAATTAACAGCTTCTTCTGAAGATTTTTCCGGCGCTGCAATAATTTTAATTTTTATCTTATCCTTCAAAGATGTTGGAATCTCTATTTTATATTCATTTGTCTTGGCATCTCCTGTATCTAGCGTCTGATTACCCAAATTGCACTTTCCATCAGCACTAAAAGATGTGCCTCCCATCTTTATGTCTTGGCAGCCTTCCGGAAGAGGACCTCCATCCATTGAGATTAGCTCTGCTATCATTGTATAAGAGATTGATCTAGGATTGTACAAAGACTCATCGCCCCACACGTAATTACAAACCTGTACTGTAAATGTATAATTATCATCATTTCCTGCAAGTGAAATTCTCTTGACCGGAATGCTTGTATCGCTTAAATTCATCAGCGACAAATAATTCGAACCAAACATGGTATCACTTTGCGTTCCTGTCGATACAACTCGTTTGACGCTGTTAAAGTTAGTATACGCAGCAAAGCTTCCATATATCGCAAGCAGTATTGCTCCTACTAAAAGAAGAATCGCTGCCGCTTTACTGATCCATTTTCCTTTTTTAAACTCCATCTTTTTGACCTTTCTTTGCAATCGCAGTCAGGCGCAAAAATCATCAAAAGCCTTTATATCTCTTGATTTTCTTATGTTTCTGACATGATATCATGGTATCACATTGACCACGTATTTTCAAGGATTTAAAATCAAAACAAAAAGAAAACCAAGGTGACAGGGACGCAAAAATGAAAACGAAAACCCCCAGTGCGGCAACACTGGGGGTTTTCGTTTTGGCGACCAATCGTGGACGCGACAATATCTTTTTCCTATGGCTAATATAGCATATTTCAAAGGCAAAATCAAGTATTTGTCAAAAATACTCTTTTTAAACATTAATGAACCACGAGGACATGGACGCCGGTCCTTTTTCCACATGCCATTATTTTTAATTATTCAAACTCAACTGTTCCTGTAGGCTTTGGTGTAAAATCATACAGAACACGATTAATTCCTGCAACTTCATGTGTGATACGATCTGTAATATGGACCATCACTTCATGTGGAATCTCAGCAGCTGTTGCTGTCATAACGTCAGTTGAACATACTGCACGAAACCACGGGGACAGGGACGCCGGCTCTTTTATTGGGTACGCTGGTTCTTTCCCTGTCCCTGCTGGTGCCCTACTCATTATATCCATTTCTGGATTGATATTTCTCTCATACGTATTAGCGCCATACAAACGATAAAATTCGTGATAGCTCTGCTTTAAAGTCCCATATTTTCCAGATGTTTTTATCCCGTAAATTTCCTCAACACTATATGGCAATGAAGGTAACGACTCTCGTGTTACAATTACATAATAGTTATCCGTTTTTTGAATCTCATCAGCAAATTCTGTTGTTTTAATAAATTCATTTCCTTCATCAATAAACACAATGCTATCCGCTATTCCTGACAATTGTTCTTTCCACAAAGCACCTTCCAAGACAAAACATTTCTTATCGCATACAAGTTCAACTGGAGTACCAGATGGATTATTGACAAATTCTCTAATCATATCTATCATAGTAGTCTTTCCAGTTGCACTATCTCCTTGAATAATTGTCAGATTCCTATGCAGTTCAAAATCATATTTTAAGCGTTTTGTAGACACAACAACTCTGTATTTTCCTTTCATATCACAAATCCTCCATCAGACAAATTCTCCAGCTATCGACACAAGTTCTTCCATAGAATGTACAATTTGGTCTGTATTTGCGATGTGAATCGTAAACTTCTCGTCCCCAAAATCCATTAAATGGTGTAAATTAATTGTCCTGTCTTCTGTTTCTGCAATTTTTAACAACCATTTAGCACAATTATCGCCACAAGTAGATGCATTAAATATTTTATCTTTTTCAAACTTTACAAGAATAAGTGTTTTTACCCCACCAGATAGACCCACTGGTGGTATTTTTCCCAACACAGGACTATCAATTACACCACTGTCCAAAACAGAAGATTTGTCTACATCCTCAATCATTTTTTTTACAAATGGATCCACAATCCAATCATCTTCATAATCATATTTAAAATAAGCTGCCGTATTATACACAGCTTCTTTCATATCACCATAAAAAATATTCAGCATACGATTCTCCTTTTTCTGCATATAAACCTTTCCTGCAACGTAACTGTTCAGTACCTTCACAGTTACGAGCCAAAATGCATTTAAACGATAAAAACACGCTTTGCGAGTTTTTATCGTTATCGCGGCACTCCTCAAGGTTCCGTGCAAGCACGGACTTTGACTCGTTGCTCGCGTAAATCACCTTCGGTGATGGCATTTTTGCTTGTATGTCTCGGGATTTTGGCATATTTATGCCAAAACACCTCGCGGGATAATGGTGTGTGAACAGTAATGATGTTACCGAAAGCATACTTCATGCCTTCCTTCAATAAGATAGTAAAAAGCAGATTCCGAGGTGGATATGCGTATTTATAAAAATATCCCTAAAAGAATCCTCAGCCTGTGTCTGGTCTTTGCCATTGGCATCAGCATGGGTGTTCTCTCCGACCACTTTGTTTCTGAAAACTCCCGTTTTCAGACCTTTACGGAAAAATTATTCCGGTCCGAAGTATGCAGCAATACCCTTACCCTTCACTACACTCTTGCACACCCTGAAAAAAAAGGTATCAGAAAGCCCGAGGCAACTCTTGGAACTGCACTTTCTGACCCGGCTAAGACCACCAGTCTCTGTCAGGAATATGAGAAAGAGCTGAAATCCTTTGCCTATTCCAGACTTTCCGAAGAAAACCGGCTTACCTGTGATATGCTTCTTCTCTATTTTCACACCAGAGCCTCCCTTGGAAAAAACAGCGCCCTGGATGAGCCGCTGGGACCAGGCCTGGGTGTGCAGGCACAACTTCCCATTCTTCTGGCGGAATATACTTTCCGGACAAAAGAAGATATCTCTGATTATCTGAAACTTCTGAGTACCGTCAGACCATATTTTCAAAGTATTATAAAACTGGAAAAGCAGAAATCCCAGTCAGGGCTTTTCATGAGCGACACAACTCTGGACCGTATCCTGAAACAATGTCATTCTTTTGTCGCGAATCCTGATTCCAACTACATGGATGATATTTTCGCGCAGAAACTGAAAGCTTTCTCCAACCCTGCATTTAGCAGCGAAGATCAGAAAAAACTCTGTACATATCATCATAAACTGATCTTAACCGAAGTGATCCCTGCTTATCAGGAACTGGCAGACAGTCTGGAAAATCTTCGCGGTACAGGCAAAAGCAGCCGGGGCCTGGCATTTTTTGAGGGTGGGCGTGAATATTACCTCTACCTGCTGCAAAGCCAGACAGGAACCTATGTACCTGTCGGACAAATTGAAAAAAGGCTGTCGGCTCAGCTTTTGTCCGACTATCGGGAGATATCTTCCCTGCTGAAACAGAATTCCTCCCTGATTGACAGGCTGAATCAATGTTCCGGTGAACTTACGCTGACACCGACTCAGATGCTGGAGAAGCTTCCGGAATTGATGAAAAAAGATTTCCCGGAACTGAAAGATGCCACTTACGAACTCCGCACCGTTCATCCTTCCATGAAAAAATTTTTAAGTCCTGCTTTTTACCTCACGCCGCCTGTGGATACCCGAACCCCAAACGTAATCTATATCAACGATTCCGGACGTACCTCTTCTCTGGAGCTTTTCGGCACACTGGCACATGAAGGATTTCCCGGTCACCTTTATCAGACAGTTTCTTTTGCTGAAAACAATCCCTCTGACATCAGATATCTGGTCACCTCCTCCGGCTACGTGGAAGGCTGGGCAACCTACGTGGAATCATACGGCTATGAATATGCCGCCTCCCTTATGAATGATCCGGATTCCGCCAAAAATGCCGTCCGGTTTGCCTGGTTAAACAGGAGTATGAATCTGTGCATTTACTCCCTGATCGATATCGGCATTCATTACCGGGGCTGGGATGCATCCCGCACTGCTGTCTTTCTGAAAGCATTTGGCATCAACAATGCTTCCACTGCTGCCGAAATCTATCAGTATATTGTGGAAACTCCCGGTAACTATCTGAAATACTATTGGGGATATCTGAATTTCCTTGACTTGAAAACAGTCTGTCAGAAAAGACTTGGAGATGATTTCGACCTGAAAGAATTTCACCGCCGGATTCTGGACATCGGACCTGTACAGTTTCCGGTTCTGGAAAAATACATGAAGCAATGGAATTAACAGCTTCATATAGCTTTTCTATAGTAATTCCATAAAATGTCCTGACTGTAATATGTGTGCTCACAAAAATGGGACTGCCGCACTGTTATTACCTGCGACAGCCCCATAATTATTATTTCATACGTATCGTTTACCTGCTCATGATTGCTTTTCTGATAAGATCCACCGGTATAATAAGTACTGCAAGTACCATGGATACCAGTAATGCCTTTGGCTCAAGCAGAGTTGTGTTAAATACTTTTCCGCCGATTTCAATGATAATGGTCTGAAGAACAAAGATTGCTCCCATTACCAGTACGAAGTTCTTATTCTCCCCGATATGCTCAAACAGATTAAACTTCTCCGATCTGGTATTCAAACTGTTAAAGATGATCGCATAAATGAAGAACGCAAACATAAATGTTTTCTCATAAAGCTCCGGATCTGCACAGCCCGCAGGGATTACCCAACTGGTAATGCCGCCGATATTCTCAAGTATCAGGATAGAACCAAGGGTAATAAATATTGCACTTACTCCGATCGCTGACTTGATGTACGGAGTCAGAATGTTATCTGTTCTCTTTGCCGGCTGATCTTTCATATATCTGTCAAGAATAGGTTCTCCACCAAACGCCATGGCAGCCAGTGTATCCATGATCAGGTTGATCCAGAGGATCTGGACAATGGAAAACGGCTCTGTCCATCCCAGGATCGGTGCAATGATATTCATTAACAGAGTACTGATATTTACAGTAAGCTGGAAAATAAGAAATTTTCCAACAGATTTCGCCATAGTCCTGCTGTTAAGCACACAGTCTTTAATGGAAGTCAGACTGTTATTAAGGATAACAACATCTCCTGCCTCCTGTGCAACTGCTGTACCATCTCCCATTGCAAAACCAATGTCTGCCTGTTTTAATGCGGGAGCATCGTTCACACCGTCACCAGTCATACCACAGACATTATCAATCTGCTGTGAAAGAGATACCAGTCTTTTCTTATCAAGCGGTTTCGCGCGGCTTACCACTCTCAGGTTCGGGAGAACTTTCTTCAGCTCTTCATCTGATAATTTCTCCATTTCTTCATGGGTAAGAACCACGTCCTTCTTCTCATCTGCAAGAATACCTGCCTCTTTTGCAATGGCTACTGCAGTTTCCTCTGCATCACCAGTAACCATAACTACCTGGATTCCTGCATCATTGAGAATCTGAACAGTCTCAACCGCATCTGTTCTGACATTATCACGCAGACACAGAACTGCCATAAGAACAGTCTTTCCATCGCTGATTTTTGCTACGGAGAGAAGCTTCATGGTTCTCTTTGCCTGTGCATGCATCTGTTCTTCTACTTTATCTTTATCTGCCTTTGTAAACTCTCTTTCTTCCCCGTCCGGAAGCATGTAATGTGTTACTTTATCAATGATATTCTCTGTAGCACCCTTCCAGTAAACAAGTCCGTTTTTCAGTTTTACAGTGGCACATTTCTTCTCGGAATCAAATCCGCTGATCTCTTCTACCTTCTCCGGATCATTGTCAGAATCATTATAACCATGATTGATGGCATAAGAGAGCAGTGCTCTGTCCATGTTGTTACTTCCGATTGCCTTTCCTTCTGAGGAAATCTTTGCAAGGTTATTCAGAGTGATAGCTTCTATAAACTCCCTGCTCTGGATGGAATCAACAATCTCACCGTTACCTGTGATAAATTCTACCAGTGACAGGTTACCCTGTGTGATCGTTCCGGTTTTATCACTGAACAGCACGTTCATGTAAGCAGAATCTGAAAATGCCGCCTTGTGGCTGACAAGGATATTCTTTTTATACATGGACTCTGTATTCATTGACTGAACCAGACTGTTCATCATCGGGAGTCCCTCCGGAACTGCCATGATCACGATAGAAGCCATAAGCATAACTGCTTCCGCTATTACAAGGAGAACGGAAACAACAGTGATTGCCTGATCTGCCCTGATCAGAGTCAGGACAACATGAAGGATACCTGCGATCGCTGCAGCTGACACACCCAGTTTACCGATACCTGCTGCCACACCCTCCAGCTTCAGGCTGGAAGTATCTTTTCGCTCTTCTTCCTCGGAGGTATCTGTCAGAGCTTTGTTTATCTTTCCTAATTCAGAACTGTCTCCGATAACAGTTGCGATCATGTAACCTTCGCCTGAAGTCACAACAGAACCCATAAAGACTTTTCCATGTGAGGAGTAATCCGTAGATTCTGCCTCGTCCATATTGGTTACTGCTGCTTTGTTCTCATCTCTTGATTCACCGTTTAATGCCGCCTGAGATACTTTGATCTTACCTTCAAATAACAGACCATCTGCCGGAACCTTATCTCCTGCCTGGATAAGGATCGTATCACCTTTAACGATTTCACTGGTAAGAATATTGACCAGCTTTCCGTCTCTTACAACTTTGGCATAAGTCTTGCTGTATTCTTCCTGAAGCGCCTCACTTCTTGAAGTATTTCTGTACTCTGACAGGGTACTGAAACCGGTAGCAAGTGCGATTGCGATCACAATACTGATGATCTCCACAACATCATTTCCGCCGGATAATGCAGGGACAAAGATTCCCAGCACAGCCAGGATAACTTTAAGAGCCAGAGCCGCACATAATACCTTGATCCAGATATCATCAAATGCGCCGATGAACATGGACCAGAGTGATTCAGTCTCTTTCTTCGCCAGCTCATTGGTGCCGTACTTCGCCTTGCTCTCGCTGACCTGCTGTCCGGACAGGCCCTGCATTCGCTCCTCTTTGTTTATTTCATTCATAATAATTAACCTCCTCTTTCGGGTTTTGCAACTGTTCAATCATGGACAGACAGTTACCGGATTTTATATAAAAAGAGGAACCATAACAGCTCCTCTTTTTATTTTCATACAAATCTCTGGCAGAGTTCCCCAAGTCCAGGATCTGTTGTGCCATTTCCTACGGCGTTGAATTTCCATTCACCGTTATACCTGTATATTTCCCCAAAAATCATCGCAGTCATACCTGAATAATTCTCAGTTAAATTATATTTGCACATTTCTTTATTGTTTCTGGCATCAACCAGACGGATAAATGCATTCTGGATCATTCCAAAATGCTGTTTTCTCTTTACTGCCTGATAGATATTGACAACAATGACAATCTTATCATATTCAGCCGGAACTCTTGACAGATCAATAACGATCTGTTCATCATCTCCCTCGCCTGCTCCTGTAAGATTGTCTCCCATATGATTGACTGTCCCGGATTTATGTTTCAGGTTGCCGAAATATACCAGGTCTGTTTTATCTGTAAATTTACCATTTTTCAACATGATTGCAGAAGCATCGCAGTCGATTGCCTGATGTGATGAAGAACCAAATAATGCACCAAACAATCCACCACCGCCGGATGGCTTTGCCTCATCCCAGCCAAGTCCCACGATCACCTTTGCTAATCCTGCATGCTCCTTTGACAGATTTACCTTCTGTCCTTTCTGTAAGCTTACTGACATTTTCGTCCCTCCTGTTGCCCTCCGGCACTATTCTACGTCTACACCATAACTGTTGCACAAAGCAGCCAGACCACCCTGATAACCGCTTCCAATGGCATTAAATTTCCATTCGTCACCATTCTTGTACAGTTCACCAAATACAACTGCTGTTTCAATAGAGAAATCTTCTCCAAGATCATATCTGAGGATTTCTTCTCCTGTCACTTCATTGAAGATTCTCACAAAGGCATTGGAAACCTGTCCGAAATTCTGGCGTCTTGCCTCTGCATCATAGATGGTAACTGTAAATGCAATCTTTGTGATATTGGCAGGAATCTTTGACAGATCGATCTTAATCTGCTCATCATCTCCGTCTCCGGCACCTGTAAGGTTGTCTCCCATATGCTGGACTGCTCCGGACGGATGTACAAGATTTCCATAGAATACAAAATCGTTCGAATCAGAAACCCTTCCGGAATCTGTCAGACAGAACGCTGCTGCATCCAGATCGAAATCTCCGCCTGTGTCAAAAGCATTGATATCCCATCCGATACCTACAACTACATTCTTAAGTCCCGGGTTACCTTTTGTAAGACTGACCTTCTGTCCTTTTTTTAAACTAACTGGCATATATTTTTCCTCCCATATTGTCTTATCCGCTTCGCTATACAGCTCCATACCTGATAACTGTTTAGTATTTTTACCAAACAGCCGACTGTCTCTTACATTACGCTACTTCAATACCATAATGACCGCAGAGTGCTGCAAGTCCACCTTGGAATCCGCTTCCGATGGCATTAAACTTCCACTCTCCGTTATGTCTGTAAAGTTCTCCTACAACTACTGCTGTTTCAATGGAGAAGTCCTCCCCAAGATCATAATGGATCAGTTCCATCTCATTGGATTCATCTACCAGACGGATATAAGAGTTTGAAACCTGTCCGAAGTTCTGACGTCTTGCTTCTGCATCATAAATGGTAACTGTAAACGCAATTCTCTCAATATTCGCCGGAACCTTTGACAGATCGATCATGATCTGCTCATCATCACCTTCACCCTCACCGGTAAGGTTATCTCCCATGTGGATGACTGATTCACTGGCATGCTTCAGATTGCCATAGAAAATGAATTCTTTCTCTGTAGGGCATTTTCCGTTGGCACCAAGCATAAATGCTGCTGCATCCAGGTCAAAATCTGCACCTGAATCAAAAGCGTTTACATCCCATCCAAGTCCTGCCATGATCTTCTTAAGTCCCGGATTCTTCTTTGTTAAATCTACCTTCTGTCCTTTTGATAAATTAATAGGCATATCATTCATCCTCCCTTTTTTCTGTGTTTTTATTTTCTTACCGGTGGCACATTGTATTGTTTGTTAAAATCCTGTTTGATTGCCTCCAGACGAACCTGATCCTCCTGGCGTTTCTTTCTGGCATCTTCCTGGATCCTTCTTGTCTCTTCGATTCCATTTGTAATGGTTGCCCATGTCTTCTCAAGAGTCTCAATCTGAATGGAACTTCCGGATGCCATTTTAGCTGTCATCTTCGATACATCTACTGTATTCTGGGCATTCTTAAGAAGCATCTCATTTGTTTTCTTATCCAGTTCTGCAATAGATTCTGCCTGTATCTTCTGCCTTTTCAGAAGAATTGCCTGCGCAAGTGCCTGCTTAAATACAGGAAGCGTAACGATAAACGCAGAATTGATCTTTCTCACCAGATTGTAATTGCTGAACTCCATAGTCTTTATCATGGGAATGGACTGCATTGCCACATTCTCTGCTGTTCTCAGATCCTGTGTCCTCTGTTCCAGCATCATCAGTGCCTGATTCAGACTGGTAAGTTCAAACTGAATAGACTGATCTCCCGTATTCTCCATATCCTGCTGTCTCTGGGCAATGTAGGCTTCAATCTCTTTACATGCCTGTTCTCCTGCAAGGATATATTTCACCAGTTCATGATAATAATCCACATTGGTCTTAAACATGGTATCCAGCTTTTTGTTGGACTGTTTGATTTCAGACTCATATCCTTTAAGCTGAACATAAATCTTATCAACTTCTTCGCCCATTGTGTGATACTTGGCCAGTATCTTATCCAGCTGTTTTCTGAAATTTCCGAAAAGCTTTCCGAAAAGTCCCGGATTATCCTTAATTTCATTAATGTCAAACTGATCCATGATCTTTGCCAGCGATTTAAGCATCTCGCTTGTCTCATTAAGCTGCGACATATTCATGCTGTTGAGGACCACATCAGATGCCTTGGAAATCTCCTCTGCTGCTTTCGCACCAAAAGATACAATGGTATCCATATTATAAACTTCGATCGTGCTGACAATATCGTCCACTTCTTTTGAATTGACCAGCTCAGCATTCATCTGCTGCCTGTCAGCGACAATATCATATTTCTCCACAACTTCAATCTCATTTTTCTCCTGAAGACCATTACCGGCCTGAGCAGGATTTCCCATAGATGATTTACCGAAATCAAGTCCCATAATCTACTAACCTCTCCTGAAAAGTTTTCTCCGCCATGAGGGGCGGGTACTGTTTGTCGAAATGTTATTCAGATCCGGAACCTGCATATCGTATTTATATTCCCCGATCTGGTGCTCTTCCATCAGTTTTTCTGCAAAGTAGTTCTCCACACTCTGATAGCCTGTAGGGACAAAAAACAGAATGTCAAATCCTGCCAGGTTCAGGAATGTTACAAGAATCGAATCCTGAAGTGAAATCATCGTCTCCCCTGTATTAATATATATCAGTTTCGGATTCTTTTTTGTAAAATCAAATTTCTGGATCAGACGCAGAATCTCCTTCGGCAGATCCAGAATCTGCGCGATCACTGTATATTCTGTACCATTTTCCCCAATACCCTTTATCAGTTTCCGCTCGATCAGAAGCTGCAGCTTGTCAAGTATAAATTCCTGCATTTCCTCCCGAAGAAGATGATAAGGATATCTGGGATGATTCTTTATTTTATTCCGCAGAAGCTTTCCGTTTTTATAAAATTCTACGGCAAAGGCTTTCATTGGACCGGAGGCAGTTGGTTCAA
>ERZ827512.3392-NODE-3392-length-11221-cov-3.367186_pt1 | contig 11221 bp, 8 predicted proteins | sample MGYA00519916_ERZ827512 | MGnify/ENA primary metagenome ERZ827512 (study PRJEB31778, sample SAMEA3449335) | human gut metagenome | biome: human gut; feature: human-associated habitat; material: faeces | place: United Kingdom | collected 2010/2012 ... | reverse complement strand
TGTTCTCGCCGTTGATTTTGATGTTTCGATTGCCGCGCGTGACGTAATTTCCATTCTCATCCTTCAGAATGACCAAGCCCAATTCTTCCAGATGATGGGTCACCTTGTTGAGACGCTCACTCATGCTGAGCAGCAAATCCTCCCGCACAATGCCATGCGCGTCTTTCTTCGCGTAATCCACGTAAAATTCCGGCGTTTTTCCCGGAACAATATATGCGTTGAGCGCATTGACGCCCGCTGCCAAGCAGCCGCTGCGGCGGATGTCCGCCTTTTCCAGAATTAAAATCTTCGCATCCGGTGCCTGCTTCTGTACAGTCATCGCCGCGTAGCATCCCGCCGCGCCGCCGCCAAGAATCAGAATATCTGTTTCCAATTGTACTGTTGTCACAAAAGCACCTCCTGTTAGATAAATACGGAATCCGGCGAAGTCAGCGCCGCATTTTCAATGACGTATGCCTTTTCTTCATCGAAGGCATAGACGCGATAAATAAATACCTTGACTTTTTCTCCCACTTCAACCGGCGTTTCATCCAGCAGTCTCTTTGCCGTCAAAACGGTATCCTTTACACGAATCTTGAGTTCGATTTCGCTTCCGCGGAATGCCGTAGCTTCTACTGTGCCTTCCTCCGAACCAATCGGGTACTTGAGATATTCGCCCTGCTTTGTCACGGAGATATATTCCGGACGAACCGCCGCATGGCGCGCATGAATATCCGCGTTTTCGAAACCGGAGAGTTTTTGGAAGTTCTCCACAACCGAGGACTGTCCGATAAACTGTGCCACAAACGGCGTGTGCGGGGTTCGATAAATGTCTTTCGGGGAACCAATCTGTTCAATTTGTCCCTGATTGGTAATGATGATCTGGTCAGCAACTTCAATCGCCTCGTCCTGATCGTGCGTGACGAAAATGCTCGTCACACCGACGGAAGAAATCATCTCACGCAGCCAGCTGCGAAGCTCCAAGCGTACCTTTGCGTCAATCGCCGCAAACGGTTCATCGAGCAGCAGCAGCTGCGGCTGCGGCGCCAGCGCACGGGCAAAGGCAACTCTCTGCCGCTGTCCGCCGGAGAACTCATGCGGATAACGCCCGAGGACGTGTTTGGGAAGTCCTACCATATCCAGCAGTCGATCAACATCCCTGTGGACAGTTTCTTTATTGGAAATCCCATGATAGAGCATCGGCTGGGATAAAATTTCATAAATATGCTTTCTCGGATTCAGGGAAGAATATGGGTCCTGGAACACCATCTGCAGCTGCGTGCGCACGCTCTTTTTCTCTTTTCCGGAAAGCTTCTCCATATCCTTTCCATGATAAAACAGCCTGCCGCCCGTCGGCTTTTCCAGGCCGACCAGCTGTCTGCCCACCGTCGATTTGCCGCAGCCGGATTCGCCCACCAGACCGAGGGTTTCTCCCTCTGCAATCGAAAAGGAAACGCCGTCCACCGAATGCACATAGCCTGTCGTATGGGTAATAACGCCGCCCCGGATGGGATAATATTTTTTCAGGTTTTCTACCCGGATCAGCGGCTCCTTCTCCGTGTTTTTTTCTTCCATATTTATGCTCATCTTCACGTTTCTCCTTCTTTGGCGAGCATACATCTGACAAAATGTCCTTCCCCGATCTGTCTGTAGCTCTGAGGCTGATCGCAGCCTTTTGTCCGGAAGGCGCAGCGGTCTGCAAACCGACAGCCGGGGATCGAATCATAATTCTCCGGGACCATGCCGGGAATCGCGACAAGCTCCCTGTCCTTTTCGTCATAAATTCCGGGAACCGTCTGCAAAAGTGCCTTTGTATACGGATGTGCCGGTGCAGCAAACAGCTCCTTTACCGGTGCTTCCTCGATCATCTGTCCGGCGTACATAACGATCACACGGTCCGCCATGCTCGCTACCAGCCCGATGTCATGGGTGATCAGGATCATCGACATCCCACTCTCTTTTTGCAGATTGCGCAACAGCGCCATAATCTGTGCCTGAATCGTCACATCCAGTGCCGTCGTCGGTTCATCTGCGATCAGCAGGCCCGGATTGCAGCACAGAGCCATCGCGATCATCACACGCTGGCGCATGCCGCCGGAAAGCGTATGGGGATATTTTTTCATGACACCGTGAGGATCGGGCATACCAACTTTTCCTAAAATCTGCTCTGCCCGCTTTCGCGCCTCTTCTTTTGACAGTCTCATATGCTTTCGGATGCTCTCCATCAGCTGGTTGCCGACTGTAAAGACCGGATCGAGAGAGGTCAGCGGGTCCTGAAAAATCATCGTCAGACGGTCGCCCCGGATTTTATCCAGCTCTTTTTCCGTCATCGTCAGAAGGTTCTTGTCCTCGAATACGACGCTTCCCTCCGTCACGGTTCCGCCTCTTCCAAGCAGCCCCATAACAGAAAGTGAGGTCACGCTCTTGCCACAGCCGGATTCGCCGACGATACAGACAACTTCTCCCTTATCTACATGAAAATTTACATGGTCCACGCTGACAGTGCGTCCGTAGTCGCTGTCAAAAACGGTTGTCAGCCCCTCTACTTCCAGTAAATGCGGCATTTGCTTTTCCTCACTTTACTCATATATCAGATTCTGCCGCACACCTCCCAAAAAAGAGATGTGCGGCAGTTATTATCATAGCATAAAATATATGAAATACAAACTTTTTATCGGAAGAAAACTTCTTTTTTCTCTGATAAAAATGCTCCGCGAAGATCCCACTGCGGCAGAATAGAATTCTGTGAAACAGGATTCTTCTTTATTCCACTACGTTCCAGTTCTGGACATCGTTGAAGAAGCCGTATACGCTGGGAGCTGCGCCTGTAATCCGCTTGCTGACTGCCCCCTGTGCGCTGATAACATAGGCGGAGAACATCGGAACATCTTCCTGTACCTTTTTATCCACAACGGAGAACAGTTCTTTTGTTTCCTCCGGATCACTTGTCAGCTGGGATTTGGTCAACGCGTCGTTTAACGTATCGTCGCTGTAGCCGGTCCAGCTTCCTTCACCGCCAAGCAGCCATGCTACATCCGGATAGGGATCCACCGGCGCATAGGTGTACTGTACTGCCAGTACATCATAGTCCTCTGTGCCTGCAACGCTCATCAGCGTTGCGAAGTCAACGGTCTGGATTTCCGCCTTGATGCCGACTGCAGCCCACTCTGCAGCGATGATGGAGGCTGCGTTTACAAAGGTCGAATCGCCGGAATTTACATAGAAACGGATTGTCTGGGAGCCGTCCCATCCAGCTTCTTCCAGAAGTGTTTTTGCCTTTTCCGGGTCATAGGAAACCGGTGTAAGGGAATCATCATAGAACGGGCTTGCACTGGACAGGAATCCATCTACAATTTCGCCATGTCCGTTTAACAGTTCCTCCAGAATCTGCTGACGGTCGATCGCATACAGCATCGCCTGACGAACTTTTACATCCGGAACGTTCTTTGTCTGGATAAATACGGACTGGTTGGTAACCGGGGAACCGTATACAACGTCTACGTTGTCCAGGGCTTCTACGCTCTCATAGTCCTCCTGCGGGATATCACTCATCGTCTGCTGGGTGATATCGATTTCGCCGGATTGCAGACCTGCATACAGCTGACTGCCGTCTACGATTTTGATGTTTAGCTTGTCGATCTTTGGCGCGCCCTTCCAATAATCCTTGTTCGCTTCATAGGAAATATAATGATCCACATCGAAATCCGTTACGATGAACGGTCCGCTGACAACATCGGGATGGTTGAACCAATCCGCTGTGGAAAGCTCTTCCTCGGAATACTGCTCGATCACATGCTTGGGCAAAGTCAGCAGATATCTCGCATAGCTGTTTTCAAAGGTAGTAATCGGCATTTCTTCTTTGGTCGTAAACTGTACCGTTTTATCATCTACCTTCTGAATGCCGTCGATGCTCTCTGCACCTTCCTCTACAAAGCCGTCGTCGCCAACACCTTCAAATACATAATACATCATTGCAGTATTGCCGATGACCGGGCTCGCCAGGCGAAGCGCGGTATAAACCACATCATCTGCTGTAACAGGCGTTCCGTCCGACCAGGTTGCAGCATCATCGATGTGAACGATAAAGTTTTTGTTATCTTCTGTTGTGATGGAATCTGCCAGCATGCCCTCGAAGTTCAAGTCAGCATCCAGCTCCATCAACGGCAAAAACATCAGTCCGGTCGCATATTTGTTAATCTCGCCGCCGTTTAACAAAAGGGGATTGATACTGCCGATGGTATTGGTCACACCGACGTTGATAATCTTCTCTCCCGAAGCTGCTGTGTCTGAGGATGCACTCTCTGTGCTCACCGCTGCGCTTCCGGTTTCATCTGCTGCAGCACCTGCATTCGATGCGCCGCACGCGGTCAGTCCCAGCGCCATCACTCCTGCCAGAAGCAGGCTTAAGATCCTGTTTCGTTTTTTCATAACTGCTCCTCCTTTTAGCGAATCATCCGCCGCTCAATACCTATCTATCCGGTATGTTAGTGAGAATTGTATTCTATTTTTTTCGATCTGTCAAGACTCTATTCCCATATTCTTGACAAAGTACGGGGTTCGCGTTATATTCGACAGCAGAGCGCACGATTCTTTCTATCCTATAAGGATGCCAGGATCAAAAGGTCTAAGCCCACAGGAGCTTGCTCATAGGTGGGTAGGATTGTGGGAGTGCGCAGTACGGAACAATCCACTGACCTTATATAATATGCTTTACCGGAGGATTTTTCAATGAAAAATTACTTAAATTATCAGTCCTCAGAATATGACTGCGGTTCTGTTTCTATTACCAACGGAATCCGCTACCTGTTTGATCGGGAAGAAATCAGTCCTGACATCCTCAAATGTATTATGCTCTATACAATGGACACTTATAACGAACAGGGACAACCATGCCGTCACGGCACTTCCGCCGCCGCAATGCGTTTTATCGGCAGTTGGTTAAATCAGCTGGCAGCTGTCCGCTCTTTTCCGATCCAGACGCAGTTTCTTTTCGGTAACGATGTTACACTGTCCCCGGACAGCGAAATCAGTCAGGCGCTTTTGCACGGCGCAGCTGTCGTGCTGCGTCTTTTTCTTGAAGTTCCGCACTATGTTCTTTTAACCGGCATTTCCAGGGACGAGGTGTTTTTCTTCGACCCTTATTATGAGGAAGAAGGAACTCCCGAATTCGATGCTGAATATTATGCCAAAGGCATACGGTTTATTTATGACCAGCCAAAATGTGCCAACCGCGCAGTTTCTCTGGAACGCATCAACCGACTTTCCCACGGATACTATGAGCTGGGTGAATTTTCCTGCCGCGAGGCGCTGCTGATGTTCCGCACGTCCGGCGAATGCGAATGGAACGCGTAAACGGGTGGGGCTTATAAGTCCCACCCGTAATTTTTATTTTCCGCTGTCACCGTAGTTTGCCAGCACACGGGCACTGGGGTCATTGACATTACAGCCCTCCCAGCTCTTGTTGGGCATCCAGAAGTCCGGCACCATCCTTGCCTGTCCGGGATAATACTTTTCAAAGATTTCCCGATACAGCAGGCTTTCTTTTGTGAAGGGCTGTGCAAAATCATATTTCTGGCGGAGCGTTTCGTATTCCTCGTCGGTGTAATACTTCTCTGCGTATTCTTTTAAATCATCCACCATGCTGTGTCCTACTGCATCGCTGAATGCAGCTTTTTCTCTCCACAGGATGTTTTCCGGCAAAATATGATCTGCTTCAAATGCCTTGCGCAGCAGATATTTTCCTTTTCCGTAGGTGTTTAACTTCTTCGCCGGATCAATGGACATCACATAACGGACAAAGTCGAGATCGCCGAAGGGTACACGGGCTTCCAGGCTGTTTGCCGCAAGACACCGGTCGGCACGCAGGACATCATAGCAGTACAGCTCACGGATTCTCTTTGCTGCCTCTTCCTGAAAGGCTGCCGCGCTCGGTGCAAAGTCCGTATATTTATAGCCGAACAGTTCGTCGGAAATTTCACCGGTCAGCAGCACCTTTAAGTCTGTTTTTTCATGGATTGCCTTGCAGACAAGGTACATGCCCATGCTCGCGCGGATCGTCGTGATGTCATAGGTTGCAAGCGCTTCGATAACGGTTTCCAGGCTTTCCAGCACTTCTTCCTTTGTCATGATGACTTCGGTATGCTCTGCGCCGATAAAATCAGCAACTTCTTTTGCATATTTTAAATCAATCGCATCTGTGTCCATGCCGATTGCAAAGGTCCTGATCGGTTTTTTCAAAATATCTGCTGCAATTGCACATACAAGGCTTGAGTCCAGACCGCCGGATAACAAAAAGCCCAGCGGAGCGTCTGCATCCAGACGTTTCTTTACCCCCTCCGTCAGCTTATCATGGATGTTTTTTGTAATCACATCAATATCTTCGTGCACATAACCATGGACAGCTGCGATATCCTCATATTTGACAAATTTCCCATCGTAATAATAGCTTCCGGGCGGAAATGCACGCACCTCGTCCACCCAGCCGATCAGGTTCTTTGCCTCACTGGCAAATGCAATCTTTCCGCTCTTGGAATAACCATAAAACAACGGACGAATTCCGATCTGGTCACGGGCTGCGATCAGCTTGCCGCTTTTGTGATCGTACAATACGCAGGCATATTCTGCATCCAGATGGGAAAACATTTCCAGTCCATATTCTTCATATAGCGGAAGCAAAACCTCACAGTCGGAACCGCTCTGGAACTGATAACCGCGCTCTTCCAGCTCCTTTTTGATTTTGCGAAAGCCGTAAATTTCACCATTGCAGATCACCCAGCTGCCGTCCCGTTGAAACGGCTGCATGCCGTCCGGGGTCAACCCCATGATCGCAAGTCTTGCAAAGCCGAGATACCCGAATTCGGTCTCAACGACCTGCTGGGCATCCGGTCCTCTCATCTTTGTCTTTAACAGATATCCTTCCATCGTTTCTTTGGTGACATCTTTTCCCGCGTAGCAGAGAATGGAACACATAAGCTTTTCCTCCTTTTCTTTTGCTGCGTTGCAGTTTTTCTTTCGCTTTCCGGGTGCAGATTCCATGCTCGCATGAGAAGCTGCGCACGGAAAGCTGCGAAGGGAACTGTAAGAACGCAAAAACAGCAGCCATTTGTCCTATTGGAGATAGGACGAATAGCTGCTGCTATATCCGCGGTGCCACCTAACTTGCCGCACTTCCTTGTACGGCCCCTTTTTCGCGTTCCCATGAAACGCTATCCCTGTAACGTGGGACTCCGGCTCGCCTACTTACAGATCCTGCGTTCAGCTTGCAGCTCGGAAGTGTTCTTTCCTACAGATATCCGCGCAGGACTCCCACCGCCGCCTGCTCTCTGTGCCGTCTGTCTGTACTACTTTTCTTCGTCATCGCTTTTTGTTTTTTACAAGATAGCATACCCGTTTCGCTCTGTCAAGAAAATTTTCACGAATGGCACGGGTGAACTGTAACAGAGCTTAAACTCTGCCTCTTACTCTTCTGCAAACAGAGGGGTAGAAAGATAGCGATCACCGGTATCCGGCAGGATCACAACAATGTTCTTTCCTTCATTTTCGGGACGCTTTGCAAGCTCGATCGCTGCCCATACTGCTGCACCGGAAGAAATGCCTACCAGCACGCCTTCCTGATGACCGATCTTTCTGCCGGTTGCAAACGCATCCTGATTCTCTACGGTGATAATTTCGTCATAAACCCTGGTGTCCAGAACGTCCGGTACGAAGCCTGCGCCGATACCCTGGATCTTGTGTGCGCCGGCTGTGCCTTTGCTCAAAACCGGAGAGCCTGCAGGCTCTACAGCAACAACCTTTACATCAGCCTTTTTGCTCTTTAAGTACTGGCCTGTACCGGTCACGGTTCCGCCCGTACCAACGCCTGCTACCAGGATATCAACCTTACCATCCAAATCTTCCCAGATCTCAGGACCGGTTGTCTTTTTGTGTACCTCCGGGTTTGCAGGGTTTACAAACTGTCCGGGAATGAAGCTGTTGGGAATTTCTCCGGACAATTCTTCCGCCTTGGCAATTGCGCCCTTCATACCCTTTGCACCTTCTGTCAGGACAAGCTCTGCGCCGTATGCCTTCATCAGCTGTCTGCGCTCTACGCTCATGGTTTCCGGCATTACGATAATGATACGGTAGCCTCTCGCTGCTGCAACAGACGCAAGACCGATGCCGGTGTTGCCGGAGGTAGGTTCAATAATTACAGAGCCTGCCTTTAATGCGCCCTTCGCCTCTGCATCATCGATCATCGCTTTTGCAATTCTGTCCTTTACAGAGCCTGCAGGATTAAAGTATTCCAGCTTGCCATAGATGTGTGCCTTTAAGCCCTCTGCCTTTTCAATATGTGTCAGCTCCAGCAGGGGAGTTCTGCCGATTAACTGATCTGCGGATGTATAAACGTTGCTCATTTGCTCTTCCTCCTTAAACCCACTTACTTTATATGTTAATGTGATTATATTCTGTCTTTTCGGATCTGTCAACCCTTTTTAAACAATAGAATGCACGCTCTGCGAGCATTCTATTGTCATGAATAAAATATTCCATGGTTTTTTCCGGCGTCAGCACAGACTTTTCATTGAATAAAAGCACTGCCTCCCTGCAGTTGTTTTTGCGTTATGAATTTCTTCCCCGGCAGGCTGCTTCCAGCTGTGTAAGCGCCTGCAAAAGCGTTTTTTTCGTGCACGCCAGTACGATGCGTTCAAACTGTCCCGACTTTTTGTCAAAGACAGAGCCGCCATCCAGCCAGAGCTTTGCCTGATGTGCAATGAGATTTTCCAACGCTGTGTCCGACAGTCCCAGTCCCGAGCAGTCCAACCATGCAAAGTAAGTGCCTTCCGGTTCGATCAGACGGATCTTAGGCAGTCTTTCTTTTAAGAAGCTGCGCAGGACCTTCAAATTTTCCCGCAAATATGCCTGGCACTGCTCAAGCCACTCGCCGCCATTTTCGTACGCTGCCTGGCACGCGATTAAACCGAGGGCGTTCAACTGGGAATATCCCGCTGCGTTGATCTCGGCTTTGAATCTGTCCCGGACCTCTTTTCCGGGAACCCAGATATTGGAAACCTGCAGCCCCGCCAGATTAAAGGTTTTACTCGGCGCAGTGCAAAGAATCATCTTTTCTTCCAGCTGCGGACATGCCTTTGCAAATATCGTATGCGGATGCTCCGGAAAAGCGAAATCACAATGAATCTCGTCTGCCACAACGAACACATGGTAGCGGTCGCAAAGCTCTCCCAGTTTTTGAAGCTCTTCTTTTGTCCAGACTCTGCCGACAGGATTGTGGGGACTGCACAGCAAAAACAGCTTTACATTCTGGGATGCGATCTTTTCTTCCAGATCGTCGAAGTCAATTTCATAATGTCCATCCGTCAAAAGAAGCGGGCTTTCTACGATCTTTCTATTGTTATCGCGAATTACCTCAAAGAACGGGTAATAAACCGGCGGCTGAATCAGTACACTGTCGCCCTCTTTTGTCAGAGCGCGTACCGCCATCGCAAGGGCGAATACCACGCCGGGGGTTTTTACAAGCCATTCAGACTTTGGCTGCCAGTCAAACCGACTGTCAAACCAGCGATACAGCGCGTCAAAATATTCTCCTTTTACCTCGCTATAACCGAAAATTCCATGGGAAACCGCATTCTGCAGTGCATCCAACACAGGCTTCGGCGCCTGAAAATCCATATCCGCTACCCACAATGGCAACACATCTACGTCACGTCCGCGTTCCACGGCGAAATCATATTTCAGGCTGTTTGTCTTTTTCCGGTCAATTTCCCGGTCAAAATTATAGGTTGTCATTTCTAATCTCCCTCTCAACAAAAATCCTGCCCTGCAGGATTCTTATGCCTGCAACAGGTCGCAAACACGACATTTTTCTGCTCCGCCGCAATGCAGTCCCTACAGCGTGGATTTGTTTCTCAGGAAACAAACGCCTGCTCCAGATCCGCAATCAGCTCGTCCACATGCTCCAGTCCAACGGACAGGCGCAGCAGAGTGTCGGTGATGCCGAGCTTTTCTCTCCACTCCTTCGGAACATCCGGATGGGTCTGCTTCATCGGATAGGTGATCAAAGATTCTGTACCCCCAAGGCTCTCCGCAAAGGTGATGACGCGCACCTTTTCCAGCACGCGCTGTGCCGTTTCCACGCTGTCGACGTCGAAGGAAATCATCGCACCCGCACCTCTCGCCTGCTTTGCATTGATCTCATAACCAGGATGCGTTTCCAGTCCAGCATAATATACTTTTCTGACTTTCTTCTGCTCCGTCAGCCAGCGCGCGATGTTGCCCGCATTTTCCTGCTGCCGCTCCATGCGCACCGCCAGTGTCTTGATGCCGCGCATTACCAGCCAGCTGTCGAAGGGGGACAAACAACCGCCGGTCGTCTTTGCAATCAGGCGGATTTTTGCTGCGAGCTCTTCCTTTGCAGAGCAGACAAAACCGGCGATCGTGTCGTTATGTCCGCACAGGAACTTGCTCGCGCTGTGAATGACGATATCTGCACCGAGCGCAATCGGGTTCTGCAAATATGGAGATAAAAAGGTATTGTCTGTGATCATCAGAAGGTTGTGTTCTTTTGCAAGCTCTGCGCATGCCGAAAGGTCAGTGATCTCCATCATCGGGTTGCTGGGCGTCTCGATATAAAGTGCCTTTGTTTCCGGACGCAGCACCCGTTTGATCTCATCCAAATCACCGGTATTGACAAAATCAACCATCAGTCCGTTCTTTTTGCCGATGGTATTGACCAGACGGGTTACACCGCCGTAAAGGTCTTCAGAACAGATCACATGGTCGCCGGGTGCAAACAGATCAAATACTGCTGTCACCGCCGCCATGCCGGAAGAAAATGCCGTCGTGTCATAAGCGCCCTCCAGCGCGGTAAGGATCTCCTCCAGATGCTGTCTGGTCGGATTTTTCTCTCTCGTGTAGTCAAAGCCGGTCGAATGTCCCAGACCGATATGTCCGAACGTCGCCGTCTGATAGATTGGAAAGCTCACCGCCTTTGTCGGCTCGTCCCAGGAAAAATCCAGATTTCCGTGAATACACTTTGTTTCTATATGATTGCTCATTTTTCTGCTCTCCTTTGCAGTTATTTTTCGGATATTTTCTATCATTCTAATTGTATGCTTCCCACTTGTCAACACCAACATAGTTGGTAGATATGTTTATAGTCGGTTCCACAGTGGCATTCTCCAGGACGTTCCACCGCGCCATTCGCAATACAATAGAATGCACGCTCCGCGAACATTCTATTGTCATG
>ERZ827512.3386-NODE-3386-length-11230-cov-15.857360_pt1 | contig 11230 bp, 14 predicted proteins | sample MGYA00519916_ERZ827512 | MGnify/ENA primary metagenome ERZ827512 (study PRJEB31778, sample SAMEA3449335) | human gut metagenome | biome: human gut; feature: human-associated habitat; material: faeces | place: United Kingdom | collected 2010/2012 ... | reverse complement strand
AACATATAGTAAACATCAGGTAGAATAAGTAATAAAATTAAATTTTATTTAAGGATATTTTTGGAAAAAGCAAGTAAGAGTTTTAAAAATGATATAGAATAGAGGAGTGGGGCTTAAAAGAAAACTTTTAGGCTCTATTTTCATTTGCACAACATTGCACAAAATCAAAGTTGTAGTTTTTGTAGATTATTTTACAGTTATTGTCAAAAAGTTCGGAAAGTGTTTATTTCAAAAGATTTTATATCTTTTATTTTTTTGTCTTTTTTTATACATATGTAAACTTAGTGTATTATAAAACTATTTTAATAACCAAAAAATAATAAGGCACTTTATTTTATGCCTTATATTACTTTTTGATTCTTGGATAAGGTTTTGTTTCATTTGTTAATCCCATTAAATAATCAATTGATGTGTTATAGAATAAAGCTAAAGTTTTTAATCTATAAATATCTATTGTTATTTCTCCAGTTTCATATCTTGAGTAAGTTTGTTGTCTACAATTTAGCAATTTAGCTATTGCTTCTTGTGTTAGGTCTTTATCTTCTCGTATATCTTTTATTCTTAGCATTTACTACCACCTCAAAAAATATTATAAAATATTCTTAAAAAGTGTATTGACATTTATCCGGAATTCGTGTATTATAATTTTTAGATACACGTATCACGTGTATAAACTAGTTTTAAATGCTAAGCGCCCCCGCTTGGCATGGATAAGGGGGAAAAATGCCAGATTATTTTAGTTATTCAGAATTAGTATTCATAGAGAGTGCTTTGGCGTATTACGCCAATAACGAATCTAAGAATATGAAAGGTATTTATACAGATAATGAAATTCAAAAATTTCGTTCATCTGTACAAGATTTAATCAATAAGATTGTTAAATTAGAAAAGGAGGTATAAAGCTATGGAATATATAGTTATTGGAAAAGAACATTTAGATTATGTAAGTAAAAAAACAGGAAAAAATGTAAAAGGCTATACGCTTCATATGACATATGAAAAAGATAAGTGCGAGGGGCTTGCCACAATTTCTGAGTTTGTTAGTGAAGAAATAGGAAAAGAAGTATTTATTAATCAATCAGTTCAATTACTTTATAATAAATTTGGTAAAGTAGAAAAAGTTGTTGTTCTTTAGTTTATAAGATATGATCATCATATTTTATATAAAATAAAATTTTAGGAGGTTTTTCTAATGAAGGAAGGAGTTGTTAAAGGTATGGAAGCTTTCGTTACTGCCCTATCTACTGGTTTATCTGCTGACGCTATATGGGGAGCAATAGCACCCGTTGCACCAATTATGATAATTTGTGTGTTAGTTGGTATAGGTAGACGTTTAGTTGAAAAAAATACAAACAACCTAATAAAAGGTAAAGGTATTAAAACTAAATAGTGAAATGTCGGCGAGCATAATTGCGTTCGCCGACATTTTTAGAAAGGAGAAAAAAATGGCTGATTTAATATGGACTTATATGACATCTTTAACAAATTTAATAATCCCGTTTGTTACTATTAGATTTGCTTTTGATGTCATAAGATATTATTTGTTTGAATGACAGATAAAATATACATAGGGGATGAAATCCCAGACGGTTATATATACGGGAATGTAACCGACACTTATATAGAATTATTTAATAAACCATCGTTTCAAAATGAAACAGCTACTTGCTATCGTATTTATTATAGATATAGTGACAATTTAGTTATTAAGACACAACGAGATTTTAGTGGTTATTATACTCAAACATTTGCAGAGTTACCGGTTTCTCGTGATGTTTTTGATAGACCTCATTTTGCTAATATTGTTATTATTGTTTTTTGTTTATCTATTTTTGGGGTTTGGCTTGTTAATCTTGTTACTAGTATTATAAAAAGAGGAGGGTTGCTAGGTGGCTTATTCTAAAAAAATATTATTTATTTTATTAGTTTCTTTTTCAATTATCGTGTTGTGTTCTACTTCTTGCTTTGCTGCGGAGTGGACAGACGAAGAAATAGACGAGCTTTTAAATAGATTGATAGAAATGCAAAATACTATTAATAATCTTAATGATAGTCTTGGCATTTTGATTTCTGATAGTTCTATTAATAATGAGCGTTTGCAGATTATTATAAATAATATTAAGTCTATTAATTCTGATATGAACTCTAAGTTTGACAAATTACAAGCTGCTGCATCAGAAATTAATACTAATCTTGTATATTGTTTAACTAACTTACAACAAATAAAGTCACTAGCTACAGAACTATCATCGAAACTTGATTTATTACAAGCTCGGTTTGAAAGAAGTTAATCAAAATGTTCAATATTGTTTAACTAATTTACAAAGACTTAATGAAAAGATTGATACTACAAACGATTATCTTGATAGTATAGACGCTAATGTTAAAGATATTAGGAACGCTATTATAGTTACAAACGATAAAATTGACAAAACAAATGAGAAATTAGATACTATTGATACTTCTATAAAAAATGATAATGTTAATACAGGCGATTTTCAATTTGCCACAAATGATACACAAGATCCAACTACTGATGGTTTTAACACGTTATTTACTGCGGTTTATAATGCATTTTGCTCTACATCTAGTAAACCATTAACAGTGACTTTACCATATATTAATCAAACTTTTACTATACAACCTAATTTAGTAAGTAATGCTATGGAAAAGTCTGGACTTGGATTTATAGTAAGTTTAATTCAATCGTTTTATTTTTATTGTGTTTGTTTATTTATTTATAAAGATATAAATAAAATTGTAGAACATATAAAATCAGGTAATTTGACTGCAGATTGTGGCAATGTAAAAACGGAGGTGTTGTAGATGGTTAATGCTATAATAAACGGAATTTTTAAAATGATTTTAGGTTTAGCAAATTTATTGGTACAACCTTTTATTCTAGCTATTACAGCATTGTTTCCATCGCTTTCAGAATATTTAGGACATATTACTAGTTATTTATCAACAATGGTCACTTATGTTCCATTGTTATTAGATTTGTTTATGATACCTAGAGGTGCTTTTGTCTTGGCTTTTGATTATTTAATATTAAAATATTCTATACATTTAGTGCAACAAGCATTTTCTTTTGGTATCAAAATTTATAATTATTTTAAATTGTAGGGGGCAAATATGAAAGTTTTTTTGATATTATTGTTATTATTTATTTTGTATATAGCTTATATTATAAAATCAAATAATCTTTCAATAGATTTTAAATCTTTTTTTAAAAAAGGGTTTAAAAAGTTAGATAATCAATTTGGATTATTTTGTTATACAGGCAAGCAGGGAAAAGGTAAGACTTATTCTTGTATTAATTTCTGCATAAAACAAAAGAAAGCAAATGATTATATTATAATCACAAATGTATATTCTTTTAATTATTTTAAGGATACTATTTTTGTTGAAAATATATTTGATATTATAAAACTTGCCGAGCAAATGACGGCACAGGATAAAAAAATTATGATATTTTACGATGAAATATTTACAGTTTTAGAGAAAAAAGTACCAATGAAAAAAGAGATCCTTGCTTTTCTTTCACAATTAAGAAAAAGGAAAATCTTATTTGTTACTACTGCTCAGGAATGGTCAGAAATCAATATTACTTTTAGGCGATATGTTCGTTATCAGGTTGATTGCAATATGTTTCCATGTCCATTTACTAAAACGGCATTTATTTTTAATAGTATTAATGATGGAGATTTAATTCATTGGGATAATGATTTACAAGATTTCGTAGCACCTCGAATATCAGCAAACTTTGCAAAATGTTCGATAGATATTATAAATTCATACGATACTTTTGAAACTGTAAAAACATCATAAAAATCGTTTATAAACGCGTAAGCAACGAACGGAGTGAGTTAGAGTGAGCAAAGCGAACGTAACCAGGAGCGTAGCGACGAAAAAAAGACCGCCCCATCTAACAAGCGGTCTTCCTTGCATTATAATGCATTTTTTTACAAGCAAAAAAGCTCCGTAGACTTACAGCATAAAGAGTTACAAAGATTTTTTATGTGTTTTCAAAAAAATTGGTAAAAAGTAGGGGGTAGGTAGAGTGTATTATGGGTCTGTTCAAGATAATAATATAGTCTATTCGGTTGATATGATTAGATTGAAAACATATATTTCATATTCTTTATTTACAGAAGTTGAGTTCAGATTTAATACATGTTGGGAAGAGTATGTAGAAAAAAAATGGACTTCTGGACGTGCTTTTAACTTTTTTTATAATTACAACATAAAAATTGAAGATGGAATTAGTTTTTATTTTGGTTTCTTACATAATAGTGAAAAAAGAAGCGATAATGATAGTTTAAGCTATAATTTTACAATAGAATTTAACCCAAATAAAGTACAAGATAATAAAATACTTTTGTATTTATTAGACTTGTCTAATGAGTGGTATATAAAAAGTTTAGATATGGCTTGTGATTTAAGAATAAATATATTAGATATAGTTTATGATAAAGGACTAAAAAGGTCTGTAAAATCAATTTCGAATGGATTTGATGATAAAACTTATTATATAGGTAAGGGAAATGGACGTGTTAAGATTTATAACAAGAAACGTGAAAGTGATCTTAATTTGGATTATGATTTAACTAGGGTAGAGGTTTCATTGGAATATGATGATTTTAACATAAAAAATATGATTATGTATAAAATCGATAAAAAAGTTTTTCCAGAACTTTGGTTGCAGAAATATTCCTACAGTTTTTCAGAATATAAAGATAAAACAATGTTAGCAATATTATATGCAGTTCAAAATGGATTTCCAATTAACGAATTATCCAGAGCATATAAAACCAAATTAAAAAATATGCTTGAAATGGGTTATAAAATAAAATTTAATAATGTTGCAGCATGTCAGGCAGTTTCACGAATAATATTTGGATATTTTAACAGAAGAGATAGAAAAAATTTTGTTCATTTCAGATAGAAGAGGGGACATTATATGTCCTCGCTTTTATATTGACAACATTGCACAAAATCAAAGTTTTGTGCAATAAGAGATAGGAGAAAAATAATAGAACCTTTTTCAGAGTCCTACCCACAAGTTCTTGTAACCACTAACCTTAACAGCTTTACTAGCTATTTATTAGCTATCGTTTGACCAACATTATTACTTTTTAATTTATTACTTGTAATAATGTTGGTCTAGTACCAGATATTTATTTCTAAAATCAATTTTAAATCATTTTTATAATTTATCCTTAAATTTTACATCTAAGTAATTTTTTCTATTTAAAATTTAATTTTATTACTTAATAATTTTTTCTTTTATATTATATTTCATATAATTTTTTCAAAAACCTTCAAAATGCCTATTTCTCTATATTTGTCGTATTTTGCCAACAATAAACTATAAGCCTTAAAAATAAAAACGGCTTAAAATCGATTCTCGTGCGTCGCTTTTTTGAGGTATTTTTGCATTTTTTTATATACCTATATAAGTATAAAAAATTTGGTCATTAACTCAGATTTTATCAAAAATCTCTTAATTATCAATATTTTGCCCAAATACTAAACAACAAGTTATATGGCTTAAATATTAAAATGGCTTAAAATCAATTCTCGTAAGCCGTTATTTTAGATCTTTTAGAGATTACTTTAGCATCTGCAGATAATTATAAAAATTGCATATATATAACTAAAATTTTTATAAGCAACTTAAATTAAAATTCATAATCAACAAATGTTCGTTTTTTAAATTCTATATAATTAAAATTTTTAATTTATAATTTTAAAAATTTTAAAATTTCAAATATAATATTTACAATATTTTTTTAATTTAATTTTTATTTTAAAAATTACAAATCAGAAATTCAAATTCTATTTTGTAAAAACTTTGCACAAAATTTTTTCTATATATTTTTTTATAAAATATAAAAAATACTTATATTTAATATGAACCTACAGCATTAAAAATATGACTGTCCCCCCTACTCTACTCATTTTTTATTCAAATTAGAGAAATCGATATACTTTTGTGCTCCTTAAATAATAAATTGCAGAGCACATTTGCTGCACCCTGCATAACTTTTTCATTCCAACTTATGGCTTGGATACTCCAATTTTTTTCATTCCACTTATGGTAAGATACTCCAACTTTTTAATTTTAACTTAAGGCTTGAATATACTCCTTATTGAAGTACATAAGTACCTCTAAAACTTATTATATCACAAAAATTAACAAATATGTTAAAAAATAAAATATTTACTGCAATTTCTTTAAATTTATTTAATAATGTTTAAATTTTTATTAAATGAGCTTTGTGTTTACTTCTAATTTTCATTATTCAAAAAATTCATCACTAAATCTATAATTACATCTTTTTCTTTTGGATTTGATTCAGCAATTAGCAAAGTAAGAGCTGTTAATGTATTATTATCAATTACTTGATTTCCATTTTTATATAATATTCCATAAAAATTTAGAAAATATATAAATAAGGTTGCTGCAATTCTTTTGTTTCCATCGGCAAATACATGATTTTTTACTATTAAATATAAGAAATTTGCTCCTTTTTCTTCTATACTCTTGTAAATATCTTGTCCGCGCAAAGCTTTGATAAATGTTACCAATAATTGATTCTAACCCTTTATCTCTTTCAACTGCAAAAAGCGAACTTTCTTCATTAAATTTTAATTTATTAATTATATCTATACATTCTTGGTATTCAATTTTTCTATCATCTATATTTCCTTCAATTTTCTTTAAAGTTCTATGATCATAATCGTCTAATAAGTCTAATGCTTTTGAATATCCTCCAATTACTTTTAATATTTCTTTTGCATCATTTCCTTCTAGTCTTTCATCAATGCGGTTTGCAATATCTATTAATTTTATAGTTTTTTCTAAATAATCTAATCTTTTTTGGTTTATTGCATAACCTTTTAGCATGTAATCTTTTAATATTTTGTTTGCCCATTGCCTAAATATAATACCTTTATTGGATTTGACTCTATATCCAATGCTTAAAATCATATCCAAGTTATAGTATTCAATATTTCTAGATACTTTTCTTTCTCCTTCTTTTTGAACTGTCGCAAATTTTGCGACAGTTGGAACATCTTTTAACTCTTCTTTTAAAGCATTATTAATATGTTTTCCTATTGTCTTTATATCTCTATCAAATAAATTCGCTAACTGTTGTCTATTAAGCCACACAGTTTCATCTTTTAAGTTTACTTCTAATTTTACTCCTTGGTTTTCAAATAAAATAATTTCATTCTTTTTTTCGTTCATAAGAACACATCCTTTATTATATAAAATTTAATTCTTAGTATATTTATTGGTACTTATATATTACAACTTTTAGTATTTTTGAACTATTGTACATATTTTATAATAAGAACAAACATTTGTCTATAGTTTAAAATAAAATTATTAATTATTTTAGAAAAAGTTCCGGGTATCAAAGCTTTGCGCAATAAGAGACAGGAGCAAAATAATAGAACCCATTTCAGAGTCCTACCCACAAGTTCTTGTAACCACTAGCCTTAACTGCCTTATTAGCTATCGTTTGACTAACATTATTACTTTATCATTTTCCATTTTGCTCCTTACATAATAAAAAGGGAGTATGAAACTCCCAAATTTATTCACCAGTGTATTTTCTCTTTGCCAACTGGGTGGCTGATTAATCGATTATCTAGGGTATTTTACTCTTTGCCTCCTAGTTAGGCAGTGTTTATTTATATAATAATTATAGCACCATATTATTTGAATTGTCAGCCACTTCAAAATCGTTCGATTTTAGCTATTTTTTCAAAATCTAAGATATTTGCTGATTCTAACATATTTTCAGCCATCTTTGTATTATGAAGATTTGTTTTATTGTAGTTTTACTACTTCCCTACATAAAAAGTAAGCCTTACTTTAATATTTAAAATAAGACTTATATTTATTTTTATATATTTTTTTCATTTAAATATCTTTTTAATAAAAATGTAAGAAAATATGGAAATGTATAAAATTTTCCATTAAATCCAATATTTTTATTGCAAAGTTTTATTCCGTATTTTATATCTTTATATTTATCATTATCAATTAAATTATTTAAAGATATTGTGGAATTATCACTTGCCTTCACTTCTACTGGAATTAAATAATTTGTATCTCTTACAAAGAAATCCATTTCAAGTCTGCCTGTTTCGTCCCTATAAAAGTACAAATTATATCCTTCTTTAACTAACATATCTGCAACTATATTTTCATAAATCGCACCTTTATAAGTATTGAAATTTTTATTTCTTCTTAAATCAAGTTGAGCTTCTTCATCCAATGTTGCAATCAGTAAACCAGGATCTCCAAAATATAATCTATAATTATCAGGATTATAGTTTCCTTTTAACGGTAAACTTACTTGTTCAAGACAATAGCAAATATTAACTATTCCAGCATTTTCTAGCCATTCTATGACTCCAACATATTCCCTGTTTCGAGCTCCAGAAGAAATTTTTGTTATTTGAAATTTTTTATTTTCATTCCCCAGAAATACAGGAACTTTTCTATATGCATTTAGTATTTTTGTTTTATCAAGTCCACCTGCATATTTAGTAATATCCTCTTCGTAGTCCAATATTATTTGTTTTTGCATTTCTAGAATTCCAGTATATGTTTTGTTTTCAACAAATGTTTTAACAATTAGTGGCATTCCTCCAACAATCATATATTCTTGAAAATTTTCCATCATAACATCATATTGTATTTTTGATAATGGTTCATTTTTTGTCATACATTGATATAAATCTTCTATTTGCTCATTGCTATATCCTTTTGCCCATAAATATTCTTCAAAATCTAATGAATGCATTATATAATCAATTTTATTGCCTACACTATTCGATTCAATTTCTTCATAATTTATTCCCATTAAGGATTCTGAACATATAACATCAAATCTTCCGTCTTCTCTAAAGGCTTTTAAAGCCGTTGCACAACTTGGATAGTCCTGTATTTCATCAAAAAATATTAATGTTTCTCCAGGTATGAATTGAAAATCTCCATTCTTTAATGTGATATCTTTAATGACTCTATCTATTTCAAACCCTTTGTCGAAAATGTCTTTATATTCTGGCTGTAAAACAAAATTTATTTCAATTAAACTTTTATAATTATTTAACCCAAAGTTTTTTATTGATTCAGTCTTTCCAATTTGTCTCGCACCTTTTACTATTAATGGCATTTTATTTTTGCTTTTTTTCCATTCTATTAAATATTCATCAATTTTTCTTTTTAATCTCATATTATCACCTTCAACATTAGTATATCACATTTTTTACATTGTTTTTCGACAAATTATCACATTTTCTTATATATTTTAAAAGTATGTATAAAAAAGTAAAAAATTATACATATTTTTATTATGAGATTTATATCTATCCATATATTTATTTCTAAAATCAATTTTAAATCAGTTTTATAATTTATCCTTATAATTTTACATCTAAATAATTTTTCTATTTTAAATTTAATTTCATTACTTAATAATTTTTTTCATATTATATTTTATATAAATTTTCCAAAAATCTTCAAAATGCCTATTTAAGCCTTTTTATTACTGCCAATCATATTTTTTAAAATGTTTTGCGCAACATCTTCCCTTTTAATCTAAAAAGTGATATTATACAAAATATAATATAATAAATATGGAGAGTGAAACAAATGATACCAAGAGACAAAAACCCAGAATATTTAAACTCATTTTTAGATTATTCAATAACAATTCTAAATAAATCACCAAATTCAGTAAAAGAATATAATTATGATATAGCAAACTTTTTAAAATTCATGATGATTCACTTCAAATTGACAAATGAGACAGATTATGAGCAGATAGATATAACTAAATTCTCTGAACAAGATTTAAAAAAGATAACTCTTAGTGATATTCATTCATATGTATCACATTTAGCAATTGATAATAAAAGTAAAGCCACAACTAGAGCTAGAAAAATTTCTACAATAAGAATATTTTTTAAGTATCTTTCTCAAAAAACAAATATATTGGAAGTCAATCCTGCACAAAATTTAGAAACACCAAAGCTAGAAAAACGAATGCCTAAATATCTTTCTTTAGATGATAGCAAAAAACTTCTAAATGCTGCTGATAATCAAGATAATAGAAATTACAAAAGAGATTATGCCATTACTACCCTATTTTTAAACTGTGGAATGAGACTTTCAGAATTAGTCGGAATTAATATGAATGATATTGATTTTAACGAATGTAAAATGACTGTAATAGGTAAAGGCAATAAAGAACGAACTATTTATTTAAATAAATCTTGTATGGTTGCAATTAATGATTATATCTCCTCTCGCCCACCTCAAAGTTTAATAAAAAGAGATTCCAAAAATTCTGAAAAAGCTTTGTTTTTAAGTGAACAAAAGAAACGTATTAGCAATAGAACTGTACAAGCTATTATTAACAAAGAATTGCAACAAGCTGGATTAGATTCTAAAAATTTATCTGTGCATAAATTAAGACACACTGCAGCTACTCTTATGTACCAGTATGGTAATGTAGATATTAGAGCTTTACAAGAACTCCTAGGTCATCAAAGTATTTCTACTACGGAAATTTATACTCATGTAAGCAATGATCAAGTTCGTAATGCTGTTGAAAGCAATCCTCTAGCTGACCCTAGACAACTTTAAAGGAGATTAAATATGAAAATATTATTTAAAAATGTAACAAGATATGATTCAAAATCTTATAATAAATTTGTAAAATTCCATAATGAAAAATATAACGATAAATACTTTTTTGTAACAATAGTCTTCTGTATATTATTGTTATATTGCAGTATATTAAACCTTAAAAATAAAAATATAATGTTAGGTCTTTGTTTTATAGCTGTAATACTTATATTTATTTTTGTAAGATTCTATCTTCCTATAAAAAGATATAAAAATACTTCTAAAAAATACGAAAATAATCAAAAAACTTTATATACTTTCTCTTTTTATCAATATTTTTTTAAAATTGATAATCAAAGAAAATATTATTTAGAATTATATAAAGTAATAGAAACTAACGATTATTTTTATCTATATTTTAATGAAGATTATGCAGCATTGGTTAGTAAAAATGGATTTAAACTTGGAGATTCTAAGGAGTTTTCAAAATTTATAAAGAAAAAATGTTTTCTAAAATATCAATCGAGTAGGAGAAATATTATTATTTGATATTTCGTCCTCTCACACCACCAC
>ERZ827512.3384-NODE-3384-length-11236-cov-3.124944_pt1 | contig 11236 bp, 6 predicted proteins | sample MGYA00519916_ERZ827512 | MGnify/ENA primary metagenome ERZ827512 (study PRJEB31778, sample SAMEA3449335) | human gut metagenome | biome: human gut; feature: human-associated habitat; material: faeces | place: United Kingdom | collected 2010/2012 ... | reverse complement strand
TCCTGGAACGCCACGCTGCGCAGCTGGCTTTTCATCACATGGACGACGACCCATGCCAGCACAAGGCCGATGCCCAGCGCAAGGAACAGGTACATGAGAGACAGCGGCTCCCGGGGCAGGTTCTTCACATCGTAGGGGTGGCCCGCCCGGGCAGCGTCGATGTAGGTATCCGACCATTGGACAAAGGTGCGGAAGGCACCGGCGTAGTCTCCATCGGCCATGAAGGGGGTCATCTGCTCGCCAAGGTACTGGATGCCGGCGTCCGTAAAGGCGGTGATGCCGTAGCCGCAGGTGGAGATGTGCCACTTGCGGTCGCCCACGCTCACCAGCAGAAGCACGCCGTCCATATCGGGGCCGTAGCCGTACTGGCAGTAGTCATACAGATCATCGGCAAACTGCTCCATGCTGTCGGCACCAACGCTTTCCATCGACTCGATGGTGGCAATGGTCACATCGAAGCTCTGGCGCAGGCTCAGCTCTTCCAGTGCGTCCTCCAGCTCGTTGTCCTCGTCCTCGGTCAGCACCTCAGCGTCGTCGAACATGCGGTAGTACAGGTCGGCAAAGCCGCCCTCCACCGCAAACGCCGGGACCGCCAGTGCCAGCAGCAGCGCCAGCACTGCCAGCACCGCACCGAGGGAACGCAGTCGGTTGGAAGTCTTTTTCATCGTTCGTCCCTCCTTTACAGGATCCGTGCCAGCCACAGCAGCCACATCACGCCGTAGGATGCGGCGGAAAGGGCAGCCGTAAGGCCCAGCATCCACTTGCGGGCAGCGCCCTTGTCCACGGGCAGGTCGCCCACAAATTTGCCGCTCTGGCCGTTCATGGCAAACAGGTAGTTTTCGCCCCGCCAGCTGGTGCTCAGCAGCCAGACCGGGAACAGAGCGTACTTTGCCTTGCCGCCGTGCAGCTGGATGCTGCTGTTATCCACCTTGACCGAATCGTAGCCGGTAACGGTCTGCTGGAACGTCTCCTCAGTGGAGCGGCGGATGCGCTTGTTGGCCCGCTCGATGCTGTCCTCGGCGCTCACATCGTATTTATCCGCCACATAGCCGGCCAGATAGGCGGTCTGGAAGGGGATGGCGTCCTGCATGGCAAAGGGCTCGATGGACTCCATCAGGTCGTCCTCGATCTTGGAGGAGCCGTCCACCGGCACGGCGTCAAATCCCAGCGTACCGTCCCGCCGGACGGAGTAGTAGTTGGTCTCGGTATAGTCGTATTTGCTGTCCGACCAGCTGCGGGTCCGGGTGGCGGTAAAGCGCAGCTGGGCGTCGGCGTCGCTGTCGAAGAGCCAGAAGGGCACATACACGCCCTTGATCTCGTCGATGTGGTTCTGGCTGCGGAACACCCGGGGCAGCAGGGTCTTGCCCTTGAGATGCTCCTGCAGCTTTGCCTTGGCGGCCTTTTTGTCCAGCTTAAAGGGGATGATGAGGTCGGGCCGCAGCGTCCCGGCAAACTGTCCGGTGAGGACGATGGGGTTGCCGCAGAACGGGCAGGCGGACGCGGCCATGGTGTCGTCGCCCACGATCTCGCCGCCGCAGCTCTTGCAGCTGTAAGTATGCAGACCGGCGGTCTCCCCTTCTGCCCAGCTGCCGCCGGGGGTGGCCCACTCCATCTCGCTGGGCTTTTCGTCCTTCAGCTCCTCGTCGTAGCCCTTGAGGGTATCCACATCGAACTCGGTGTCACAGTAGGGGCATTTCATCTTCTGGGTGGCGCTGTCAAACTGGATGGCGCCATCGCAGCAGGGGCACTTGTATTCCAGCATTCCTGCCATAGCGTTTCCTCCTGTTGTTCCAAAGGGGGCCGGGGGCTCTTCCCCGGCCCCGCTGTTTTTGCGTTGGTCTTCCCGCCGAAGCGGTCGGCTCAGAAGTCCGTGGTGATGCGGAACACCACCGGTTCGTCCGGCTCGGTGGCTTTGCCGTGGTGGCCCACTGCCAGGAAAGCGTTTTCTTCCAGCGGCAGGAAAACATCAAAGGTGCAGAAGTCGCCGCACAGCTGGCACAGGGTCTCGCGCTCGCCCACGGGAAGGGACTTTTCCAAAAAAGTGCCGTCCGGCGCGTACAGCTCCCACATATAGCCCGTGTCCAGCAGATAGCCGTTGGGGCGCTTCATCATCACGGCGTCAAAGCTGCCCACCGGCTGCGAGCTGCGGGCCAGCTCATTGCCGTCCAGATCAAAGGCAGCAAAGTAATCATCGCCGCTGGATTCCAGCTCGCCCACCGTCAGCAGCTCGTCCCCGCTGAGGTTCAGGGAGGGCATGCTGCAGAAGGGGCCGATCTCGTTATCGCCCTCCAGCGTCAGCTCGGTGTACTCGCCGTCCTGCACCAGCACCGGCGCGGAGTTGGTCCAGTAGATCACGGTCAGGTCCTGATCTTTGGAGGAATAGCAGCTGCCCGTGTAGTCCAGCGCATCGCTGGGCTCCTCCGGGTCGCTGCTGTTCAGATCGTAGCAGTAGACATCAAAGTGGTCCATGGCGTACAGGATGCCATTGCGGTCGATGCTGAGGGCGTTGCTGCCGTCAATGTTGTACTCTTCCACCGGGGTCAGTCGGTCGTCCTTGATGGCATACTCGAAGATCTTGGCAGACTGCTCTTCATCGTCCTCGTTGTAGAAGCTGAAGAAGTAATTGCCCCGGTAGCTGTCCGCTTGGATCAGATGATAGGCACCGCGTACCTCGCGGCGGACGTCAAAGGGGATGTACTGCGCCTTGAAGGTGTATTCGCCGATGGTCAGCTCCCCGGTCTGGAACTGGGTCACAGGGGTCCCTGCAGGGGCGGCTTTGTCCACTGCTGCTTCCGGCTGTGCCGAAGCGGACGGGGCACTGCTGCTGGAAGCCGGTGCACTGGAAACGCTGGATGCGCTGGCGTCACCGGAGCCGCCGCAGGCGGTCAGCCCGAGGGCGGCGGTGGCAAGGCCCATGGCCTTGAGGAAATCTCTGCGCTGGATCTTTCTCATATCCGTTCCTCCTTTTGGGGTCACTGCACTTTTGCAAAGGCTTCGTCAGCACGGCGGCTGTACAATGCCATGCCGCCGGTCTGGGCGTCGTTTGCCAGATTGATGTTCTCCACAAAGCGGGCCTTTTCCTGCTCAGAGAGCTGCCCGCCCTTCATGGCGGCAGATGCCACGGCACCCATGGCACCGATCATGCCCATCTGGCCCTTCAGCTCCCGTTCCTCGGCCTTGGACATCCGGCGGCCGAACAGGCTCGTCTCGTTGTCGTGGACTCCGAAGATGTGATCCAGATGCTGCCGTGCGATGTGGGCATAGCCGATCTCCCGCCGGTCCCGCTTGCTGAAGCAGATCACCAGTTCCTGCTTGATGTAGGGGTGGGGATGCATGCCCCGCTGGGTCTGGGCCTCGGTGATGCTGCGGGGCTGCACCAGCTTCAGCTTCAGGCCGCCGCCGTTGAGGGTGGGTTCCTGGCCCGGCTCCTTGGCGGGGGTCTCGTCCAGATACTCCTCATAGCTGGCGATCTGGTCGTAGCGGATCAGCTCCGGCATCTTGCCCCGTCTGCCGGTGCGATCGTCGATGTACAGCATTCCAAGCTCATCGCAGAACACCAGCCCCATTTGCGTTGGGGTGGAGGGGTATGCGTTGACCCGGAACTCGGTCTTGTCGAACACCTCGTCGAATACCCGCTTCATCCGGGCCATGTACTCCATGTGCTCCTTTGCTTCGTCCAGCGTCAGCTCACTGAGCCGGATGTATTTGGAGCACTTGTTGCCACAGTCGTCGCAGAGGAACTGTCCGTCCCGGAGCTTGGAGCGGTGCAGGGTGCCGCACTCCTTGCCGCAGACGGCACAGTTCTGTTTTGCGAACAGGTTGGAAAAGAATCCCATCATGGTATGCTCCTTTCATTGCTCTGTATTTGTCAGGTCAGGTCTGGTCGCTCTCGTCAAAGGGGTCGCCGCACTCCGGGCAGAACTTGGGCGGGTGTGCGGGGTCTTCCGGCTCCCAGCCGCACTTGTCGCACTTATATTTGAGGGCTGCTGCGGGCTTGGGGCTGCCGCACTCGGAGCAGAAGCGGCCCTTGTTCACTGCGCCGCAGCTGCACTTCCAGCCTTCTGCTGCCGCCGGGCGGGGCTTGCCGCACTCCGGGCAGAACTTGCCGGTGACGGTGGCACCGCAGCTGCAGGTCCAACTGTCCGCAGCGGGCTTCGGCTCCGGCTTTTTGCTGCCGCATTCCGGGCAGAATTTTCCGGTAACGGTAGCGCCGCAGCTGCACTGCCAGCTGTCCGCCGGGGCGGGTGCGGGACGGCTGACCTGCTGGGGCGCGTCCACGCTGTCCGGACGGGCCTGCTGGCCCATAGCGAACAGGTTCTGGGCGCTCATGCCGCCCATACCGCCTGCACCGGCTGCCATGCCCATGCCCATAAAGCCGGTCATGGCACCGGCGGTGTTGCCGGCGGCGGTCTTCATGGCATCGATCTGACCGCCCACCAGACGGGCGGCAGCGGTGGTGGGATCGGTGGTCATGGCATTCTCTTCCCACTCGGTGATCTTCTTCTGCTGCTCCTCCGGGATGGACAGGGAGTTGATGTTGAAGGAGAACACTTCAATGCCGCGCTTTTTGCGCCAGACGCTGGACAGCTGCTCGTTGAGCGCCTCGGAGATCTCCAGCGTATGGGCGGGAATCTCGTAATACTGCACCTTGTTTGCCGAAAGAGTGGCAAGGGCAGGCTGCAGGGCGTTCATCAGCTCGCTCTTCAGCCGGGGTGCGATCTCGGATGCGTCATACTGGGTGGAGACATTGCTGCACACGTTGGTGTAGAACAGCAGCGGGTCGCAGATGCGGCAGGTGAAGCTGCCGTTGCACCGCAGGTTCACCGAGAGCTTGTAGCCCCGCTCCTCGCTGACCACCACCCGGAAGGGGATGGGGGTAGCGGTGCCGTACAGGATCTCGCCCAGCTCCTTGGTGTTGATGTAGTACACGCGCTGATCCTTGCCGGTGTCGCCGCCGTAAGTAAAGCGTTTGGCCACGGTCAGGAATGTTTCCGCCAGACTGTCGCCGAAGTTGCCGGTAAAAACGCTTGGCTCGGTAGAAGCATCGAAGGTGAACTCGCCCGGCTCAGCGCACACCTCCACCACGCGGCCCTGCTCCACGATGAGCATACATTGTCCGTCTGCCACGGCGATGCCGCTTCCGTTGGTGATGATGTTGTCCTCGCCGTTGTTGGAGCTGCGGCGGGAGGTGCGCTTCTGGCCCTTGACCATCAGCACATCCTTGTCCAGAGAATCGCAGTAGAAAAATTCCTTCCACTGGTCTGCAAGGGTTCCGCCCAGTGCGCCCATACCTGCTTTGATAAGACCCATAGTAATTTCCTCCTGTTATTTGTTTGGTGTAAGCGACAACGCTTTGTCATCGCATTGCGTTCGGTTTCGATCACGGTACAGGGGTTAGATTCGGGGAGTCGTTTTTCCAGTAAATGGGACGCGTATCCCGGTCAAACAGCACTTCTCCGGCGCGGTATTTCAGGCTGCAGCCGCTGGGGCTGCCGTCATCGTTCAGCAGAATGGCCCAGAACTCGCACGGCTTGCCGTTCTGATCGGTCAATGTAAAATGCAGCTCGGTGCCGTCCTCGGTGCGGCCCTGCGTTCCATCTGCGGTGCCGGTCAGAATGCCGCTCCACCCGTCCCATTCCACGCTCATGCAGCAGCTGCCGTCCGGCAGGAAGGTCATCCAGCGGATGCCCTTTGCGGACTCGTCTCCGGCGCGGTAAGTGCCCCACAGCCTGCGGGGGATGGCGGTGTAGCCGATGTCATCCCACGCCGTGGTGCGCCGGAACACATACCACACGGTGCCGTCCTTTTTCGAGCCGGTGGAACGCATCAGCAGCGAGCCGTCCTCCATCATCGAGATAATCCAGCGGCTTCTGCCGTCCTCGCTGAGGCAAGTCAGGTTCCAGCCCTGACTCTTTTTCCCGTCCCAGCCGGTCACAGCACCGGCATTCAGCTCTCCGGTGCGGGTCTCGGCAGCGGACTGGATCTGCGGGCTGACGTATGTTTCCCGGATGAAGGAGACGGTCACCGTGCCGGTGATCTCGGCCTTTTCCAGCCGCAGGGTAAAGCTTTCGTTGCGGTCGGCGGGGGCATAATTTTCACCCTGCGTCACCGCCGTGACTGCCATCCACTCGGCCAGCACCTGCCACTCCCAGTCCGGTGGCAGCGGCTGCGCATCCAGAGGAAGAGTCACTTTGTCGTCTACATATTCCTCCTGGGCGGCGCTGAACCGGCTGACTACAAAGGAAATGTTCCCCTTGCCGTCCAGCGAAAAAGGCAGCTCGTCCAGCGAAGTCCACCATGCGGTGTTTCCCTCTTTCAGGCTGCCGGTGGGCAGCAGTCCTCTCTCGATGGCGGCTTGACGGTCCAGCTCATCCCGGCGCTTCACGTCGCGGTAAAGCGCCTCTTCCAGCGCAACGGGGTCTGCCCCCATGCGCTGCAGCATCTGGGTGACGGTCAGCTGGTTTCCGCTGGCAAAATCGAAGCACCAGCCGTCGTAGAAGGGGGCATCGGTACCTCCGTAACTGCTGCTGACCACAAGGCTGACACAATCGTCATACCAGCTTGCTTCCCAGTTCATTTCAATGCTGAAATCCCACACGGCCGGGTCGGCCACCGCCGGGCTGTCCGCGTAGTCCAGCACATCGTTTTCGTAGCAGCGGGCAAGCTCGGCGTTGATGCGGGCGGCGTCGGCGCTGTCGCTTTCCAGCCGGGGCAGGTGGATGTTCAGTCGGACCTTGCCGCCGTTTTCCGCCTGCACCACCTTTTCAAGGGTGTACTGCTCGGTGATCGCCGCGGTGGCGTGCATGGAATCCGGCGGGGTCGATTTCAGTTCCCGGCTGCCAGCCGGGCGGGCAGAGGCTGCGGTCTTTGCCCCGCAGCCTGCCAGCAGCGCCGCCAGCAAAGCCGCCAGCGCGCCGCACAGTGCCAGCTGTTTCATCTTGCACCTCCTGCTCGTTTATCAGCCGTAGCTGTGGGTCAGCACCAGCGGGACCGTTTCGTTCGTCAAGGGGTTCTGCCCGCTCAGGGGGGTAAGGATCAGGCAGTCAATGCTATAATCAAGCTTCAATGCAGCGCTGAACGCTATCCATTCCGGGCCGTTTTCGGTGTCGCGGATAAGAGAGAAGCCCAGCGCGGTGCCGTCCGGGGTAGCGCCCAGATAGGTGACAGCACCCTGATAGAAATAGCGGTTGTTGTGGGTAGCCAGCTGGCAGCCGCCGCCTGAATTCAGGTCCAGCCAGCACCAGTCCTCCCCTTCCCCAAGGCTGAAGCTGCCGGTGGAATCTACCTGCTGCGGGCTGTTCCACTCAGCGGTCAGGGGGGCAAGCTCTGTTTCCGTACCGTCTGCACACAGCAGGCTGACCTCGGCGTCCCGCAGCGCCAGCGCAGTGCCGTTGTTGGCAATATAGATGGGGTCGGCGCAGAACAGGCTCTGCCCATACAGCAGGCAGCGCAGCACATCCACATACTCCACAAAGCCATCCTCGGTAAGCAGGTAGACCACGGGGTGGAAGGACGCGCCCAGCTCGCCGATGCACACATCTACATAATTATGATAGGCATTGCGGATGGGCAGGGTGACATCGCCGTCCAGACGGATATCATAATCCTCTGCCCATGCGATGGTCTCGGGGGTGCGTTTGATGGTAACGGTGCGGGTGTCGCCATCCAGCAGCACCGAAACGCTTCCGTAGGTGTCGGTAAGTACCGGCGTTTTGGCAGGGGCGGCGGGGGTCAGCGGAAACTCCACCTCCAGCGGCCGCCAGCCGCTGCCGGCGGTGGTGTGGTATCCGGCAACAAGGGTGACGGTATTTTCGTTTTTCAGCAGAACGGTCAGGTTTTCCAGCCCGTTGTCCCGCAGGGTATCGGCGCGCATCCCGGAAAGCATGCCGCTTTCCCGCAGGGAATCGTAATATTCCTGCTGCACCATGTTGCGGTCAAAGGTCTGTATGGCGGCGCGGTACACTGCAAGCTGCGTCTCGTCCGGGTCCAGTCCCATGCGCATGAGCAGCTCGGTGACCGAAAGCTTGTGCCCGGCGGCAAAATCGAAGCACCAGCCCTGAGAATAGATGGGGTCTGTACCGCCGTAGTAGCTTCTCACCACAAGGCTTACGCAGTCGCCGTACCAGTAGGCGTCCCAATCGATGTAGGTCTGCGGGCACCATTCGTCCTGCGACACCTCAGCCTGCGGGTAGCTTTCGTAATCCCGATATTCCTCCGCATACATGGCGGCAAGTTCATCATTGATAGATTCAGCATCCGGGCTGTCGCACACAAGCTGCGGCACATGGATGGTCAGCTTCTGTGCGCTGCCCCACTCGCTCCGGACGGTTTTTTCCAGCGTGAATTGCTCCGTGATACGTTCCTTTTGAACGGCAATCGCCGGGGCATTCTGGCTGCTGCCGGTGCTCTGGCTGGCGGCAGCGGAGCTGGAGCTGCTTTTTGTGCCGCCACACCCGGCCAGCACCAGCGCCGCCGCCAGCACCAGCGCGGTAAGGCGTTTGTGTTTCATGGTCGTTCTCCTGTGTTCTCAGCCGTAGCTGCGGGTCATTTGCAGCTGGGTCTCGCCCTCGGCAAAGGGGTTTTGCCCGTCGATCATGGTCAGGGTCAGGTTGTCGTACAGGTCCATCTTGAACGCCGCCACAAAGTCGAGCCCTGCATCGGTAAAGATGGCCAGCACCATGCCCTCCGGCACCACGCCCAGATACGCGGCGTCGCCCTGCTCGATGCGGCTGTTGTTCTGAACGCCCAACCGGACGATGCCGTCGCCGCTAAGCTCCAGCCAGTTTCCGTTGGCGCAGTTGAAGGAACCGGTGATGGAACAAGGGATATCCTGCACGCTCCACTCTGACGACAGGTCAGCCAGCTCCAACACAGAGCCATCCTTCCGGCGCAGGTTTACTTTACTACTGCCGCTGCGCTCCAGCGACACGCCGTTGTTGGCAAAGTAGATGGGGTCCTGACAGATCATGGCATTTCCAAACAAAAGGCAGCGCAGCACGTCCACATACTCCACCACGCCGTCTTTGGTCAGCAGATAGATCACCGGATGGAACACCGAGTCGGTCTGCTGCCCGATGCACACGTCCACATATTCATTATAAGAGCCAAGGATGGGATAGGTGTGCACCTGTTCCAGCCGGAGGTTGAGTTCCGTGTCCCAAGTGGCGGTTTTTGGTGCAGGGCTCAGGGTGATGGTGCCCTGCGTTCCCTCTAGCTGCACCTGCACCCCGTCGTAGGTATCGGTCAGCACCGGGGTATCGGCGGGGGCGGCGGAGGTCAGCGGGATCTCCACATCCAGCTGCTGCCAGCCCCAGTCGGTCTCGGAGCAGTACTTGCCCCGGAGCACCAGCCGGTCCTGTTCCGGCAAAAGCAGACACAGGTTTTCCAGCTCATTGTATTCCAGCGTATCCATTCGCATTTGCGAAAGCTCTCCGCCGAGACGCAGGCCCTCGTAGTAGCCGCCCAGCGCCATCTCCCGGTCAAAGGCCTGCATGACCTGCCGCTGCACCTGCTGCTGCACTTCGTCCGGGTCCAGCCCCATCCGCTGCAGCATCTCGGCCACGGTGAGCTGCTTTCCGGTGGCAAAATCGAAGCACCAGCCGCTGTAACGCCACGGGGCGGTGCCGCCGTAGCGGCTGCGCACCACCAGGCTGACGCAGTCGCCGTACCAGTAGGCATCCCAGCCCACACCGATCTGCGGGTACTCGCCGCCCGGCTGCCCGGCCTCCTCGTAGGCCTCATATTCCCGGAAATCCGCTGCATAAATGGCGGCAAGCTCCTTGTTCAGGCTTACGGCGTCCGGGCTGTCGCATTCCAGCTTGGGCACATGGACGGAAATGTACTGCACCGCGTCCTCCCCCCACACGCCCGAAACGTTCTTTTCCAGCGTGTACTGGTCGGTGATGCGGTCTGTCTGGGCGGCCAGCGCCGCCGCGCCGGGGGTGCTCCGGCTATTGTCGGAGCTTTGGTCGGCAGCGGCGCTGGGGCCTGCGGGAGCAGCGGCGTCCGATGCACCGCCGCACCCTGCCAGCAGCAGGGCCGCAGCCAGCACCAGCGCCCATACGCCAAGGGCCCACCGGGCACTGCGGTGTTTTGTCTCCTTCATAGGGTGCTCCTTTCTTTGATCCCTCTGTTTTTTGAGGGTGGGGCTTCGGGTTCTGGGGTGTTCTCCGCACTTGCAGTTTGTCCCATCTTGTGCTATCTTTATAGATAGAATCTTAATGCGCTTGTTGATACGCTTTGTACACAACAACGGGCACCCCGCACCCGGCATGGGAAATCTTCTGTCTGTACTGTATCATACTCAAGAGAAATTTGCCCCCCTAAAAAATCCGTTTTTGGGGGGCAATTTGAAAATAAATTTTGGGGATTTTGGGCCTTCCCCGTAAGGAATCCCCCCAAAAAGCCAAAAATTGGGGGGATTTGGAGGCGGTTTTCCGCCAAAACGGGAAACTGCGGCCCTTCTTGTGCTGGTTTTCCCTTGGTTGCAACATGCGGAAAGGAATCACGAACATGGAACGAAGGACATTTTTGAAGCTTGCGGCAGTTCTCCCCGGTCTTTACCTTGCGGGCTGCGGCGGCAGCAAGACCCTGCTCTCTGCCAAGGACCCCACCATGCTCAGCATCTGGCATGTGTACGGCGAACAGGCCGACTCGCCCATGAACCGCCTGCTGACCGAGTTCAACGACACGGTGGGCAGGGAGAAGGGCATCCTGCTCAATGTGACCAACATGACCAACAGCGCCGCCATTGGCAGTCAGCTGCAGGATGCCAAGGCCGGCAAGCCCGGCGCGCTGGACCTGCCGGACCTGTTCTCGGCCCATTCCGCGGACGCCAGCGCTCTGGGCATTGAGAACCTTGTGGACTGGAACGACTGGTTCACCGCCGAGGACATGGCGGCCTATGTGCCCAGCTTTGTGCAGGACGGCATCATCAACGGGCGGCAGGTGGTGTTCCCGGTGTCCAAATCCACCCAGCTCATCTTTTTGAACGGCTCCCAGTACGCCCGGTTTGCAGCGGACACCGGGGCGCAGCTTTCCACTCTTGCCACATGGGACGGTTTTTTTACCATGGCGGATTCCTACCGGCAGTGGTCGCAGGGCAAGCCTTTCTGCGCGCTGGACTATCCGCTACGTCTGGTGGAGCTGAACGCGCTGGAGCAGGGCAGCGGCGAGCTGTACAAGGGCAGCTGGTACGACCTGACCAACAAGGCCTTTCGTGCTTCGTGGATGGAGT
>ERZ827512.3379-NODE-3379-length-11257-cov-3.438315_pt1 | contig 11257 bp, 4 predicted proteins | sample MGYA00519916_ERZ827512 | MGnify/ENA primary metagenome ERZ827512 (study PRJEB31778, sample SAMEA3449335) | human gut metagenome | biome: human gut; feature: human-associated habitat; material: faeces | place: United Kingdom | collected 2010/2012 ... | reverse complement strand
AGACGCGGGATTCATAATGCCGCCGTAGATGATTGTGGACGCGATCACGCCGAAGATACAAAGGCTCAGCCGCCCGCGCCGCAGAACACCTTTGCGGTACAAGACACCTGCCAGCCAGCCGATGATGCCCATGGCAAACATCTGCCACGGCGTCCACGGCCCCTGGGAAAAGAGCATATTGGACACCAGCATGGTCATCGCGCCAACCAAGAATCCCGTTTCGCCGCCAAAAGCCACGCCTGCGAGAATCGTCATCGCAACGACCGGCTTAAATTCCGGCAGCATGAAGAACGCAGCGCGCCCTGCCACATTCAGCGCAACGAGCACGGCAATCAAAACCAACTCGCGTGCCTGCGGCTTTCTGCCCTCGAAAATGAGGAAGAAGGGCAGCATACATTCCAGCAAAATGAGCAGCGAAATGAAGTAATATTTTCGCCCCGCGAAATAATATACACCGACAAACAGCGTCAGCGGAATGAGCAGCAGAATGAGCAGCGTGGCAGTCACGGTGCGCTTTTTCAGCTTGCGCTTTTCCACGGGTGTCTGGATGAGATAATCCGGTCGGTCGGCCTTGCGGCCAATGGACAGTGCAAACACAAGAAGTGCAGCAAGCAAAATGCCGTAGAGCTTGAGCTGCCCGCCTGCCAGCGCCGTCATGCCGTTCGCGTCGATGAGCTTTGTGAGGTCTGTCACGCCGATGGCCTGCGCGATGAGCGCCAGTGAAGCAATGCCGGACACGGCGGCAAGGATTTTTCGCCAGACCGGAAGCTTTTTCACCGTCCGCGTCGCTTTCTCCGGTGCGGGCGGGATGCGCTGATATTCCGGTAAAGCCGCCTCCGGTTCGACCGCACCGCCGCAGGCAGCAATGACGTCCTCCGGCGTGACCGCATCTGGCAGCACATCGCGCGCAATGCGGTTCGCAGCCGTCGTGTAGAAGCTGTTGCCAGAAAAGAACGTTTTTGGGGTAGATTCTGTGACGATATTTCCGTCAAAGAACAGGGCGCAGCGGTCGGCGTACTTTGCGCAGAACTCGATGTCGTGGCTGACCATCAGAATCGCCACGCCGGATGCTTGCAGCGTCCGGAGGATCTGCCCGAAAACCTGTTTGAACTCCGCGTCCAGACCTTTTGTCGGTTCGTCAAGGAGCAGGATGTCCGGGTTCAGAAGCAGGATTTTTGCCAGCGCCGCGCGCTGCTGTTCACCGCCGGAAAGGTCATACGGATGGCGGTCGAGCAGTTCCGCCAGCTTGCAGAGGGAGACAACTTGTGCAAGGCGCTCGGTTTTGCGTTCGGATTTTGGTATAATCTCCAACAAATCTGCGCGCACCGTGGATTTCACAAACAATGCCTGCGGATTTTGGGGCAGCATTCCGACGCTGCCCGTGATGGCAAGCTCGCCGCGATAGGCTTTTTTCAGGCTCGCCAGCAGCTTGAGCGTGGTCGTTTTGCCCGTGCCGTTGCCGCCGAGCAGCGCCAGAAATTCGCCCTTGTGCAGCTCCAGCGACAAGCTCTTGACCACGTCGGGCAAGTCTTTGTCATACTTGAACCAAAGTTCCTGCGCCGAGACAACGGTTTCCGTGTCCGGTGCGTTTTTATTTTCTTCTGGGATAGGCTGCAATTCATGCGTTTTTGCATAGTCGAGCAGCCAGTTTCGGCCGTCGCAGACGGAGACCGGGCAGGCCGCCTTGGAATCCGTCGCCGCCCAAATGCGCATGGCGGCGGGCATGGCGAGGAACATTGCGTTCCCACTGCTTTTCAGCTCCGCGCCCACTTCGGCGGGCGTTCCGGTGCAAAGGAGCTTGCCGCCGTCCATGACGGCCACGCGCGACGCAAAGGCAAACGCTTCTTCCAAGCGGTGTTCGGTCAAAAGGACGGTCGTTCCCAACTCGCGGTTGATCTTGCCGAGGGTGGCAAGGAAGTCGGATGCGGCAATGGGGTCGAGCTGGCTCGTCGGCTCGTCCAGAATTAAAACTTTCGGTTGAAGCACCATCACGGATGCGAGGTTCAGGAGCTGCTTTTGCCCACCGGACAGCTCTGTGACCGGCTTATAAAACCATTCCTGAATCCCGAAAAACGATGCCATTTCTGCGACGCGGCGGCGAATGGTCGGCGTGTCATAGCCGAGGGATTCCAGCCCGAACGCCAGCTCGTGCCAGACCTTGTCGGTCGCGATCTGATTCTCCGGACTTTGCTGCACAAAGCCGATCTTCTCGGCCTGTTCGCGTTGGTCTAGGGAATCAAGATTTCTGCCGTCGAACAGGATCTCGCCGCTTCTGCGGCCATGCGGCGCGAGAACGGTTTTGAGCTGCCGCAGCAGCGTACTTTTGCCGCATCCGGAGGGGCCGCAGAGCACCAGAAACTCCCCCGGTCGGACAGACAGTGTGAGGTCGGAAATCGCGTTCTTTTCCTGTTCCGGATACGCAAAATTCAGATGGTTGATTGTAAAGACTTCCACTGCCTGTCCTCCTTCCGATCAAGAATCACCGGCGTCAGCACCAGTGCGAGATAGACGAGCATAAAGCTCACGGTCATGGGCGTCCATGCGGCGGTTTTCACGGTCGGATAGTAGCGGAAATACGTGCCGCCCGCCATCCAGCCGGAAAGGAGATACGCGCCGCAGAAAATCAGCCACGCGAGAACGTTTTTGTCTCTATCATCAAAACGATAGATCGAGAACGCTGTTCGTCCGGGCAAGCCGTAGCCGCGGGCGCGCATGGAATCTGCGGTTTCAATCGCGTTTTCTAAGCTCCATGTGACCATGATGGAGAAGATCTTGACGGCGTTTCCGACTCTTTGGAACACGCTGCCGTTCTTCGTGTCGCGCCCGATGCACGCCTGCGCTTCACTGACCGTCTGCATCTGCGCCTTGAACTTCGGGATGAAGCGCAGCGCCATAGACAGAACGAGCGACAGCGCCGGAATCACACGTCCAAACAGGTAGACAAACTTGTCCGAAGACATGATTTCGTTGTAGCTGGAAAACCAGAGTACGACGCTTGCCAGCATGACGGCCGCGGCCACGCCGTAGAGCATGGATTCCAGCGTCAAGGGATTGCCGGAGGGCAGATACGTCAGAATCGTTGCGCCCTCATGGTTAAAGGCCGGATTGACGAGCGCGGCAAGCGCCGCCATGGGAAGTAATCCCATGACGGCAAACCGCACCGCTTTCCGGCCTTTCAAGGTAATGTCATACGCCAATGCGCCGGTCAGGGAGATCGCCAGATAGACCGGGTGCATCAGGCACATAGAGAACAGCAGCACCAGCGCGAAATACAGAAAATTGATGATGGGATGATAGCCGGAAAAGGCGTCTCTGTTTCTCATTCCGTACTCCCTGTCGCATACCCGCCGCCGATGTCCTTGCCCAGCTCGCAGGTGTATTCCCATTCCACGACATCGCCGTTTTGAAGCTGATAGCGGCTGCATCCGTAATTCGGAAACCAGTCGTTGACCTTGTACATCCAGCCGGACACCTCGCCGCAGTCAAACTCATAGAGGTTTCCAATGCCCTCGATGTAGGCCGAGTTATAGATCGGCGTCATGGAAAATTCCATGTGGATCTTGTTGTCGCGGCAGACCTGCTGGAGTACGTCAAAGACGCTCTGCCCCTGCTTGAAGCTGACCTCCACGGGCTTTAGCAGCCAGCCGTCCTCCGGCACAAGCTCCACCTTTTCCTTGTCGCACAGATCCATATGGTCCAGAATCGACGCGCAGGAAATAGAGATCGTGCAGGTGTATTCCGTATCGCCGACCGTCACGTTCTGCGGCTCGACCGGCTGCGGCTTGCCCTCCGGGACGGGGTCGGTCAGGTATTCATCCTGCCCTTCCTTCCGCTCGGGTTTCCCATAGCCGTTTCCCGCCGCGCATCCGCAAAGGAGCAGGAGCGCCAGAAAAAGCGCGGTCAGTCTGTAAAACTGCTTCATTGCATCACATCCGTCATGTCATAGAGTGTGGTCTTGCCTGTTTCGGCGCGGTGGATCGCGGCCAGCGCATAGAATGCCTGCTCGGTCGCCATGCCGTCGTCGCCGCCGCTGCCGTCCAAAACATGTACAAACGCACCGCTTTCCTGTGCAAAGCGCAGAAGCGCATCTTCCACGGTAACGCCGTTCTTCACGAAGCGCTCGTCGTCCAGCGGCACACCAAGCTCCGTCAGCGCCACGATCACCTGCGCGACCGATTCACTATTACTGGAACCCCATGAAGTATAACCGCCGTCCGGCTCCTGCAAGGAGGAAAGGACGGCAAGGCCGCGTTCCACCGCTGCTTCAACCTCCGGCTGTTCGCGGTATTTGGCAAGCGCCTGCAGCGTCATTGCCGTAATGTCCACGTCCGCCTCGCCGCCCGTCAGCGTCCAGCCACCGTCCGGCAGCTCCCGTGTAAGCAGTTCGTCCACATACATCTGCCGTGTTGCCTGCACGGCAGCATTCGGGTTTTCGGGAATTTCATAGTTTCCGCTGTCCAGTGCCAGCAGCGCAAAGATTGTGCCGTTGATGCCCTGTTTTGTGACCTGTTCAAAGTCCGCAAGCGGGCGCAGCAGGTTGAATCCAGCCACGCTGGCAGGATCTTTTCCAATGGCGGTCAGCGCCAGCACCGTGCGGGAATATTCGGTGTACTTCCGCTCACTGAGGACTCCGTTTTTCTCTCGAACAGCTGCTTCTACATTGTTATAATAAGTATCAAAGTATTTCTGCGGAACCTTTATGCCGGAGCGCGCCAGTCCGAAAATCAGCCAGTCTCCGCCAATGGAACCCACCCCCGGCTCGGCTACCTGCGCTTGCAGGTAGCCGGCCGTTTTTTCAAGCTGCGTTTCCGGTTTCCCGCAGGCGGTCAGGGAGAGCAGCAGGGAAAGCAGAAGCAGGATGCAGAGCAGTCTGGAACCGATTCGTTTCATATGCTGCATCTCCCATCATCCAAGGACTGCGGCAGCCGCGCAGAGCGGCTTGCTGTTGCCGTCAATATAGAATACGCGGATCTTTGCGCTGTCTGGCAGCGTCACACTGCCGCTGACAGTCCAAACCTCCAGCTTTGTCAGCTTGCCGCTATCGTCGTAGCAGGCAATCAGAACCTTGTGCCCCTCCGGGATCTTGCCGTCAATGGAAAGCGTATTTACAGCCGGGCGGAAGCTCCATGTAAGATCGTCCGCAAGCGTGCCACTGTCGGCTGTATCGCCCACGCGGATCTGTATGGTTGTCGTGATTGCTGCAATTTTATTGCCGGCAGTCATCTTATTGCCGTTCGGCAAATTACGATACATGGTCTGGCCGCGGCCAAACTCCAGCGTGAGTTCCGTCGTGCCGTCCGCAAGCGTGCCCGTTGGTGCGGACACCATGTCAGTAACGTCGCGCGTCGAACCGTCCGAAAGCGTCGCTGTCACAACCATCCCGGTTTTGTCAAAGGTTTCACCGGCGCTATACTGTGTCTTATCCGGTTGCTTTGTGACCTTAATCGTTTCAACGCTTCTGCCGAACGCCATAAGATAGGCAGAGTCATTTTTAAAGTAAATCGTGCCGTTGCTGTCTGCGATAGGACTGCAGATCGCGTACTGCGCCTGATCGCCATAAGGCGTAAAAATGGCGTATGGTGCCTGATAGGTATACCCTTTGTAGAGTTCCTGTGTGGTGTAATCAGCTGATGTCTGGTTTGGTGCATCTCTGAGAGCACGGAGCGTTCCCGGCGTATAGTTATCAAAGAAATAAACATAGACATAGCTATCATACGCTGTTGTAAGCAGACCGCTAGTCTGCGGATAGCCTTGTGTCGGCACACTGTACGCAATGGACATTGTGTCACCGAGGTCGATGACCGTGATGTTGTGGCCGGAATATGGCGTAAACTGACCCGTGCCGCTGACACCGATATACGCACGGCCATTATAGACGACCGGCGTGGAGGTACTCATCGGCGGAAGGGCCGGATCGTTTGCACCGTTGTCCAGCTTCAGTCCGTCACATGCTGTAATGGCGTAGCTGCCGTTCTTCGCTTCAACTTTTACGCGGTAGAACGTGCCGCCCTTTGATGTAAAATAATATGCGCAGCTCTGCTTATCGTACGAAATTGTGCTGCGGATATCTCCGTCGAACCCGCTTTTGGAATCCAGTATAGCGCCGGTCAGCGGATCAAACAGATACAGATATGAGCAGTTGTCCTTGCCGTCATCTGTGCCAACCATAATAAAGTCATCGCAGGCATAGGCTCCAGCCCAATAGAAGCCGCCATTTTGAACATGCCGCCACGTTGCCGATTTCGCTTCTGTTGTAGTTCCTACATCTTCATCGGTCAGAGATACACACACAAAGCTCGCGTCAAGCTCCTCTGCATACCAGAAGCCCGTGTAGGCGTATCCGTTCAGGACTGTGATGGGGCAGTTTGGCTGGCCGCCCAGCGGGTCGGTGTACAGCCACAGGGATTCCAGTGTTTTTGCGTTGAATGCCTGAATCCGTCCATTGGACAGACCAACCAGCACAATGCCATCCGCATAGGTCGGCCCGTTGATGGCAAAGCTGGATTTCCCGGCCATCTGACCCGTGGCCTCCACTGCGCCGGTGTCCTTATTTACGCGGTAAATATGGTCGCCTGCATAGACAATCAGGCAATCGTCCACCAGAATCGGGTTGCTGACGGCTCCGTCGGAGTAGCCCTCTCCCAGCTTCACTGCCCAGTACATCATGCCGCTTTCTGCTGTGATCGGCGTTTTGGCGTCTGTAATGCCATTGTTGCTGTTCATACCGCCGCCTATGGTGCTTCCAGTATACGATGTGCCGCGGAAATCCGCCCATTCGGCGTTCAGATTGTGCTGAATTTCCTTGTTTTCTTCTGCAACGTCCAATTTGATCTGGACAGCATGAAGATCCGTGAAAGTTTCTTCTCCGAGTTTCAGCACGACTTGTCCATTTTCATCCTTTTCCAACGTCAGTTCTGCTTGCTGACCGCGATAGCCCACACAGGTAAAGCTTGCAGTATAGGTGAAGCCCTCCGAGAGCGCATAGGTTTTCCCTGTGCGTGGCCAGCTGCGATTTCCGCTGATGCTCTCATAGATATAAATTTGGCCATCCGCGGGGGTCATTTCAAAGGTAACTGCCGTGGTAGCAGCTTTTTGAACCTCAATAGTGTAAATGGTTTTTGCGGTCTTGTTATTGCGGTTTGTCAGTTCGATGGTGAGAAGCTCCGACTCTTCACTGCCATTCAGTTTTGCGGTAAGTGTTCCGCCTGACGTCACACGCTCACCACTTACAGAAATCTCATACCCGCTGTCGGTATCGCCGTATCTTGGTGCATCCGTGTGCAGTTCAAATGTGACATCCAGCGAGGGGGCTGCCGCCGGTACAAGTATGCTGTACGCGTTCTCACTGGAACTATATCCAACGAAACTGCTGCCTTTGCGGTTCAGGGTAACGGGCGCACCTTGGAAGAAGATTTCCATATTTTTCAGGCTCAGCGTTCTCAAAAGTGCAACAGTGTAATCTGTGTAATACGTTACGCCATCATTTTCATCCACATATGTGACTCGGAACGTAATCGTATTTTCATAGGCGCTCCCTGGAAGTAATACCTGCGGCAACTGTGTACCGGTCTGTTTTCTGCTCGTTAACGCTATGGTTGTTGAATCCCCATCGTTACTTGCTGTGCTTTGTGCCTGATAAATAACAGAACACTCATATTTTTTTGAAGGATCCGTTAAATCGACCACGTTTGCAATCCATGCGTACACGCTGCTTGAATAGTCTGAAACAACAGCTGTGTACGTATGTGTGGCTTTTGAGAATTTTGTATTGAGGGCAATGTTACCTTTGTTATTGCTGCTTTCACTGTTTCCAAGCGCTAATTCCGACAACCAGTCCTCCTGCTTGACCGACACATCAATGACCTCGGTGCTGCCAAGCGTAAAGGATTTTCGCGCGTGGTAATAAGTACCTTGCGTCGCAACATACGAGTAATCGTCGCCCGGCACAAGCGTGTAGAGATAATTGATTGTGTTTCCGGCGCCGGCCGTTTTGGTATAGGCCAGTTCCTCGCCGTTCTTGTTTACGACCGTCAGTGTGACATCACTGGCCGTCTTGAACGTGACCTTCTTTCCTTGGCCCGGTTGGATCGTCAATGTATAGGTCGTCGCATAGTTGCCGGAGGAAACCGTGATCGTGACTGTCGTCTCGCCGGAGATCGTCACGGTCGCGCTGTCGTCTGCGTCCAGTTCGTTTCCGTTGACCGTGATGGAAGACCCGGAAACCGTGGCGGTCGGATAGATTTTCAGCACCTGTTCGGAATCAAGGATCTTATAGGTATATTCCGTCTTGGTGCTGGAGAAGCTCTCTGTCGCCGCCTGCGCCGTACCTGCGGCATTGGTCACGCGCAGACTGCCGAGCGTCGGCATGCGGTCGAGCTGCAGCGTCAGATTGACGCTCTGCGTATAGTTGTCTGAACCGGCTTTGCTGGCCCGGAGAATGACCGTATTGCCCGACGCGCCGCGGGAGAGCGCATTGTCAATGCTGGTCGCTTTAGACTCAGCCGGAATATCCTTCTCTCTGGCTGCACCGCTTATGTCCGTGTAAACGGCCTTGACCGCTGCTCCTGTGGTGTTCAACTTGAAATATGGATACAGCCGTCCGGTGAAGCTGTCCGGCACCTGCACGGTTGCAGTATGATTTTGCAGCGTATATTTGTAGCAGTTCGCATCGAAATCCGCGTCGTAGCCGCTGGAAATTTGCAGACTGCTCTCATTGAACCAGTCTCCGGTGGGCAGGCTGGCATTTACCGTCATTGCTCCGCTGACCGTGATCTTGCCGGAAACCATGCGGTTACCCTGCCGGACATAGAAGGTATAGCCGTCTGCCGGAAGCTGGAGCGTACCGGTATGGTTGGGGTCTGTGAACTGTTTCCCGTAGTCGTTGACCGCGGACACAGTATACCCGCTGCCGGAATAGCCGGAGAAGGTCACGGTGTATTTGGTGTTCTGCCCGGCTTTATAGGCGTTGATCTTTGCCGTGATCGCGGCTGCATTGCTCTGCGCGGTCTCACTGGTGACGTTCAGATAGCCGTTCAGCGCCGTCTGGTATTCCTCCGCCGCAGCATTTTGGATGTCGGCATCTTCTTCCAGATAGTCCGCCATGACCTTCATCAGGGTTTGCAGGCCGGAAGAAGGCGCGCTGTTCGAGGCTTCACTAAATCTGAAATGTGTCACCGTGTTGGCAGCGCTGTCAATGGAAACGCCATCCGGCGTACTGCCATAGGTATAGTTGCCGTTGACGCCCTCAATCGCCGAAATAAACTGATTGCTGCCATTCGTTGTAAAGCTGTATTTGCTGGCGTTCAGCGCTTCGCGGATGGTCTGCCCATCCGTAAAGGCGATCCGCGTCGGCGCAATGAGCAGCTTATTTGCCGTTTCGGCGGAAAAATAGAAATATCCGCTTGCATTGACCGCCTGCGTCGAAATTGCAGCTTCCTCCACAGGTTCTTCTGTGGTCACTTCCGCGTCTGTATTTTCCGCAGGCACGGTATCCACGGTTTCTTCCGCTTCAACCAACTCTGCGTCCGCTGCCAGCACGCTGAGCGGCAGGCAGGACAGGAGCATCGCCAGCAGGAGCAATGCTGCGGTCATTCGTTTCAGTTTCATCAAGATTCCTCCCATCAGTACAGGCAATCCAGCCATTTCAGCCGCAGCTTTTTCGGCCAGTTCGTGTGGGTTTTCAGTTTTTCCAGCGTCGCGTCGTGGAACGTGTGCATTTCGGCAAGCTGTTCCGGCGTGATCGCACGGCTGGAAAACAGCGCCTGTGCGTTATACATGGTCATATCGTGCAGCTTCGCGGCGTACTCCTCTCCAAGCTGCTCCTTTGCCGTTTCACAAAGCTCCAGCATGGAACCCGTGCCGCGCTTGAGGCCCAGTGCGGCCAGCAGCGATGCGCAGTCTGTAAACAGGCAGGCGGCTGCGGCGGACGGGTCTTCCTGCGTGAATGCTTCGTTTCGCTTTTTGAGGATGACCGCGTGCCGGATGAAGATGGCCGCAAGCAGCAGAAGCAGCAGCGCGGCGACAAGGATGATCCAAAACGCAGGCTTGTGGAGAAGCCCGGTGCGCTGGCCGCCGTCCGGGGTGTTGTCCTCCGAGTTGTCCGGCTCTGCATCGTCCTGTTCCAGCTCCTGACCCTCTGTTACGCGCGGGCCGTCGCCGTTGCCTTCCTTGCCTGCGCCGACCGGCTTGATGCCGCTCTCGGTCTGCTCGGCGGAGAGGTCTTCGAGGCCCGGTGTCAGCGCCAGCGGCAGCCAGCCGATGCCGTCCTGATACACCTCGACCCATGCGCCTGCGGCGCTTGCATCTACGCTTGTCGGTTCATTCTCAGTGGTTTTTACTGTATACCCCTCGACATAGCGGGCAGGGATGCCGTAATAGCGGAGCGCCAGCGCGGCAACAGTCGCGTACTGATACGTTGTGCCGTCCGCGGTATCCGCCAGCGGCAGCGCGATATCACCGCTTCCGTCGAAGCAGCTCTCCAAAAAGGCCAGCGCAGCCGTCTGCGCCTGCTCTTTCGTCGGGCTGTCTGCCGGGCCGTAGCTTTCACAGCATTGATCCAGCACTGCGCCAAGCTGCGCGCGGAACTCCGCAGGCACGGTCAGCGCATAGGAATATACAAATTCGCGGTATGCGCTTTCCGTTTGCAGATACGCGCTTACGCTGTCCGACGTGTCATTTTGCAAAAAGTCCAGCAGCTCCGGCAGCAGCGTCTGTGCATCCGAAACCGTCTCATAGGAATATCCGCGCTCACCGCGCAGACCGCTTGTTTCAACTGCGGACGGCTGGATCCTGTTTTTTGCCAGACCTGCGCGTTCCGGCAGCACCGTACACGGCTCATAGCGATACAGGCTGCACCCGGCAAGGTTCTGGACACTGACGCTGCCGGACTGATAATTGCCCATCAGCCGCGCAGCCGTTGCCAACTGGCTCTGCGGATAGAAGCCGGACTGATGCAGCCAGTAAAAGAGGTCTTTTTCCTCTGCGGCAGTCTGCGCGTCCAGCGCAGACCATACTTTATTTTCGTATGTATCGCCGACGAAGCCGCGCAAATAGAGCGTCTGCGCCGTATCCGCCGTGACGGACAGGATGGTGTCCGTGCTTTCTGTCTTCACGACCGGTTCGGACAGATCGCCTTCCAGCAGAACTTCTTCCGCTTTTTCGTAGCGCCAGTGGTGCAGGCTGTCCTTTGCGCTCTGCGAAAGGGCCTGCATTGTGCCTGTTTGCAGGAAAATCGCAGCTATGCCCGCCACGATCACGC
>ERZ827512.3377-NODE-3377-length-11260-cov-2.622758_pt1 | contig 11260 bp, 13 predicted proteins | sample MGYA00519916_ERZ827512 | MGnify/ENA primary metagenome ERZ827512 (study PRJEB31778, sample SAMEA3449335) | human gut metagenome | biome: human gut; feature: human-associated habitat; material: faeces | place: United Kingdom | collected 2010/2012 ... | reverse complement strand
ATTATAACCAGCACTTATTAATTCATCAAAGACATTTTTTGCATTATGCGGCAAATTCATCATTGGAAACTCAATAAGTAAATTCTTAGAATTATTAATAGATAATATTTCTCCCTTATCAAGTAATTCTAAAATATTATCACAGAATAAAATCTCATTTCCTAAGTAGACTTTAATCGGTAACTTATTCTTTTCAATGACTTTTTTTAGTTTAAGAAAAGCCTCTTTCTTTTCCTTATTATTCGCCGTATATTTAGTACCAGAAACATAATGTGGTGTAAAAACGACTTCATTAATGCCACTATTAATCAAGTCATTTAACATTTTCAAGCTTTCTTCTTCGCTTTTACACCCATCATCTAAACCTGGTAAAATATGATTATGTAAATCTTTCACTATTCAGATTCTCCATAATAACTATTAGAATAATATCCGTAATAGCCACCTTCACTAACATCAACTTTATTAATTACTACTCCTGTTAAGCTAGCGTGTGATTGACTAAATATTTTTTCAACTCTTGATACTAATTCTAATTTTGTCCTCTTATTAGAAACTACTAAGATGTTTGCATCACTATATTTTGTCATAACAATAGCATCACTTATTCCAAGAACTGGTGTACAATCAATGATAATAATATCATACATTTTCTTTAATTGCGCTATTAACTTTTCATTATTATTACTTGTCAATAGTTCAATTGGATTAGGTGGTGTTGGTCCATTAGGAATTAAATCTATTCCTTGTTTTGTTTTTACTATATAATCTTTAATATCAAAATCTGCTGTTTTCTTACTCTTACTAGTACTAGCTTCTTGATAGTTTAAAATCAAGTTAGAATAACCCTTATTAGCAGAGTTAACAACTCTAAATATTTGATTTTGTCTACCACATCTTAAGTCAGCATCAATTAATAATACTTTCTTATCTTCATCTTTATAAGCAAGAGCTAAATTAGCAGAGATAAAACTCTTTCCATCACCTGGTTGTGCAGAAGTTATTAAGATTACTTGCATTTTCTTATCTACTTCAGAAAAAGCTAAGTTTGTTCTAATACTCTTAATTGATTCTGTAAAACTAGTCTTTTTATTTAAATTTAATAATAAATCAGCTTGTTTTGGTTTTAAAGATTCTTTCTTTTTAAATATCACTTTACTTACCCCCTATTCGCTTTTGGTACTGTTCCTAGAACAGTCAATTTCAACTTATCTTCAATGTCAGAAGTACTCTTGATAGTTGTATCAAAGTAATAAATTACAAAAATAACACCACTAGATAATATAAAACCTAGCATTACATAAATAATAAGTTCTTTGTAATAATTAATATTACAAGGTTTACTTGCTAATTCAGCTGTATCTAAGACACTTACATTATCAATATTATAAAAACCTTTTACTTTGTTAGAGAAAACTGGCACAATAGCATTTGCTATTTTCTTAGCTAATTCTCTATCTTTGTTTTTAACTGTTACTTTAATTATTTCTGTATTTTCAACACTTGAAACAGTTATTAAACTAGATAATTCATCAGTTGTATAGTCTATTTTTTCATTGTTGATGACTTGTCTTAATACACTACGACTCTTAATGATGTTACTATAAGTTGGAACTAAGTTTTGATTTAATAAAACATCACTTTGTGTATATTTTTGTGTGTCGTCACTTTCTCTTGCTAAAACAATAGTTGTACTACTCTGATATAATGGTGTTTTTATAACTAAACTGTAAATACTGCCTAAAAGTACAAATGCAAAAATAGTTGCTAGAACATAAACAACTCTTGCTAAATAATAGTCAAAAAACTCCATAAGATTGATTTCTTCCATATTATTACCCCTCCCAGTCGCTATATATAATATACTTAATACTACCATCTTGTCAATTAAAATTTAAGTATATTTAATAGTTTCTATTCTTTTAGTTCTATTCTACTTTAGTATATCGTAGATTTTGTTTATTCCAAAATGAAAGATTTAGAAAAAGCATATTTTATCGACATCTTTTGACAAATTTCGTAAATCAATAATTTTATAATGATAGTAAGAATAAAAAGATAACACGCTGTATATAATAATTATGACAGGAGGTTTAAATGTTAGAATTACTTTTACTAATTTTCATTTTAGGTTTAGTTCTTTTCTTTATCAGTAGTTTAATACTTGGTAAAGAATATGATAATAGTATGATGCTTAATCAAAAAGTTAAAATCAAATAATCCTATCTACTTGATATAGATAGGACTATTTTTTTTAGTAATAAATTAGTTTTTATCTTTAATAATGTTTTTACTACAATAATATGTTAGTAAGAAATAACTTTCATAGATTAAAACAATAAATAATGCCGTTATGATAATAGAAGATATCTTAACATTGACCCCTACTAAAACAAGAATTTTATTGCAGAACATAATACCAAAGACCGAATGAATAACAGCTAAAGATAATGGTAATAAGAAGAAAATACCTATTTGTTTAAATAAAGCTTTATTTACCATCTCTTCACTAGCACCTATTTTACGCAAAATGTTATAGCGCATTTTATTATCACTTGACTCTGATAACTCTTTTAAAGCAAGGATGGCAGCACAAGATATTAAGAAAATAATTCCTAGATAAAGACCAATAAAGGTTACTAATGCCCCAATACCAATACTAGAAGCATAAATATCTTCTTTAGTATTAAAACTTAAAATAGTATTAGAAAAAGAATCAGTCTTCATAAGATTATTTATCATCTTTTCTGTTTTTTCTTTATCTTCTTTATAATTTGCTAATTTAAAGTATTTATAAGGACTAGCATTATCTAAAGCTTCATCTGGTAAAACTAGGAAACCAAGATTAGTACCATTACTAGCCATTTCGTAAAATCCATCAATTGCATAACTATATTTAGGATAATAATCATTATTACTAATAGTAATTACTGCTCTTCTTTTTAAAGCTTCTTCTTTAAGATTTTTCATTGATTCATAATTAGCAACCAAAGCATAATGATTATCATCAAGAGCTAAACTATCTAGTTTAAAAGCTTTAGCTATTTTGTTATAATCGCTTACTTTCATCAATTCGACATTAGAAGCATATCCTAAGTAAGGATATTTTTTCTTAGCTATCTTATAGTAACTACCTAGAGAACTTTGTAAAGTTATACTATCATCACTATATATTGTAAAATCAATTACATCAGTAAAGTATTTTTTATAATTAAAATTAATATTATTAAAGGACTCATTAATAGTAATAAAAGAATCCTTCGCCTGCTCTTCTGTATAACCATATAACTCTTTCGGTGCATTATAAGTTTTACTTACTTCAATATCATAAGGTGCATACTTTATTAAAGAGTTATTTAAGGAATTTCTAATCGATAAAGCACTAGCTAAAATACAAATAGTTGAAAATAACATTAAACAAATAACCGTTACAGAAACAACAGTTGTATTTACTTTACTACTTATTCCTCTAATAACGAAACTATTTAATTCTTTATAATATAGCTTTTTCTTTTTACTTAATATTTTTAAAAGAAAACCTGATAAAGAGAAAAATACTAAGAAGGTACCAACTATTCCAAGAATAATTGGGAGAAAGATATTTAAATCATTTAAATTCCTATCAAAAATAGTGATAACTAAGTAATAAGCATAACCAAGAATAATCACTGCTACTATGAATAATAAGAAAGATAAAACGGGACTTTTTAGTTTAAGTTTTTCTTTTTTTACATTAGAATTAATTAAATCTATTAATTTACATTTATTAATAATGATAGTGTTAAATAACATCACAATTAAATAAATTATTCCAAAATAGATAATTGTTTTTATAAAAGCACTACTTGAAAAAACAAACTTAAAACTAGTTAAATCAACTTCAAACATACTAGCTACTAAAACACTCATCAGTTGTGATAAAATAACACCAAATAACAAACCTACTCCTAAGGAAACAAACCCTATTATTAATGTTTCAAAGAATAAGATTAGTGATATTTTTCTCTTACTCATTCCTAACGTCAGATAAATAGCAAATTCTTTATTTCTTCTTTTAATTAAAAATCTTGAAGCATATATTACTAAAAAACCTAAGATAAAGGAGACAAAAACACTTACTACTGACATCATTCTAGTCATTAATTCAATGATAGAAGAAGTAGATTCTGATAAATTCATCATTGCTGTTTGACTATCAATAGAATTAAAAAGATAGAAAATACTAATTCCTAGGACTAAAGTAAAGAAATAAATTGCATAGTCTTTAAGACTCTTCTTGATGTTTTTAAAAGATAGTTTACAAAGCATCGTTCAAGTCTCCTCCTAAGACAGTAACAACATCGATTATCTTATCAAAGAATTCTTTTCGTGATAAATCACCTTTATGCAATTCATTAAATATTTTACCATCTTTAATAAAAATTACTCTTTTAGCATAACTAGCTGTAAAAGCATCATGTGTAACCATTAGTATTGTAGCATCTAATTCATTATTTAAATAATTAAACTTTTCTAGTAACATTTTACTAGCTTTAGAGTCAAGAGCACCAGTCGGTTCATCTGCTAAAACTAGTTTAGGATTAGTAATTATCGCTCTAGCTGCTGCTATTCTTTGCTTTTGACCGCCACTCATCTCATAAGGGTATTTATTTAAGATATTGGTAATATCTAATTCTTTTGCTACTTTCTTAATTCTACTATCAATACTTAAGAAAGGAACATTTTGAATAGATAATGCTAAAGCAATATTTTCATACCCCGTCAAAGTATCAAGAAGATTAAAGTCTTGAAAGATAAAACCTAACTCTTCTCTTCGAAAACTATTTAAATCTTCACCTTTTAATTTAGTAATATCGGTATCTCCTAAAAAGATATGCCCAGAAGTTACTTTATCAATAGTAGAAATACAATTTAATAATGTTGTCTTTCCACTTCCACTTGCCCCCATAATAGCAACAAATTCTTTTTTTGCTACTGAAAATGATAAACCATCAAGAGCTTTTGTTAAACTTGATCTTGTTCCATAATACTTTTCAATATTATCGATTCTTAATAAATCATTCATTGTTCTCACCTCTGTACCATTTTAGATGAAGAGTAATTACTTTGTCGTTTGTTTAATATTACAGTTCATTACAATTTTGTAATATTAGTCTGTATTTTGTAATAGTTATTTACACCAAAGGTTAAAGTTACTAAGGTATATTCACTTACTAAGGAAGTAATTTCAATTTTATGACCTAGTTTATCACATAATTTCTTAGCAATATATAACCCCATTCCAGTTGATTTTGTATTATAAATTCCATTATCACCAGTAAATGACTTATTAAAGACTTTGGGTAAATCACTTTTACTAATTCCTTTACCATTATCTAAAATACTAAGTCTAACTTTATCATCTAACTGATGTGCTGTTATTTTGATATAGCTATTTTTAGTTTTACTAGCATATTTAATACTATTATTGATTATTTGATTCAAGATAAATTCCAACCATTTATAATCAGTAGTAACTTTCATCCCTTTTGTATCAACGATAAAATCTATATTATTTTCTAATAAATCATCTTTATTTTTTAAAGCTATCGCTGTAATTACTTTATCTAAACTGACATCTTGAAAGGTAAAGTCTTCTTCTAAATAGTTACTACGTACATAATATAATACTTGGTCTAGATAGTTATCTAATCTTTTTAATTGATAAAGGTATTTTCTATCTAAGTCTTTATTATTATGAGTCATTAAAATAAGAGTAGCTAGAGGCATTTTCACTTCATGAATCCACATTTCGATATAATCTTTAAAGTCTTCTAAGTTTGCTTTATATCTATTAATTTCTTCAATCATAGATTTATCTATATCATATAATATTTTACTTAGTAGTTTTCCTTCATAAAAACTAGGAGTAGTTACAGTTTCTAAAACTAAGTATTTTTTATCTAAAGCTTCAAGATTAGTTATTAAGTTTTGATAAAAGTTTCTCTTTCGAAAATACTCTAAGAGAAGAATACTAATACCAGTTACTAAAAGAATAGTAGCAATTATTAATACTAAGTAGATAGACATTTTAAATGCTAATAAGATACTAATTATTAATATTGTAGCTAAAAAATAGATAATTATAGAAAGTATTTTATCTTTTAAATAGTTTTTCAGTCTCATAATAAGATATACCCTTGTCCTTTTCTAGTTTCAATCGCTTCGCTATAACCAAAGCTTGCTAATTTACTTCTTAATCTGCTGATGTTTACTGTTAAAGCATTATCATTTATATATTCTTCGTTATTCCATAGTTCACTCATCAACTCATCACGACTTACTATTCTATTTTGATTGATTAAAAGATATAAAAATATTATCATTTCATTTTTAGTAAGTTCTATCGTCTCTTGATTTTTTACTAATGTTCCTTTATTTTGATAAACTATTAAGTCACGATATTTAATTTTATCTTTTACTTGGTTTAAGCGTTTAAAGACGTTTTGAATACGAAGTAGTAATATAGTTGGATTATAAGGTTTAGTAATAAAATCATCAGCGCCATAAGAAATTGATAAAGCTTCATCTAATTCACTAGCACGACTAGTAAGAATTATAACAGGTATGTTACTTTCTTTTCTTAGTTCTTTTAATAGTAATTCTCCATTTAGATAAGGAATATTTACATCTAATAATACTAAATCAACATTGGAATTTAAAATTATTTCTTCAGCATTTGCAAAGTCTTTTAATACTGATACTTCATAGGAAGTGTTTTCTAATAAAGCTTTTAATTCTTCCTGCATACTGATATCATCTTCTACTATTAGTATTTTTTTGTTCATTTTTTCTTCACCGCCCTAATTATAGCATTATTTCTTTTAGAATGCTTTAATTAGAGAATAAAAACTCTATAATAATACGAGAAATATGTTAATTTTTCCTTTAATAGTGTTTTTTAGAAAAGGATATTGTTATTTCTTATTCTTTGTTGTAATATGTATTTAGCAAAGAAAACTTTGCTAAAGAAATCTAAATTTGATAGACCATAACCAGGTGTTTTTCCAAGATTTGGTTTGTCACTCAAATTCAACAAAAGTTGGATTAGGTGTCTTTTTTTATTTGAATAGTATTATAAATATTACTAGAGAAGTGTGAAGATTTTCGCACTTTTTCTATTTAATTTATAGTATAAATAATTTCAAAGTGCAAAAATTGCACTTTGAAACTTATATTTTGCACTTTGAAATTAAAAACTACATTTTAAAATAATACGAGAAAAGTAAAGTTTTTTCATATATTAGTATTTTTAGAAATGATACATTGTTATTAAATTATTTCTGTGATAAGATGTATCTAGATGAAGGAAACTTCATATAATAAAAAAGGATACATTTGATTGTGGTAATCAGATGCTTCCCAATTTTTGATGATAAGCACCCGAGTTCAACAAAAGTTGAAATCAGGTGCTATTTTTATAATAAGATAATAAATATTACCAAAAATAAAAGTAATATTACGACAAATGTTTGGTTTTTTGTCATAGATATCACCACCCTTCTATTTAATTTAAATTTTATAGAAGGGAAAGCACCTGATATTTCAAATGTATCCGAAATAATAGTAACAAATATATAGATAGATAACAATAGAACGAGATAAAATAATAATACGAGAAAAGTATGAACTTTTTTAGTATTTAAGTTACATATTTATCTTTTAAATACTCTTCCTCACTCTGATACCAATCGCCATTTTTAATAATATGAGAATATTCTCTTCGAAACTTCTTCTCACTCTTTACTATTTTTCTTTTTTTATAAACTAATTTTTTCAAATACCTTTCTAGTAGAAAACGTTCATAATAATATTTTAAGTATTTCTTTTCTTTAATAAGCCTTAATAATATTAAAATAAACATCAGTAAAAAATAAGTACTTGGATAAACTAAAAAGAAAAGAAAAATTAAAAGAAGTGATAGATAAGAGATAAAGAACGTAACTTTATAACTATCTTGATAAGACATAAAATAACACAAAAGTACTTCAATAATTCTACCACCATCTAAAGGATAAATTGGTAAAAGATTAAATACTAAAATATTATAATGAATAGTAGTAAATAATTTTGTTTGATACGGAGTCATTAATAAATCTTTAAAAAAATAGTAAAAAACACATTGAACCAAAGGTCCCATTACTAACACTAGTAACTCTTCTAAAATGGGACAGTTAATCATTGAAGCAAAACGAGAAATACCACCAAAAGGATAAAAAGTTATCTCTTTAGTTTCCCATTTAAAAAGACAAGCTGTAAAGAAATGACCACATTCATGTGTAAATAATAATAAAAAAGAAAGAAATATTAAATAGAACTGCCCCGTCAAAACTGCTAAAAATAGAAATAGTAAACAAGACTTATGAAACTTAACTTTTTGAAAGATAGTTTTGATAATCTATAAACTTCCCTTCTTTTTGAAATACCAAATACAAAGTCTTATCACTAACCTGACCAATCAATGCACCTTTTTCAACATAATCATAAAGTTTGACATTCGCCTGCTTAATATTTCCATACCAAACATCTACTCCATTCATCTGCTGAACAATAACAGTTTGTTTATAATTTTCTTTTTCACCTATATACACAACTATTCCACTTTCAAAAGATGGTACCATATATTCACTACTAACTGTTAGTTTCACCCCATCGTGATATAAACTCTTATCTTTATAGGATAACTTTTCATTAAAGACTTCTTGCTCTGTCACTATCTTATCAAAAGTTAAACTAGTTCCAAATTTTTCTTGTAAAAAGTTTTTAACAACCGAAAAAGGAAAATTTTCTTCATAAGTATAATGATAAAAACTCTTCTTAAAATTATCATTCATTTTAAAACCAATTAATAATAAAAGTGTTACTATAATTGTTATTAAAATTCTAGAAAGAATATTTCTGAAAAAATTACTCTTACTTTTCTTATTATTACTATTTTTATAAAATTTTGATTCAACCATTGTCATCACCTAGTAAATAATATGAAAATGAAGTCAAAAAAAGAAAAGACTAATTTAGACGTCTTTTGCGTTTTTTTATTCTTGATATTAGATATAATATTTCTCCATAGATGACATTTAATAGCAAACTATTAACTATTAAATATGAAACTTCGGAAAATGTCACTGGCACAATATCAAAGATGAATAATAAGAATGCTAAAATAATTTCATAAATGCTAATTATTAAACAAATAGAAAAAGCTGTAGTTAGAACATTTACTTCTAACTTTTTATATAAATAACTATAAATTAATGCTAGTAGTAAAAACAAAATAGCATCTGTAAATAATAAATTAGTATAAAATAAATCATATAAAAGTCCTAAAATAAAGGAAGTAATAATGTACTTATTTTCATCTTTCTTAAAATATGGATAAATCATTATTATTGTTACAATAGTTAATAAAGGATTAAAGATAGATATATCACCCAACATATAATTTAAAAAATTAGATAAAACGCCATCTAAAAGAAAAGAAATAATGACAGTTATATAAACAAAAAGCATAGTTATTTTTCTCCTTTTAGAATAGTAACATAGTGAATACTATTAAAATTTTGGTCAGTTTTTATGGCTAAAGTTTTACTTAAACCATATTTATCTAAAGAGACACTTTCTACTTTACCAATATAAATACCACGCGGAAATACTCCACCCAATCCACTAGTTGTTACTGCATCACCTTTATTAATATTGATACTACTATCAACCCCACTAACCAATATTTCATTTTTCTTCTTATTATAGCCACTTAAAATAGCATTAGTTTCTCCACTAGAAGTAGTAATAGAAACAGATACTTTATTATTAACATCATTAGCAGTTATTAATTTAACTGTAGCAGAAAACTTAGTAACTTTTTCTAATTTACCAATTAAACCATTCTTAGTTATAACAATCATATTTTCTTTTAAACCAGAACTCTTACCTTTATCAATAGTTAAAGTTTGATACCAGTAACTTCTATTCCTATTTATTACAGTAGCATTTACAACATTATAACCAGTTAGAGTTTGATTTAAACTAAGAGTATCTCTTAACTGCTCTATCTCTTCTTCTAAATGAACATTTATATTCTTTTGAATTAAATAACTCTTACTAGCATCTTTATCTTTTTCCTTATTTAAAGTTGTAAATGGTGTCATTACAATCTTAGAAATAATTGTTGCTCCATCTTTTAAGACACCTTCAACTGCACCTACTTTTCTATTAGAAGTTAAAGAATAAAATAGAAGGAAAAATGAAATAAAAATAGCAGCAAATATAATAATAATTTTCTTTCTTTTCTTTTTCTTTTGATACATCTTTTGCTCCCTTTCTTTCCTTATCTAGTATATCTGAAACCTATTTTTTTTTCAATTATTCTTATTTCTATTTTCTACAAAACTGTAATATTTATGCTCATTAACGATTAAATGATCAAGTATATATATACCATGAAAATTACCAAGACTTATTAAGTCATTAGTAAATTCAATATCTTTAGGACTTGGTAACAATACACCTGATGGATGATTATGAATACAGATTATTCCTGTAGCTGATACTTTATAAGCTTCTTTAAATATTTCTCTTGGATGAACGCTACTTCTATCCATTGTTCCCATAAAAAGAAGTTTAGCTGTAATTAAATTTCTCAATTTATCTACATATAAACAATAAAAACATTCCTGTTTCTTTCCATAAAATAAATACTTACTATAAGAAAAGATGTCTTCAGCTGTAATTAATTTTACTTTTTTAGCATCAGGTAACAAATAAATTCTCTTTCCTAATTCTATTGCTGCTAATAAAGTAGTAGCCTTCGCTTTGCCTATTCCTTTTACTTTACATAATTCTTTTAATTCTAGATTAGCTAAATCTTTAACACTATCAACTTTAGATAGTAATTCAAAGGAAAGTTCTGTAACATTCTTTCCTTTAAGTCCACTAGATAAAATAATTGCTAATAAATCAGAGGTTGATAAATTACTAGGTCCATAATTTTCTAACCTTTCTCTTGGTCTTTCATTAGATGGTATTTCTTTAACTTTCATAAACTTTCTCCTTCTAATTTAATTATAAACAGTAACTATAAAGTTTATACTGTTCCATTAATTTTTTAAGACCAATTCTTCATAATTAGCAAGAATTACTTTCTCAATCGTTTTCTTTTCTTCATTGCTAGTAGCTTTCTTAAGTAAATTGTTTTGGTTCTTCTATAGGGGCCACGAAAGTG
>ERZ827512.3374-NODE-3374-length-11264-cov-3.027210_pt1 | contig 11264 bp, 7 predicted proteins | sample MGYA00519916_ERZ827512 | MGnify/ENA primary metagenome ERZ827512 (study PRJEB31778, sample SAMEA3449335) | human gut metagenome | biome: human gut; feature: human-associated habitat; material: faeces | place: United Kingdom | collected 2010/2012 ... | reverse complement strand
ATCCGGCCAGCCATGAAGTGACCGAGAAAAAGAAGGAAAGTCTCCAAAGCATCGGCATTGCGGCCCAGTGGGATGGCATTTATTATGCCGTAAGCCAGCAGGAATACCACCAGGATGTGCGCCAGTATATCAAGACAAGGGATATCCCAGTCCCCACAGCAACCCCGACTGCTGTACCTACCGCAACCCCTACCGCAGCGCCTACCGCAACGCCTACCGCAACACCTACCGCGACCCCCACTGCAACGCCGGTCAAGCCTACGGCTACCCCCACTGCAACGCCGGTCAAGCCGACTGCTACACCTACCGCTACCCCTGTGAACCCCACCGCAACCCCTGCCAGCGGCTATACCGGTTGGAAAACCGTGAACGGCAAGGACTACTGGTACGAAAACGGCGTAAAGCAGGGCACCACTGGCCGCGGCAAGGAAATTTATGACCCCGATTCCGACGCCTGGTACTGGCTGGACGCCAACCGGGGCGGCGCAAAAGCCGTCAACAAGGATGTTTACCAGGAATCCAACGGCGGCAAATGGGTGCGCTATGATGCCAACGGCCATATGATCAAAGGGTGGGATACCAACGATGACGGTACCTATTACTTTGACCTTGTCACCGGTGCCATGACCAAGGGTGATGCAACGATCGACGGCCTGCCCTGCTGCTTTGATACGGTGACCGGTATTGGCCTGAACTGCGCATGGAAGCACATAAACGGCAAAGATTACTGGTACGAGGGCGGCAAGCGCCAGGGTTATGATCCCAATAATGCAGCCTACCGCGGCAAAGAAATCTATGATCCGGCCTCCGGTGCCTGGTACTGGCTGGATAACGTGCAGCAGGGTGCTAAAACCGTCAGCAAGGATGTATACCAGGAATCCGAAGCCGGCGACTGGGCCGAAAACGCAGACGGCACCGGCAAGTGGGTGCGGTATGATGCCAACGGCCACATGGTAAAAGGCTGGGATACCAACAATGACGGCACCTATTACTTTGACCAGGTGTACGGCACCATGGCCAAAGGCATTGTGACGATCGACGGCAATCTGTATCTTTTTGATGTTGATACCGGCGTGATGCAGGCAAGCATTACAGCCAGCGAGGAAGCCATGGCAGACCGCGTGATCGAGCTGGTCAACCAGGAGCGCACCTCCCGCGGGCTGCAGCCCCTGCTCAAGCACGATGGCCTGATGGTTGCCGCAGCAGCCCGCGCCAGGGAGCTTTCCCAGCGATACAGCCACACCCGCCCCGACGGTTCTGAATGCTTTACCATTTTGTGGCACCTGGGCATTGACTATGGCTATGCCGGCGAAAACATTGCCATGGGCCAGAGAACCCCGGAGGTCGTGATGAACGACTGGATGAACAGCTCCGGCCACCGCGCCAACATCCTGAACGAAAACTATGACTGCATCGGCGTTGGCTACACTATGGTGGATGGCCACCCCTATTGGGTGCAGCTGTTTACCGGTGACTTTGATTTATAAGTAGTTTGTAAACAAATTTAAAACACAGCCCCGCAGCCGTTGCATTTTTCCGGCTGCGGGGCTATACTGTTCTCATATACTTAACATATGTCAACTATTTACATATAGCAACAGAAAGGAGAACCTTTATGGAGGGACATATTGGTGACCAGCGCAGCAAAGCCGTGATGCGCTATCTTGACCGGCTGAAAAAGTCTGTGCGCCGCGGGGCGTCTTTAAGCCTTGCCAACGCCCCCAAGCTGCATCTTGGCATTCTGGAAGGGCTGAACCACGCCATTGAGGTGCGCGGCCAGGATGGCGCCGTGTATGTTTCGGACCTGGCGGAGATTTTCAAGCAGCCGCTGCCGGCGATTTCCCGCGGACTGCGCACACTGGAGCAGGATGGCCTGGCCCAGCGCCAGACCGATCCCAATGACCGCCGCCGCACTCTGGTGCGCATCACCCCAAAAGGGGAGAAATCCCGCCTGATCTGCGAAAGCCGTCTGAATGATTACATCACCGGCATTATGGATGACCTGGGCGAAGAATTTTGCCAGCAGTTTGCAAAGGATGCCGAAACCCTGCTGCAGGCCATTGAGCGCCAGAACGAAAAGCTGCTGGCCGAAAAGGAGAAGATGCCATGACAAAAATTTTCGAACATCTGGCCAAACACTGGGCGGCCTGCCTTGTTATTATTGCCCTGCTGTTGGTGCAGGCATACGGCGATTTGACCCTGCCGGACTACACCAGCAAAATTGTCGATACCGGCATCCAACAGTCCGGCATTGCGGACGCTGTGCCAGAAGTAGTGCGGGATTCCACCCTGCAGGTGCTGGAGTTGCTGATGACGGACGCGGACGCCGCCGCGGTGGAAGCCGCTTACACCCAGCCAGGCGGCACCGACAACGCACTCTCCTCCGCTACCAGCTTACAGAAAAAGCTCGCATCCCCCTCGGTCCGCCTGCTGCGGGCCGATGCGGACCGGGATACGCTGGCGGAGGTATTTTCCACCCCGGATATTGTGCTCTATCTGGCTTCCGCTCAGGCAGCCGGGGAGGGCAACGCCCCGGATGCCGCCGCGCTGGATACCGTTACCGCCCAGTTTGCGGCCATGACCCAGATGCCCGGTTTCAGCCGGGATGCCGTACAGGCCCAGCTGGCCGCAGCCATGGGGCAGGCCGGCGAAAGTGAGCTGAGCGGGCTTTCAGCCCAGGCAGTGCTGCTGGTGGGGCTGGAATATCAGGCCCTTGGCATCAGCGATGCGGTACAGATGAACTACCTGATGCAGACCGGCGGCCGGATGCTGGGGCTGACCCTGTTGATGGTTGCCGCCGCGGTTCTGGTGGGGCTGCTTGCTTCCCGCGTGGCGGCTGCCATTGCACGGGATCTGCGCCGCGGTGTGTTCCGCCGGGTGGTCAGCTTTTCTGCCTCTGAAACGGACAAGTTTTCCACCGCATCCCTCATCACCCGCACCACCAACGATGTACAGCAGATCCAGATGACCTGCGTAATTTTGCTGCGCATGGTGGCGTATGCCCCCATCCTTGGCATTGGCGGCATCATCCATGTGGCGCAGGCGGGTTCCAGCCTGACCTGGATCATTGTGCTGGCCGTCGCTTTGCTGCTGGCGCTGATTACGGTATTGATGCAGTTTGCCATGCCCAAGTTCAGGATCATGCAAAAGCTGGTGGACCGGCTGAACCTGGTATCCCGCGAGATTTTGACCGGCATTATGCCCATCCGCGCATTCAGCCGCGAACAGCACGAGGAAGCACGCTTTGATGCCGCCAACACCGACCTGATGCGCACCCAGCTGTTCACCAACCGGGTAATGGCCGCCATGATGCCCTTTATGACCCTGATTATGAACGGCACTTCCCTGCTGATCGTCTGGTTCGGCGGCAAACAGATTGATGCCGGCACCATGCAGGTGGGCAGCATGATCGCCTTTATCACCTACACGATGCAGATCGTGATGTCCTTCCTGATGCTGACGATGGTTGCCGTGATGCTGCCCCGTGCCGGCGTTGCCGCGGACCGCATTGACGAAGTGCTGACCACCGAGCCGGCCATCCATGACCCGGTGCCGGAAGCCATCCCCGCTGACCTCAATCAGCACCACTGGAACGGCGAAGTCGCATTCCATCATGTCAACTTTACCTACCCCGGCTCCAGCGAGGACGCCCTGCACGATATTGATTTTGTCGCCAAACCCGGCCAGACCACGGCCATTATCGGCTCCACCGGCTGCGGCAAAACCAGTTTGCTGCATTTGATCACCCGTTTTTATGATGTGACCGGCGGCAGCGTGACGGTAGACGGCGTGGATGTGCGCCAGATGCCACAGAGCACCCTGCGCGGTCTTTTGGGTTATGTGCCGCAAAAGGGCGTACTGTTCAGCGGCACGATTGATTCCAATCTGAAATTCGGCGGCGAGAATATCACCGATGCCGATGTGCGCACCGCCGCCCGCATTGCCCAGGCGGAAGAGTTCATCTCCGCCAAGCCGGAGGGGTACGAAAGCCCCATTGCCCAGGGCGGCACCAACGTTTCCGGCGGGCAGAAGCAGCGGCTCTCCATCGCCCGCGCCATTGCCAAACACCCGAAGATCTACCTGTTTGATGACAGCTTCTCCGCGCTGGACTACAAGACTGATGTTGCCCTGCGCCGCGCGCTGAAAGCCGAAACCGGCGACGCCACCGTGATTATTGTGGCACAGCGCATTTCCACTGTGCTGCACGCCAACCAGATTCTGGTTCTGGAAGATGGCCGCATTGTGGGCAAGGGCACCCACGCCCAGCTGATGGAAAGCTGCCCGGCTTACCAGGAAATTGCCCGCAGCCAGCTGAGCAACAAAGAGCTGGACCTGAAAGGAGGGGAAGCCTGATGCCGCGTCCCGGACGAATGACGACCCAAAAGGCAAAAGACTTTAAGGGCACCATGCGCAGCCTGCTGGCAGAGCTGGGGCACTACAAGTTCCGCCTGATTGCCGTGATTGTTTTTGCCGTTCTTTCCACAATTTTTAATATTGCAGGCCCCAAGGTGCTGGCCAAAGCCACCACTGCCCTGGCCACCGGCTGGGTGGCCAAGCTGCGGGGCACCGGCAGCATTGACTTTGGCTATATCGGCAAAATCCTGCTGATCCTGCTGGTCATGTATCTGGTTTCCGCTGCGTTCAGTTTCTGCCAGAGCTGGATCATGAGCGGGCTTTCGCAGAAGATGTGTTATGACTTCCGCCGCCAGATCAGCGAAAAGATCAACCGCCTGCCCCTTGCCTATTTTGAAAAGCGCACCGTGGGCGAGGTACTTTCCCGCATTACCAACGATGTGGACACCCTGGGCCAGAGCCTGAACCAGAGCATTACCCAGCTGATCACCAGCATTACCACCATGATCGGCGTGCTCATCATGATGCTGACCATCAGCCCCACGATGACGCTGATTGCCATTTTGATCCTGCCGGTCTCGATGGCGCTGGTGCTGTTGGTGGTCAGGTTCAGCCAGAAATATTTCCGCGCCCAGCAAAAAGTTCTGGGCTCCGTGAACGGCCAGGTGGAGGAAGTATATTCCGGCCACAATGTGGTCAAAGCGTTCAACCGCGAAGATGCCGTTCTGAATGATTTTGACGAAGCCAACAATCGCCTGTTTGAATCCGCCTGGAAAAGCCAGTTCCTTTCCGGCCTGATGCAGCCCATCATGACCTTTGTGGGCAACCTGGGCTATGTAGCAGTGGCCGTTTCCGGCAGCATTTTTGCCGCGCGCGGCATCATCACCATTGGTGACATCCAAGCGTTCATCCAGTATGTGCGCAACTTCACCCAGCCCATCCAGCAGCTGGCCCAGGTCAGCAACATGCTGCAAAGTATGGCGGCGGCTTCGGAGCGCGTGTTTGAATTTTTGGGTGAGCCGGAAGAAGAACAGAACGCTGACCCCGCCCGCCGGGCAGACCCCGCCTGCATTGACGGCCAGGTCACCTTTGACCATGTCAAGTTTGGCTACACGCCGGAAAAGACTGTTATCCGGGATTTCAGCTGCGATGTAAAACCCGGCCAGAAAGTTGCCATTGTCGGCCCCACCGGCGCAGGCAAAACCACCATGGTCAAGCTGCTGATGCGCTTTTACGATGTCAACTCCGGCGCCATTACGCTGGACGGCCACAACGTAAAGGACTTTGACCGCAGCGCCCTGCGCGAAGGCTTTGGCATGGTATTGCAGGATACCTGGCTGTTCCAGGGCACCATTATGGAAAACATCCGCTATGGCCGTCTGGATGCCACCGATGAGGAAGTCATCGCCGCCGCCAAGGCCGCCTGTGCCGACCACTTTATCCGCACGCTGCCCGGCGGCTACCAGATGGAGTTGAACGAGGATGCTTCCAACGTGAGCCAGGGCCAGAAACAGCTGCTGACGATTGCCCGCGCCATTCTGGCAGACAACAAAATTTTGATTTTGGACGAAGCCACCAGCAGTGTGGACACCCGCACCGAACAGCGCATCCAGACCGCCATGGACAACCTGATGCGCGGCCGCACCAGCTTTGTGATTGCCCACCGGCTTTCCACCATCAAGGACGCCGACCTGATTTTAGTCATGCGGGATGGTGACATTGTGGAGCAGGGCACCCACGACGACCTGTTGGCCGCTGGCGGGTTCTACGCCGATTTGTACAACAGCCAGTTTGAAGATGTAAGCGCGTAATTTTTTCTCTGATAAAACAGCAAAAGCCCAAAGCTGCCGATTAAGTGAACCGTGCCGCTTTGGGCTTTTGGGTTATAAAATAGAATTTTTCAATAAATGTACCAATCAGGCAAAGAACGAAATGACGAGCGCAACCAGGAATCCAACGCCGCCAACCAAGGTTTCCATAATGGTCCAGGTCTTGAGGGTGGTTTTTTCATCCATGCCGACAAGGCTCTTAACAAGCCAGAAGCCGGAATCGTTAAAGTGAGAGCAGACCGTGGAACCACCTGCGATGGCAGCGGTAACGCAGGCAAGATACAGAGGAGACAACTCGCTGATGCCGGGCATGGCAATGCTGCCATTCGTGCCCTTAGCATTGTCAAAGCTGTGGATGATGTCTTCGCGGGTAACATGGATGCCGAGGTGTGCGGTCTTTTCTTTCAAAATCTCATCGCAGTGCTCATATTGTGCAGCCGTTTTCGATTTATCCTTTCCAGTATAACACACTCTGCATTGCTTCTTCCACTTTTCTGCCAGGTTTCATTCCCAGCAGTCTACACATAAAAACACCAAAGGGCCAGCGTGCAGCGCTGGCCCTTTGGTGCGGTATAGGAAAACATAAAAAAGAGAATGGCAATGTTATTGGGTGTACCTGAAAATTCAAAATCCAAGCAGTTGGCTTCAGGTTCACCTTGGAGCGGCCTCACACGCCGCCGGGCAAGATCACACGATCTTGCGGGATTTGTGAACGCCGGTCTTTAAGAATTCGACCCATTCGGCCACGTTCACGGCGTGGTCACCAAGGCGTTCCAGATATTTGGTCACCATAAACAGATCCAGCGCGGTCTCTGCTTCGGTGGGGCGGGCGGCAATGTACTGGGCAATTTCGCTGCTGATGCGCGCGAACGCGGCGTCGATGACATCATCATGGGCGATCACTTCCGCGGCAACGGCAAGGTCCACCTGCACATAGGCAGCAATGGAGCGCTTGACCATCTTCAACACATCATCGCCCATTTTCAGGATATCTTCCAGCACGCCCACAGCATCGGTGGATTTGGCGTGCAGGTGCAGTACCAGCTCCGCAATATCGCTGGCCTGGTCGCCGATGCGCTCCACATCCGTTACCATTTTCAGGGCTGTACTGACCTTGCGCAGATCCGAAGCCACCGGCTGCTGGCGCAGCAGCAGCTGCAGGCAGCGGTGTTCGATCTCGTGTTCGCCTGCGTCGATCTGGCTGTCCCGCGCAACCACGCTGCGGGCCAGTTCAATATCATCATTGCGCAGGGCAGTCAGTGCGCTTTCAATGGCGGCACCGGCTTCGTGGCCCATGCGGGCCAGCAAGGTATCCAGCTGCAAAAGCTCTTCATCATAAGATTTACGCACACTAGGCATGGTATTGCTCCTCCGATCAACCAAAACGGCCGGAAATATAATCTTCCGTGCGCTTGTCCACAGGGGTGGAGAACAGGCGTTCCGTATCGCCCATTTCCACCAGCTCACCCAGCAGGAAGAACGCCGTCTTATCTGAAATACGGGCGGCCTGCTGCATGTTATGGGTCACGATTACGATGGTGTAGCGGTCCTTTAATTCCAGAGCCAGCTCTTCCACCTTGGAGGTGGAGATGGGGTCCAGGGCAGAGGTCGGTTCGTCCATCAGCAGAACTTCCGGCTCCACCGCCAGGGCGCGGGCAATGCACAAACGCTGCTGCTGGCCGCCGGACATACCCAGCGCGCTTTTGTTCAGGCGGTCCCTCACTTCGTCCCAGATGGCAGCGCCGCGCAGGCTTTTTTCCACAATTTCATCCAGCTGCGCCTTGCTGCGCACACCGTGGGTGCGGGGACCGTAGGCGATGTTATCGTAAATGCTCATCGGGAAGGGGTTGGGCTTCTGGAACACCATGCCAACCCGCTTGCGCAGCACATTGACATCCATCTTATCCTTATAGATATCCACACCGTCCAGCAGGATATCGCCGGAAATGCGGCAGCCTTCCACCAGGTCGTTCATGCGGTTCAGGCTCTTCAGGAAAGTAGACTTGCCGCAGCCGGAAGGACCGATGAACGCCGTGATCTCTTTTTCGGGGATGGCAATATTGATATTTTTCAGTGCATGGAAGCTGCCGTAATACAGGTCCATGCTTTTAACTTCGAATTTATTCATCATGCAGTTCCTTTCGGCATTACTTTTTGGCAAGGCGGCCGGCAATAGAGCTGGACAGGCTGTTGATGAGCAGCACCAGGATCAACAGCACCACGGCAGTGCCGTAGGTTTCATTGATATGCAGGCCCTCGTTGGAAAGCAGATACATATGGGTGGCAAGGGTACGGGTGGAGCTGAACACGCTGGCGGGCACGGCGGCAACGGTGCTGGCCGTGTAGATCAGGGCCGCGGTTTCGCCTACAATGCGGCCCGTTGCCAAAATCACGCCGGACAGGATGCCCGGCATGGCGCTGGGCAGCACAATGGTGAATACGGTGCGCAGCTTGCCGGCCCCCAGGCCAAAGCTGCCCTCGCGGTAAGAATCCGGCACTGCAAGCAGCGCTTCCTCGGTGGTGCGCATGATGACCGGCAGCACCATGATGGCCAGCGTGAAGGCACCGGCGATCAGGCTGTAGCCCCATTTGAGCTGCATGACAAAGAACAGCATACCGAACAGACCGTATACGATGGAGGGGATGCCCTGCAGCGTTTCGGTGGTGATGCGCACCACCTTGACCAGCTTGCTGCCGCGGTGGGCGTACTCGACCAGCCAGACCGCAGCAAAAATGCCCAGTGGTGTGGCAATGGCCAGCGAGAACGCCGTCATCAGAATGGTATTGATAAGCGCGGGCATCAGGGATACGTTGTCGGAATTATAGGTCCACTCAAACAGGGACGGCTTGAGGTTGGGAATACCGTTGACCAGGATATAGCCGATCAGGAACACAAGGATCGCCACGGTAATCAGGGCCGCCAGCCGCACCAGCCAGCGCATGACAAGGGCATACGCGCGGGCCGCCATGCGGTTTTCGTGGCGGGCGGGGGGAACGATTTTCGCATTTGCGTGGGTCATATCATCGGTTTTACCGGCGGTTGCAGCAAAATCAGCCATTCTTTTCGCCCCCCTTTACCAAACTAAAGCAGAGATTGATCAGCAGAATGAAAACGAACAACACAACGCCGGTTGCGATCAGCGCTTCGCGGTGCAGGTCTGCAGCGTAACCCATCTCGATGACGATGTTGGAGGTCATCGTGCGCAGCCCCTGGAACAAGCCCTTGGGCATCCAGGTCTGGTTGCCGGCAACCATCACAACGGCCATCGTTTCGCCGATGGCGCGGCCAACACCCAGGATTACAGCGGACATTACGCCGCTTTTGGCGGCGGGCAGCACCGCGCAAAACACGCTGCGCTCATGGGTAGCACCCAGAGCCAGGCTGCCCTCGTAATAGCTTTGGGGCACAGCGTCCAGGCTGGTTTTGCTGACCGTGATGATGGTGGGCAAAATCATGATGCCCAGCAGCAGGCTGGCGGTAAACAGGCTCATGCCCTTGCCGCTTTTCACGTGCAGCACAGTTTTGAAAAAGTCCGATTTGACCATAGCCTGCACCGCCGGGACCATAACGATCATGCCGAAGAAGCCGTACACGACCGAGGGGATACCGGCCAGCAGCTGTACCGCCGGCAACAGCACCTTGTTGATACGGGGTGATGCAAAGCGGGACATATAGATGGCCGTCAGCAGCCCAATGGGCACCCCCACAATGATCGCGCCTGCGGTGACATAGATGCTCCCCAGGATCATGGGCAGGATGCCGTACAGGTTGTTGCCGGGTTTCCAGGTGGTGCCAAGCAGGAACTTGAGGGGACCGATCTCAAAAATGGTGGGCAGGCCGTTTGCAAATAAGAAGATGCAGATCAGCGCCACGGCCAGAATGGAGATGCACGCGCAGGCGGTAAATACACCCTGCATGACGATCTCTTTCAGGTGCGAAGTTGTTGTGTTCATTTTCCCATACTCTCCTGTCTTTGCTCAGGAACTATATACCGATGGCTTTCAAAAAACGGCCGTTGCCGCTTTTTGCCGCCGCAACAGCCGTCTTTTTTAGAAAGAGGGATTACTGAACGTCTGCCCAGGTGGTCAGCTCGCCGGTGTAGATGCCTTTGATCTGGTCAACGGTCAGGTTATCAGTAGGGTTGTCGTTGCTGACGATAACAGCAATGCCATCCTTTGCCAAGACAGTCGCCTTTGCGCCGCCCTCAACCTCAGAATCTTTCAGCTCACGGCTGGCCATACCGATGGTGTAGGTGCCGTCCAGCGCACCGGAAACACCGGTGGTGGAGTCGGTGGTCAGCAGCTCAAGCTCGGCGTTGGGGTTGACGGTCTTGTAGGCCTCGATGAGCTTCTCCATCAGCGGAGAGACGGAGGAAGAACCACCGACGGTGATCTTGCCGGCAGGCTGGGCGGAGGTGAAGTCCGCGCCGTCCTCGCCGATGTAGCCCTTATCGGTGGCGAGTGCCTGACCGTCCTTGCTCAGGCAGTAGGCGATGAAGTCCACGGCCACGGGATCGGTGGCATCGCCGTTGGTAACGATGTTGAACGGACGGGCCAGCACATAGCTGCCGTCCTTGACGGTCTCGGCGGAGGCGGCCACACCGCCGACCGTGACGGCCTTGACGGTGTCGTTCAGAGAGCCGAGGCTGATGTAACCGATAGCGGTCTCATCGTTGGCGACGGCGGTCATGACGCCGTTGGTGCTGGACTGGATGGCGGCGGCCTCGGTAGTGTTATCGACCTTCTTGCCGTCGGCGTTCTTCTCCTCGACACCGGTCAGCTCGATGAAGGCACCGCGGGTGCCGGAGCCGTCCTCACGGGAGATGACCGTGATGTCCTGGTCGGCGTCGAAGTCACCGGCAGGGGCAGCCTCAGAAGCAGGGGCCTCGGAGGAGGCAGCCTCGGTGGAAGCGGCGGTGCTCTCTGCAGGAGCAGAGGAAGCAGCGGCGGAATCGGCAGAGCCGCAGGCAGCCAGGCTCAGAGCCAGCGCAGCAGCGGTAACGGCAGCAATTGCAGAAGTACGTTTCATGTGTGTATTCTCCCTTTTTCCCAAATTTATGTGGTATAGTTTATGCATTTCGC
>ERZ827512.3369-NODE-3369-length-11290-cov-3.611749_pt1 | contig 11290 bp, 10 predicted proteins | sample MGYA00519916_ERZ827512 | MGnify/ENA primary metagenome ERZ827512 (study PRJEB31778, sample SAMEA3449335) | human gut metagenome | biome: human gut; feature: human-associated habitat; material: faeces | place: United Kingdom | collected 2010/2012 ... | reverse complement strand
CTTAGATTTTCTTATTTTCGTACAACGGAACAAAATAGACTCGGCTTTGTGCAATCTTCCAGTCACTAAGTTGTGAGCCGTCTTTTAACATCCTAATCCATACGAGTCACAAAATTGTAAACATTTCTTAATTATAAGTTTAACATACTTTAGATTACAATTTTAACATATTTCAGAGCGAAAATAAAATTGTCTAAAAATAAAATCAGCGAAAAAAGAAAAAGGGGAAAGGCACTTAGGGCAGTGTCCTTTCATACAATGTTAGAAAAGCGGCTTTAAGGTGGAAATGTGAAGACTTTTTTATCTCCTCTCACCCCAGAAGAAGAAAAGGAATGCATAGAGAGAATGAAGGAAGGGGACCTTAAAGCAAAACACCAGCTCATCGAGCACAATCTGAGACTGGTAGCCCATGTTGCAAAGAAATATCAGGCATCCGATGAAGATATGGAGGATCTGATTTCCATTGGGACCATAGGACTGATCAAGGCAGTCGGAACATTTAAGACCGATAAGCAGATAAAACTTGCAACCTATGCAGCAAGGTGCATTGACAATGAACTTCTGATGTATTTCAGAGGGAAGAAAAAAACCTCAAGGGAAGTCTCTTTATATGAACCCATCGGTACGGACAAAGAGGGGAACCAGATCAATCTGTTAGATATTGCCGCAGATGAAGAAGTAGATGTGGTAGAAAAAATGGAGGAGTGCGAAAATATCAGAAAACTCTATGGATATCTGCCGCAGGTACTAACGGACAGGGAAGAACATGTCATAGCCATGCGGTATGGAGTCTTAGGGGAAGAACCGCATACACAGCGGGAAGTGGCAGCGACGTTAGGAATCTCCCGCTCCTATGTCAGCCGGATCGAAAAAAAGGCATTGGCAAAGCTGCGCAGACAGTTTGAAGAAGACGATCGATAAAAAACTTGTGCTCTGCTCCAACAGACTGGAGCAGGGTAAAAATAAATCTTTTCAAAAAGAAAAAGTGTGATATAATAACAATATCTTTTTTATTTCCAGGCAATTCGCCAGATTCCCACGGGAAAAAGGAGGAAAATTGTATAGTATGGTAACAACCTCGGTACTGCACGGTATGGAGGCGATTTTAGTACAGGTAGAAGCAGATGTCAGTCCGGGACTGCCAACCTTTGAAATGGTAGGCTTTTTAAGTTCTGAAGTAAAAGAAGCAAAGGAACGGGTACGGACAGCCTTAAGAAACTGCGGCTATCAGCTTCCGGCAAAACGGATCACGATCAGCTTTTCCCCGGCAGGCATCCGAAAATCCGGTTCGGGATTTGACTTAGCCGTAGCAGTTGCGATTTTAGCAGCCTTAGAAGCGGTACCGAAAAAACGTGTGGAAAATACGATCTTTTTAGGAGAACTGAACCTGAGTGGGAAATTAGTTCCGATTCCCGGTATATTACCAATGGCTGCAGTGGCGGCAGAAGCAGGGCATCAGACAGGGATCGTTCCGTTTGAAAATCAAAAGGAGGCTTCGTTAGTCCCGCACATGAAAAGCCTTGGGATGAGCCATTTAAACCAGGTCGTCGAATATTTACGAAAAGGGGAATATCAAAAGCCGCAGGCAGATATAAAAATAGAAGGAACAGGAACGAAAATAAAACCTCCCATGCAGGCAGATTTTTCAGAGATCACGGGACAAAAAATGCTAAAGCGGGCATGTGAGATTGCAGTGGCAGGCAGACATAATCTGTTGTTTGCAGGACCTCCCGGAGCAGGAAAAACCATGGCGGCAAAGCGGATTCCGTCCATTCTGCCGCCAATGACCGAAAAAGAGCGGATCGAAGTCTCAAAGATTTACAGTATCTGCGGTATGTTCGATGAATCGCAGGGGCTGATCGGAGTGCGTCCATTCCGAAGTCCGCATCATACGGTTTCCGCACAGGGACTTGCCGGAGGCGGGGCAAATCCAAAGCCGGGAGAGATCTCATTAGCACATGCGGGGGTACTGTTTTTAGATGAACTGACAGAGTTTAAACCGGGAACTTTAGAAATACTGCGACAGCCGATGGAGGAGCGGCAGATCCAGCTCATCCGTGCGCATGGAAAATATACATTTCCGGCGGATTTTATGCTAGTCGCAGCCATGAACCCGTGCAAGTGCGGATATTATCCCGATATGCAAAAATGCACCTGTACAGACTATGAGATCCGGAGATACCGAAACCGCATCAGCCAGCCGTTACTAGACCGCATGGATCTGTGTGTTAAAGTAGAAAAAGTACACTATCAGGAATTAGAGCAGACAACACAGGAGGAAAGCTCGGAAAGCATCCGGGAAAGGGTGGTCATGGCGCACAAAAGACAGAGAGAACGCTATGAAAAGGAGGGATTTTTTTATAACAGCCAGATTCCGGCAAAAAAGATCGCGACATTTTGTGCATTAAAAAAAGATGAGAAACGCCATATGCAGCAGATTTATGAGACATTGAACTTAAGCGTGCGTTCCTATCATAAGATATTAAAAACAGCGCGTACCATTGCAGATATCGAAGGAAGCGAAGAGATCAGAATGGAACATCTGCACGAAGCAATCTGTTACCGCTCCATAGACAGCAATTTTTGGGAGAGACGACGATGAAATATAAATACTGGCTGGATAACACCGGATTATCCAATGGAAAAAAGAACCTCCTGTTAGAATACTTTCAGACGGCGGAAGAAGTGTACCGTGGAACGGAGGAAACCTATCAAAAAATACCACAGTTAAAAGAAGAAGAGATACAGCGTATCACAAAGGCAAAAAGGAAGTGGGATATTAACGAAGAATATCAGAAACTGGAAGAAGGCGGCGTAAGCGTTACGTTTGCATGTGACAAAAATTATCCGAAAAAGTTAAAAAATATTTACCAGCCTCCATTTGCACTGTACTACAGTGGAAAACTTCCGGGAGAGAGACTTTCCGTTGCCATTGTAGGAGCCAGAAGATGCAGTGAATACGGGTATTATATGGCAAGAAAATTAGGAGAGGCACTTGGACGCAACCGGATTCCGGTCATCAGCGGACTGGCGGAGGGGATAGACGCGGCAGGGCAGGCAGGAGCGATCAAAGGCGGTGGAGAGACCTATGCGGTATTAGGGTGCGGTGTAGATATCTGTTATCCGAAACAAAATGCAGCACTGTATGAAACAATCCGACAGCAGGGAGGGATACTTTCCGAACTGCCGCCAAAGACAACGCCAAAACCATATTATTTTCCGGCAAGAAACCGGATCATCAGCGGACTTGCAGAAGTGGTAGTGATTGCAGAGGCAAAGAAAAAAAGCGGCTCACTCATCACGGCAGAGCACGCCTTAGAACAGGGAAAAGATATTTATGTCTTTCCGGGAAGGACAACCGATGCATTGAGTTACGGCTGTAATACTTTAATTCAGCAGGGTGCGGGCATTATTTTGTCCGTAGAAGAGTTCTTAAAGCAGCTTCCTTACAATGCCACACAAAGCCTGCAAATGGGAAAAAATAAAAAACAGTGTCTTGCAAAAGAAGAATCCTTGGTGTATAGTTGTTTGAGCATGGAACCTAAAAATATAGAAAAAATAGCGGAAGAAACAGGGCTTGGAATTTCTGCAACAGCAGGAATCCTGCTCGGATTACTGGCAAAAGGGCTGGTATTTGAATCCTTCCGGAACTATTATATAGAAGAATGAGGAATGAAAAACAAGGAGTTTTCTGATGGCAAAATATTTAGTGATCGTGGAGTCACCGGCAAAGGTAAAGACAATTAAAAAGTTCTTAGGAAAGAATTATGAGGTGGTAGCTTCAAACGGGCATGTCCGTGATATGCCAAAGAGCCAGCTCGGATTTGATGTGGAAAACAATTACGAACCGAAATATATTACAATTCGTGGAAAGGGAGATATTTTAGCAAAACTGCGTAAAGAAGTAAAAAAAGCAGACAAAGTCTATCTTGCAACTGACCCCGACCGCGAGGGAGAAGCAATTTCCTGGCATCTGTCCCAGGCATTGAAATTAGAGAATAAAAAAGTCTACCGTATCAGTTTTAATGAGATTACAAAGAGTGCCGTTAAGGCATCGTTAAAACAGGCGCGTGAAATAGACATGAATCTGGTGAACGCACAGCAGGCAAGACGAATGTTAGACCGCATGGTAGGCTACCGGATCAGTCCGCTTTTATGGGCAAAAGTAAAGCGTGGCTTAAGTGCCGGAAGAGTGCAGTCAGTGGCACTGCGTATTATCTGTGACAGAGAAGAAGAGATCAATGCATTCATTCCGGAAGAATACTGGACACTGGATGTAGATTTACAGATCCCTGGAGAGAAAAAGCCGTTAGTTGCAAAATTTTATGGCGATGAAAATGGGAAACGTACCATCCGATCCAAAGAAGAAATGGATGGTATCTTAGCAGAATTGAAAGATGCCGATTATCAGGTATTAGAGGTAAAAAAAGGAGAGCGTACCAAAAAAGCACCACTTCCTTTTACGACAAGTACCTTACAGCAGGAAGCATCCAAAGTATTGAATTTTTCCACACAAAAGACGATGCGGTTAGCACAGCAGCTCTATGAAGGAGTGGATGTCAAGGGCAGCGGAACCGTAGGTATGATCACCTACTTAAGAACGGATTCCACGAGAATTTCCGAAGAGGCACAGAGTGCGGCAGCCGAATATATCAGTGCGACCTTCGGAGAAGAATACAAAGCCGTCAGTGAGGCAAAAAAGACAAACAGCAATAAGATCCAGGATGCGCATGAGGCGATCCGTCCCTCCGATATCACAAGAACACCGGCGAAGGTCAAAGATTCCTTAAGCCGTGATCAGTTCCGTCTGTATCAGCTCATCTGGAACCGCTTTACCGCGAGCAGAATGAACAGTGCAAAATACGAAACCACATCCGTTAAGATCGGAGCAGGTACTTATCGTTTTAACGTATCTGCTTCTAAAGTGGTCTTTGACGGATTTATGACGGTATACATGAGTGATGACGATGAAAAGGGAAAAGAAAACGTACTCTTAAGATCCATTGACAAAGATACGACCCTTGTATGGGAATCATTTGATGAAAAACAGCATTTTACACAGCCACCGGCACATTACACGGAGGCATCCTTAGTAAAAACCTTAGAGGAACTCGGCATCGGAAGACCAAGTACCTATGCACCGACCATTACTACCATTTTAGCGAGAAGATATGTGGTAAAAGAGAATAAAAATCTCTATGTGACAGAGTTAGGCGAAGTAGTCAACGATATGATGAAAGAAGCATTTCCAAGTATTGTCGATGACCATTTTACGGCAAACATGGAGTCCCTGCTCGACAGCATCGAGGACGGTCAGGTAAACTGGAAGACCGTAGTGGCCAATTTCTATCCGGATTTAGACGAAGCCGTTAATCAGGCAGAAAAAGAATTAGAAAAAGTGCAGATTCAGGATGAGGTTACGGATGTGGTCTGTGAACAGTGTGGAAGAAATATGGTAGTAAAATACGGCCCGCACGGAAAATTCCTTGCCTGCCCGGGATTCCCGGATTGCCGTAACACGAAGCCGTATCTGGAAAAAACAGGAATTGCCTGTCCGCTCTGTGGAAAAGAAGTAGTGATCAAAAAGACGAAAAAAGGCAGAAAATATTACGGTTGTGAAAACAATCCGGAATGTGAATTTATGTCCTGGCAGAAACCGGCAGGGATCAACTGCGAGAAATGCGGAAGTTTCATGGTGGAAAAGGGCAATAAGATCGTATGCTCTAACACACAGTGCGGTCATGTGATCGAAAAAGTGAAAAAATAATGAATTCAGCGAATGAAGTTCAAAAAAAGATTGAATTGTCTGACAAAACATGATATTATATAAATGTACTGAAAACTATATAGAGCGAAGTGGGAGGTAGCAGGATGAGTGTTCAATTACTGGACAAAACCAGAAAAATAAATAAACTTTTACACAACAATAATTCCTCTAAAGTAGTCTTTAATGATATCTGTGATGTTTTAACAGAGATTTTAAAATCCAATGTACTGGTGATCAGCAGAAAGGGAAAAGTGCTTGGAACCAGTGAAATGAAAGGAATGGACGAGATCGACGAACTGATCGTGGATGAAGTGGGAGGATTTATTGATCCGGAATTAAACGAGCGTCTGCTTGGGATCTTGTCTACAAAAGAGAATGTAAATCTTGAGACACTTGGCTTTGTTTCCGATATCAAGAAATACACGGCGATCATTACACCGATCGATATTGCCGGAGAACGTCTCGGAACGCTGTTTATCTATCGGGATAACGGAGCGTACGATATAGATGATATTATTTTGAGTGAATATGGAACCACGGTAGTCGGACTTGAGATGATGCGTTCCGTACATGAGGAAAATGCAGAAGAAGAGAGAAAAGTACAGATTGTCAAATCGGCGATCAGCACGCTTTCGTTCTCGGAGTTAGAAGCGATCACACATATTTTTGATGAGTTAGACGGCAGTGAAGGAATATTAGTAGCGAGCCGGATCGCAGACCGGGTAGGGATCACAAGATCGGTCATTGTCAATGCACTTCGTAAGTTTGAGAGTGCAGGAGTCATTGAATCGAGATCTTCCGGTATGAAGGGAACATACATCAAGGTTATTAACGATGTAGTCTTTGATGAACTGGATAAATTAAAAAAACAAAGAGAAAAAGCTTAAACGGATTTTAAGAAGAGAGATAAAAGGATTTATAGAACACTATAGGTCCTTTTTATTTTTTTGAAAAATTTTAATAAAAAAATTGTCGATAATATCGCAAAACAAGGGATTTTCTTTGACAGGAATCAGCAAAAACGAATAAAAAAGAACAAAAAAATACTTGTCTTTTTTACAGGATAATTTATAATAGAATATGATTAGGAAAAATCTAATACTATGTCCAAATTTTGAACATAAAGAAGAATGTGAAAACATATGACAAATAGAAAGAGGGACAGCAAGAGAAAGGAGCGGGAATATGATTACATCAGGAGCATTTAGTTATATCAATGTGCTGGATAAGGCAGCGGATGCGAGCTGGTTACGGGAGGCAACGATCACGAACAATCTGGCAAACGTAGATACTCCGGGCTTCAAGAGAAAAGACGTGGATTTTGAAGGCGTTTTAAAAACGGAACTTGGAAGAAGCAAGTATGTAACACTGGATCAGAAAGTAAAGGATCTGCATATGAACCATTTGAATGCAACAGCCTATACGGATTCATCGAATTTTTCTTACCGTCTTGATGGTAATAATGTAGATGTGGATACAGAACAGGTGGAACTGGCATCAGAGCAGCTTCGTTACACGGCGTTAACAGACAGCATTACCCACGAGATTTCCAGGTTTAAGAGTGTATTAGGATAAGGAGGGACTGAACATGGGGTTATTTCAGGCTTTTGACATCAGCGCAAGCGGAATGACTGCACAGCGTTTTAGAACGGATATTATTTCGGAGAACGTGGCAAATGTCAATACAACGAGAACGGTGGATGGAACACCGTACCGTAGAAAAGTCGTAACATTTCAGGAAAAGGATGTAACACCTTTTACCAATGTACTGCAGGGAACCAGACAGCAGTATGCAGGGAATGGTGTAAAAGTGGTATCTGTCACAGAAGACAATGAGACAGATTATATTATGAAGTATGACCCATCCCATCCGGATGCGGATGCGAATGGTTATGTATCATATCCAAATGTCAATATCGTAACGGAAATGACAAACCTGATCGATGCAAGCCGTGCGTATGAAGCAAATGCAACTGCATTTGATGCAAGCAAGGCGATCGCACAGGCAGGATTACAGATTGGCAAGTAGGAATGATACGGGAGGCTGACAGATAATGGATATTTCAACAATTACACATGTAACGTCAGATTACATAAAGAATGCATTAGAGGAGTCGGCAAAGGCTTCAAAAACAGAGAATCGGGATTTCGGAAGCGTGTTCCAGTCAGCACTGGGCATGGTGGATGAGACAAATGAGCTGCAAAACAGCGCAGAATCGGCAGAAATCCAGTTTTCTTTAGGAGAGTCAACGAATACTCACGATTTGCAGATTGCCCAGGAAAAGGCAAATGTAGCATTACAGTACACAGTAGCTGTAAGAGATAAGGTATTAGAAGCATATCGGGAAATTATGAATATGCAGATTTAATGAGAATCGTGGAGTGACAGACAATGCAGGAAAGACTACAGGGAATTTTAAACAGAATAAAGGAATGGTGGAGTAAATTTACCACAAAGCAGAAAGCACTGTTGATCAGTATTGTGACAGTTGTGGTTATGGCGATCGTGGTTCTTGCATTCATCATGACGAGACCGAAGATGGTAACTTTGATCAATTGCGAATCTACCAAAGAAGCGGGAACCGTAAAAGATCTGTTAGAGGGTGAAAGTATTGCATATGAGGTTTCAAAGGATGGACTGACTTTTTCGGTAAACGAAAAAGATGAGGCGACAGCATCCATTCTTTTGGGATCTAACGATATTCCGACAGAGGGTTACTCGATCGATAACGTATTTGATGGCGGCTTTTCTTCTACAGAAGCAGATAAGACGAAGAAATATCAGCTATACTTAGAAGAACGGTTTGCAGATCATCTTTCAAATTTGTCAAATGTTGAGAGTGCAACGGTATCACTTTCGATGCCGGCGGATGATGGTACGATCATTTCTAAGGATGAAGAAACTTATGCAAGTGTGATCCTGACACTGGACGGAGAGATGGACGAAGACCAGGCGGCAGGAATTGCGCAGTACATAGCAACGGAGGTTGGTAATGATACAACAGACCGTATTACGATTTTAGATTCTGATACGAATATGCTTTTTTCCGGCGGAGACAGCAGTTCAAACGCTGGCAAGGCGAGCAGTAATCTTTCGTACAGAACGAAAGTGGAAAATCAGTTCAAGAGCAATGTCAAAGATGTTGTTATGGGAACGAATGTCTATGATAACGTAGAAGTTGGTATGAACCTGGCACTGGATTTTGATAAAGAGAAAGTGACAGACCATCAGTACTATGTAGAAGATGGACAGGAACAGGGATATCTGGATAAAGAGAGTATCTATGAGTCAGAATCCACCGGAGGAGCAGCGGCAGTTCCGGGAACGGATTCTAATGATGATACCACTTATATGATGCGGGATGGTGAAACTACATCATCTACCATTTCAGATATTACCAGAGATTATAACCCGAATGAAAAAATAACGGAGACCGAAGGTGCAGTCGGAGATGTAAAATACGATGAATCTTCTGTGACAGTAGTATGTAGTGTTAATAAGATTTATAACGAGGATACTCTTAAGGCACAGGGTAAATTGGATGATATGACATTTGATGAGTTTGCGGCACAGAACAGCGAACGTAAAAAAATAGATGTCGATGAAGATTTATATCCAATGGTGGCAAATGCAACAGGTATTCCACAGGAGAATATCTCGATTGTGGCATATGAAGTACCGTTCTTTGAACATTCGGATGATTCCGGCAGAACCTTTAGCGACTACTTACAGATCGCGCTTGCAGTTCTGATCTTTGCATTACTGGGATTTGTGGTATTCCGCAGTACCAGAAAAGATCCGACACAGGAGATCGAGCCGGAACTTTCCGTTGAGACTCTGTTAGAGACAACGAAGGAAGCGGAGTTAGAAGATATTGGTCTGAATGAGAAATCAGAGACAAGAATCTTAATAGAGAAATTTGTAGACGAAAATCCGGAGGCGGTAGCAGCATTGTTACGCAACTGGTTGAATGATGATTGGGATTAAAAAATGGCAAATGCAGAGTTAACCGGTGTTCAGAAAGCGGCAGTCCTTTTGATTACCTTAGGACCTGAAAAATCCGCATCAATTTTTAAACACCTCAAAGAAGAAGAAATTGAAGAGCTGACCTTAGAGATTGCGAACACAAGAAGCATATCTCCACAGGAAAAAGAAGATGTTTTAAATGAGTTCTATCAGGTATGTCTTGCACAGCAGTATATTGCAGAGGGTGGTATCGGATATGCAAAAGAACTTTTGGAAAAAGCACTTGGTGAGCAGAAGGCACAGGATGTTATCACAAAACTGACGGCCTCCCTTCAGGTGCGTCCGTTCGAATTTATCCGAAAGACAGATCCGAGTCAGGTGCTGAACTTTATCCAGGACGAGCATCCACAGACTATTGCGATGATCTTGTCTTATCTGTCGCCGACACAGTCTGCAATGATCTTAGGTGCATTGACACCGGAAAAACAGGCGGATGTTGCAAAGAGAATCGCAATGATGGATCGTACATCTCCGGATGTTATCAAAGAGGTGGAGCGTGTGTTAGAACGAAAGCTGTCATCCTTATTAAATCAGGATTACACAATCGTCGGTGGCGTCGATGCGATCGTAGATATTTTGAATACGGTAGACCGCGGAACAGAAAAGCATATCATGGAATCTCTCGAAATCGAGCAGCCTGAACTTGCTGATGAGATCCGTAAGAAAATGTTCGTATTTGAAGATATCCTTCTTCTCGATGACCGTGCGATCCAGCGTGTGTTGCGTGACGTTGATAACAATGACCTTGGTATCGCACTCAAAGGTGCCAATGAAGAAGTACAGAATGTTATCTTTAAGAACCTGTCCAAGCGTCTGTCTGCTATGATCAAGGAAGACATGGAATTCATGGGTCCGGTTCGTATGAAAGATGTAGAAGAAGCACAGCAGAAGATTGTTGGTATTATCCGTAAGTTAGAAGATTCGGCAGAGATTGTAATTTCCAGAGGCGGAGGTGACGAGATTATTGTCTAATCTTTATAAACAGTGGGGCGTAGCGCCTAAACAGGAAGGTGCTCGCATCATCAATTCCAATGCCATTGTTGCACAGAAAATAGAAGAAATGGCAAAAAAGATGCGCGAGCAGGCTGGAACAGAAGTGGATTTTACCGATGGATTCAGTCAGGGACTTGGTGCAGAGAACGTCGAAGCCATTCTTGAGGAACCACAGGCAGATCCAATCGAGGAAGCAAAAGAAGAGGCAGAGCGTATCTTAAGTGAAGCAAAAGCAAAAGCGGATGCAATTTTAAATGATGCACAGACGCAGAAAGCAGAACTTTTAGAACAGACAAAAGAAGAAGGCAGAACGCGTGGCTATGACGAAGGTAAAGCCAAAGCAGATGCCGAAGAGCAGGAGATGCAAAGACACCTGCAACAGTTAGAAGAATCTTTGAATACAGATTACCGGAATAAACTGCAGCATATGGAACAACAGGTCGTTGAAGTTGTAGTACATGTGTTTGAAAAAGTATTCCCGCAATCTGCACGCCCCACTTTGC
>ERZ827512.3365-NODE-3365-length-11301-cov-2.575494_pt1 | contig 11301 bp, 8 predicted proteins | sample MGYA00519916_ERZ827512 | MGnify/ENA primary metagenome ERZ827512 (study PRJEB31778, sample SAMEA3449335) | human gut metagenome | biome: human gut; feature: human-associated habitat; material: faeces | place: United Kingdom | collected 2010/2012 ... | reverse complement strand
TAACACGAGGTTTAAAAGAGATGGCAGGTGGTAACTTTAATATATCACCTAATGTAGAACACATCGGTGACTTTAAGGACATTGAAGTTGCTTTAGTAAAAGTTATAACAGATCTTTCATCAACTCTTTCAGAGATTAATGGTGTTGCAGATATGGTAGCTTCCAATGCAAGCCAGCTTTCAGATGGTGCACAGGCAATTACTGAGGGTGCAACGGATCAGGCAAGTTCAGTACAGGAATTACAGAGTACAATTGCTAATGTAGCTGATCAGGTTGATATGAATGCACATAATGCTAATAAGGCTAATGAAATGGCTAAAGCTGTTGGTGACCAGATTATTGAAAGTAATAATCAGGTACAGCAGATAGTTCACGCTATGGAAGTTATCACAGAGAATTCTAAGCATATCAGCAGTATTATTAATACAATTGATGAGATTGCCTCAAGTACTAACCTTCTTGCACTTAACGCTTCGATTGAAGCTGCAAGAGCAGGTGAAGAAGGAAGAGGCTTCGCAGTTGTTGCAACACAGGTTGGTAATCTTGCAGCACAGAGTGCAGATGCGGCTAAGAGCTCTGGTGAACTTATAGTTCAGGCAATTAATGCAGTTGAAGAGGGCAAGGGAATGGTTGATGATGCAGCTGCTAAGCTTATGGAGTCAGTTGAGAAGACTAAAGAACTTGTTGAGAATATCGAGCAGATTTCAGTTGCTTCAGAACAGCAGGCTGAATCATTAAAGCAGGTATCAGAAGCAGCAAGCCAGATAGCAGCTGTAGTAGAAGAGAATACAGCTATGGCTGAGGAAAGTTCTGCAAGCAGTGAGGAACTTGCTTCACAGGCGGACAGATTAAAAGAATTAGTTAGTGCATTTAAGCTTATGAAGTAATATAAAAAGCTGCCACTTTTAGCGGATTGACCGTTAAAAGTGGCTTTTTTTATGTCCTTGCACAGTATTTTTTTGATTAATTATGTGATTAGATATTGATTTCTATGATAAATGGTTATATTATATATATAACGTAGTAATCAATACTATGTAATATGAAGATAATTACAGCACATATTAAGAAAGCGTGTGCAGAAAAGAGGATTATTATGGAAAAGATTAAGAAAAATGTATCTAACATAAAGATAAAAGACCCAGGAAGTGCAATAACACATTTTATAGCAATGCTTATGGCGTTATTTGCTGCAACACCGCTTATAATTAAGGCATTGTCAGCACCTGATACAATACATGTTATTTCACTTTCAATATTTATAGGAACAATGATTTTGCTGTATGCTGCAAGTACAACTTATCATACAGTTAATGCAACACCTGGAATTAATAAAATATTAAAGAAGTTAGACCATTGTATGATATCGGTTATGATAGCGGGTTCCTATACTCCTGTATGCTTAGTTGTCCTTCATAACAAGACAGGATATGCACTGTTAGCACTAGTATGGGGAATTGCAATAGTTGGTATTATCTTTAAATTATGCTGGGTAACCTGTCCTAAGTGGATATCATCAGTTCTTTATATTGTTATGGGCTGGGCGTGTGTATTATCATTTACACAGATAATAAATGCACTTCCAACAGCGGCATTTGCGTGGTTGTTAGCAGGTGGAATAATATATACAATCGGTGGCGTCATATATGCACTTAAGCTTAAGGTGTTTAATGCCAACCATAAGTATTTTGGTTCTCACGAGATATTTCATCTGTTTGTTATGGCAGGAAGCATATGCCACTTTATTATGATGTTTAATTATGTGGCTGTAATGCCTTTAAAGTAGTAAGTTCTTTTAAAAATACACACAAATTATGGAAATAGAATTTTATATGTGTTATCCTCTATAATCGGGTCTGTAACTATTGTTGCAGACCCGATTACAGGTTGTCAGACCAACGAACGGAGGATTAATATGTTATTTTCAGATGTCGATGCAATTGCTAAGGCAGCATCGAATAAGGCAGAGTTATGCAACAACCATTTCGGAAAGTATTTTATGCGCTCTATTATGGCAGGCTTCTATATTGTTGTTGCAACAATTTTATCGAATGTGAGTGCGGCAGTACTGCTTCCAACTTATCCACAGTTTGGTAAGCTTTTAGGTGCATTTTTATTCTCAATTGCAATTGTACTCGTCGTATTTATGGGAGGAGAATTATTTACAGGTAATAATTTTGTTATGGCGATTGGCACATACAATAAGACGGTTTCAGTAAGAGATCTAATAAAAGTATGGGTTGTAAGCTATATAGGTAACTTTGCCGGTGCATTTATTCTTTCGGGTTTATTTGTATATAGTAAGGCTTCACACGCAATAATGGTTGATTATTATAACAGTTTTATATATTCTAAGATTTCAGCAGGTTCCATGGAACTTTTAGTAAGGGGGATTCTTTGTAATTTCCTTGTATGTATGGCAGTATTAGTTGGTACTAAGTTAAAGACAGAAAGCGGCAAGCTTATAATAATGTTCTGTATTATTATGGCGTTCGTAGTTGCTGGTTTTGAGCATTGTATTGCTAATATGAGTACATTTTCTATTGGATATATGTTACTTGGTGATATTGGCACAGCTTCTGTTATCAAGAGTATGATTATGGTGACAATCGGAAATATGCTTGGCGGAGCAGTGCTTCTTGGAGTGCCGGTACAGATTATGAAAGCAGAACACTAAAATTAAAGTTATTAATAATGAATAAAGCATGAAAGGATTAGTGAGTTGTATGAAAGAAAATCTTAAAAAGCTTGCAAAGTATTATAAGCCATATTTAGGCACATTTATTATAGATATGATTCTTGCGATGATGTCTGCGGCGGTGGCACTTGTCATACCGCTTGTTGTAAGATATATAACTTCCAAGGTTGCCTATATGCCGGCAGATGAAGCGTCTAAGGCAATATTTACAATAGTTGTGATATTATTCGTGCTTGTTCTTGTGCAGTGGGGGTGTAATTATTATATATCTAATTACGGACACGTTATGGGAGCTAAGATTGAATACGATATGAGGGCTGAGATTTTTAACCACTACCAGAAGCTTTCTTATTCATTTTATGACGACCAGAAGGTTGGACAGTTATTATCAAGGATAACTTCGGATTTATTCGATATAACAGAGCTTTTACACCACGGTCCTGAGAATATAACAATATCACTTATTAAGATTGTAGGTGCACTTGTTATATTAAGCACTATAGATGTAAGGCTTACGCTTACCGCATTTGTGCTTGTGCCTGTTATGCTTGTATTTGCATATTTCCTTAATAAGAAAATGAAGCGTGCATTTAAAAGAAACCGTATCCGCATAGGTGAGATTAATGCACAGATAGAAGATAATCTGTCAGGAATACGTGTTGTTAAATCATTTGCTAATGAGGATATAGAGTGTGGTAAGTTCAAAAAAGGCAATGATTTATTCTTAGAGTCAAAGAAAGACAGCTATCATTATATGGGAATGTACAATGCCGGACTTACAGCATTTACAACTATGATTAATGTAATTGTAATCGCAGTGGGCGGTATAGGAATAACAAGAGGCTGGGTTAATATTACAGACTTCGTAACATTTTTATTGTATATAAATATATTTACGGAGCCGGTAAAGGTACTTATTGATTTTACAGAACAGTTCCAGAATGGTTATTCTGGTTATGAAAGATTTCTTGAGATATTATCAGTTGAACCGGATATAAAGGAAAAGCCAGATGCAGTTGAACTTAAAGACGTTAAGGGTGAGATTACATTCGACAATGTATCTTTTAGATATAAGGACGGAATCGAGGAAGTATTATCAGGAATCAGCTTTAATGTTACACCAGGCAGATATGTGGCACTGGTAGGTCCGTCAGGAGCAGGAAAGACTACATTATGTTCGCTTATACCAAGATTTTATGAGGCGACAGAAGGAAGCATAAGAATTGATGGAAAAGACATTAAAGATGTTACTCTTAAGAGCTTAAGGGATAATATCGGGGTTGTCCAGCAGGACGTATATCTGTTTATGGGAAGCATTAAAGAGAATATACGATACGGAAAGCCAGATGCTACCGATGACGAAGTAATTGCAGCGGCAAAGCTTGCCAATGCACATGAATTTATAGAAGCATTTGAAAATGGATATGACACAGATATAGGACAAAGAGGTGTCAAGTTGTCAGGTGGACAGAAGCAGAGATTATCAATAGCAAGGGTATTTCTTAAAAATCCACCTATACTTATATTTGATGAGGCAACATCAGCACTTGATAATGAAAGTGAGCAGATTGTACAGGAGTCGTTAGAGAAGCTGGCTAAGAATAGAACTACATTTGTTATAGCCCACAGACTTACTACAATAGAAAATGCTGAGGAAATATTTATGCTTACAGATGAGGGGATTAAGGAAAGAGGAACTCACAAGGAGCTTATGGAGTTAGATGGTGAATATGCTCATATGGTTAAAATTCACTCAGCTAACTAGAAAAAGTATTGAAAATGTGTTATACTAATCATAGTTATAACGAAAATGTTAATCGCTGTATATTATTGTATGGCTGATTACAATATATGGAGGATGACGTATATGGAAATGTGGGATATATATGATGCCAACAAAGAAAAGACAGGCAGATTAATGAAAAAGAATGACTGGCAGCTTAAAGATGGAGAATATCATCTTACAGTGTTAGGTGTCATAGAACGTCCGGATGGAAAGTTCCTTATTACACAGCGTGTTATGACTAAGGCGTGGGCTCCTGGCTGGTGGGAAGTATCAGGCGGAGCGGCTCAGGCAGGTGAGGAGTCAATTGATGCAGTAAGACGTGAGGTTCGTGAAGAGACAGGAATTGACGTTACAGATGCCAGAGGTGGATATGTATTCACCTATAAAAGAGAGAATCCTGGCAAGGGCGACAATTATTTTGTAGATGTATACAAGTTCATTAAAGATGTTAAAGATGAGGACATACATATACAGACAGAGGAAGCCTTAGGGTATAAGTTCGTTACCAGAGAAGAGCTTAAACAGATAGCAGCAACAGGAGAATTCCTGCATTATGACAGTATTAAGCAGGTATTTGAAGATTAGATATTGGATTAAGTAAGAATTGCTGTTATTAAGTGAATATTTGTACTTGATTTATAAAATGTATTTATAATAGAAGAAGCACCAGCAGATTTATTCTGATGGTGCTTTTTAGCTATAAGAAGTAATAAAGCTTAAGAAAGGAATGTGGTATGCTTAAATATTTAAAAAAGTATTGGTTCTTTGCTCTGCTTGCACCTGTATTTATGATAGGTGAGGTTTCTATGGACTTGTTACAGCCGGAGCTTATGAGCAGAATAATTGATGACGGTGTATTGGGGCTTAACAATGGCGGGGTTGGCAATCTTAATACAGTAATTACCATCGGGCTTAAAATGATAGGATTTGTGGCACTTGGTGGTATCTGTGGCATTATGTCCGGTGTCTTTGCCAATCTTTGTGCACAGCAGTTTGGTAATGATGTAAGAAAAGCTGTCTTTAAGAGAATTATGGAATTCTCTTTTGAACAGACTGATAAATTCTCCACAGGTTCTTTAATTACAAGGGTTACGAATGATATAACACAGCTTCAGAATTTTGTAATGCAATGCCTGAGAGGTTTTGTGCGTACAAGTATGCTGTTTATCGGTGGTATAGCGTGTATGGTGTCACTTAATATGGAATTTGGAATAATAATTGCGTGTGCACTTCCGTTTGTTGCAGTATGTGTTGTATATTTCATAGCCAAAGCCAATCCTAAGTTCACAGTGTTACAGAAGAAGCTTGATAAGGTTAACAATGTAATGCAGGAAAATGTGTCTGGTGCAAGAGTTGTAAAGGCATATGTCAAGGAAGATTACGAGACAGAAAGATTTGAGAAAGCTAATAATGAGCTTGTTTCAACACAGCTTGATGTGCTTTTACTGCTTTCTTATATGACACCTATTATGAATATTATATTAAATCTTTCAGTTGTTGCGGTTATAAAGGTTGGTGGAATACAGGTAAGTGCAGGAAGTGCAACGCCTGGTAATGTAATGGCGGCGATTACATATTGTTCACAGGTGCTTAATGCGGTTATGCGTATGACGATGATATTTCAGACAGCTTCAAGGGGAATTGCCTCAAAGAAGCGTGTTATGGAGATAATTAACTGTGATCCGGCAATAAAGAGCGGTACATATAATAAAGAAACTGCCGTTAAGGGAAAAGTTGAATTTAAGAATGTGTCATTTGCATATCCAGGTATGGATAATGAAAATGTTATTGAGAACTTTAACCTTGTTATTAATCCGGGTGAAACTATCGGAATACTGGGCGCAACAGGCTGTGGCAAGTCAAGTCTTGTAAATCTTATACCACGTTTTTATGACGTGACTAAGGGGGAAGTACTTATAGATGATGTCAATGTTAAAGATTATGATTTGCAGGTTTTAAGGGATAAAGTGTCAATAGCATTACAGAAGCCGGAGATATTCAGCACTACAATAGCAGAAAATATTGCGTGGGGTGATGACAGTGCAGGCAGTGAAAAGATAAGACATGCCGCTGACATAGCACAGGCAACAGAATTTATTGACAACAGGACAGATGGTATGGATACACAGGTAAGTCAGGGTGGACACAGTCTTTCAGGAGGCCAGAAGCAGAGAGTTGCCATAAGCCGTGCAGTGCTTAAGAATTCAGAGATACTTATATTTGATGATGCTACAAGTGCACTTGATTTAAAGACAGAGGCTGATCTTTATTTAGAGCTGTCGGCAAAGAAATATGATGTAACCAGGATTATAATTGCCCAGAGAATTGCTTCTGTAAAGAATGCAGATAGAATTGTTGTAATGGATAATGGCAGATTAGCAGATGTTGGAAGCCATAGTGAGCTTATAAAGACAAGTGAGATATATAAAGATATTTATGAGTCACAGCTGAAAGGAAATGAATAGAATGGAGCAGAGCAGACAGGCACAGATGAATAATTATAAAGCCTTTGGCAGAAGACCTGGCAACCGCAATCTTACTGTCGAGAAGGCTAAGGACAAGAAGGGTACTTTAAAAAGACTGATAGCATATTTTGCGGCTGAGAAAGCTATGATTATAGGGCTTCTGGCGGCTGTTATCGTTGTAGTAATATGTTCGGTATATGCACCAAAGCTTCAGAGTAATGCAATTGATATTATAGCTTCTGGCAGATTTAAGGAATTAACTCCGATACTTATAACAATGGTGGTTGTATACATAATACATAGTATATGTACATTTTTACAGACCAAGATAAGTGCGGTATTAAGCCAGAATATCGTAAAGAAGATGAGAGAAGATTTATTCAGGCACATAGTTAATCTTCCTGTAAGATACCTTGACAGTAACAGCCACGGAGATATTATGAGCCGTATGACTAACGATATTGAGAATATATCAACAACAGTTTCGCAATCGTTAAGTTCGATGTTCTCAGGCATATTAACGATTATTGGAACAGTTATAATGATGACTGTATTATGTCCACAGCTTGCACTGTTATCGTGCGTTACTGTAATTCTTACAGTGATTGCAACTAAGTTCTTATCTAAGGCTATGAAGAAGTTCTTTACGAAAAGACAGGTGCTTTTAGGTAATCTTAATGGAACGGTTGAGGAGATGGTTACAGGTTATAAGTCAGTTGTTGCATATAACAGGCAGGAAAATGTCATAAAAGACTTTAACAATGTGTCGGATGAACTTACAAGGGTTGGAATTATAGCAGAGATTCTTGGCGGTTCAATGGGACCAGTTATGAATGTAATCAATAATATAAGCTTTGTTATTATTGCGGCATTTGGCGGATATTTTGCCATTAACCATATTATATCTATCGGTGTTATATCTGCATTTATCGTATATGCGAAGCAGTTTGGAAGACCAATTGATGAGCTTGCACAGATATATGGACAGATACAGACAGCCATAGCAGGGGCAGAGAGAGTATTTGCAGTTATGGACGAACCGCTTGAAGATAAGAGTGGTGATAAGAATATGGATAAGCTTGAGGGCGTTATTAAGTTTAAAGATGTCAATTTCTCATATACCAAGGACAAGCAGGTGCTATATGACTTTAATCTTCAAGTTAAGGCAGGACAGAAGGTGGCACTTGTAGGCTCAACAGGAAGCGGAAAGACAACAGTTGTCAATCTTTTAATGAGATTTTATGACGTTGACAGCGGAGAGATATTAATAGATGATGTTAATATAAAGGACATAGATTGTGCCACACTCCGTAAGAACACAGCGATTGTATTGCAGGATACTGTATTATTTGCAGATACAATAAAGAACAATCTTAAGTATTCCAATGAAGCGGCAACTGATGAGCAGATGTATGCCGCTGCGGCTATGAGCAACTGCGATACTATGATTAATAAAATGCCATTAAAATACGATACAGAGCTTATGGCAGAGGGTGAGAATATATCACAGGGACAAAGACAGCTTTTATCAATAGCAAGAGCATTTCTTGCACAGCCTAAGATCCTTATATTGGACGAGGCGACATCTAACGTGGATACAAGAACTGAAAAGCATATTCAGGATGCAATGCTTAAGCTTATGGAGAACAGGACAAGTCTTATAATAGCTCATAGATTGTCTACAATACAGGATGCTGACATAATCGTTGTTATGGATGAGGGGCATATAGTTGAAGCAGGCAATCATAAAGAACTTCTTAACAAAATGGGAAGATATTATAAATTATATATGACACAGTTTGCAGGACAGACAATATAGGTGTATAATTATCTATTACATAAGATTTGTGATGATGCACAGATTGAATTATAGATAATATATGCAGGAATGGTGATGGTATGCGTACAGAGAAAAAATCAAGCATAAAAAATAGTGCAACAAGGTTGATACTGATAGGGCTTCTTGTTCTTATACAGACTGGCTGGATGATATTTTTAATGATGAAGCTGAATACATATTCAACTGCCATAACATTGCTTCTTACATTTATAGCAATGTTTATTGCCCTTAAAATATTTGGAACACACGTTAATGCGGCACAGAAAATGCCCTGGCTTATCGTAATAACTGCAGTTCCGTTTTTTGGAATATGTATATATCTGCTATTTGGACGTTCTATTGTAACTAAAGGTGTTAGACGTTCATTTAATAATATTGAAACGAATGTGCTTACCCTCTTAAAGCAGGATAATGGCATAATAGATGATATAGCCAGCAAGGACAAGGGCGTAGCTAACCAGTGCAGATATATAAGCAATACAGCAAGATATCCTGTATACAGCAATACAGATGTAAAATATTATCCAACTACTGATGTAAGCTTTGAGGCACAGCTTGTTGAACTTGAAAAGGCAGAGCATTTTATATTTATGGAATATCACGCTATTGAAGATGCTGAAAGCTTTGCAAGGCTTAAGCATATCCTTGAAAATAAGGCACAGAGCGGTGTGGAGGTAAGAATATTCTATGACGATTTAGGAAGTATTTTTTTCCTTAATAAAGAGTTCATAAAACAGATGAGGCAGAAGGGCATACAGTGCCGTGTATTCAATCCACTTAAAGTTATTGTAAATATGTTTATGAATAACAGGGATCACAGGAAGATAACCGTTATTGACGGCAAGGTAGGTTTTACAGGTGGATATAATCTTGCAGATGAGTATTTTAATATAACACACCCATATGGTTACTGGAAGGACACAGGAATTAAGCTTCAGGGTGATGCGGTAAAGAGTCTCACAGCAAGCTTTCTTACTATGTGGAATGCCATAGAACATACTGATAATGATTATAATAAATATCTTGATGCGACAGATGGTACATATAAGGCAGTTATGAAAGACTGTTATGTACAGCCATATTCAGATAATCCATTAGGACAGGACAGAATTGGTGAGGACGTGTACCTTAATATTCTAAAAAATGCCAAGGACTATGTGTATATCACAACTCCGTATCTTATTATCACTGATGAGATGGAAAGAGAGTTAAGGCTTGCGGTTAAGAGAGGTGTTGATGTAAGAATTGTCACACCGGGAATACCAGATAAGAAGCTTGTATACAGAATTACAAGGTCTTATTATGAGCCACTGTGTTCGGCTGGCGTGAGAATATATGAGTATACACCAGGATTCTGTCACGCTAAGCAGTGGGTATGTGATGATGAAGTATCTGTTGTTGGCACAATCAATATGGACTACAGAAGCTTATATCTTCATTTTGAAAATGCAGTATTTATATATAATAAAGCGACGGCATTAAGTGTAAAGCAGGATATGTTAAATAACTTTGAGGCAGGACACGAAGTGACAGCTGATTATACTAAAGATGTTATTAAGCCATTAAGACTTGGGGTATGTATGTTAAGAATGATATCGCCTTTATTGTAAAATACTTGCAACAAATGTAAAATAATATATAATATTAGTGGCAAATTACATTTATCATTATAAGTGGTTAGATAATAAGTAAGAACAACATTTTGTGTCTATTGTTAGTACCTGGAGGAGGAACAGTGAGAGAAGAATTAGTAGCCGTAAAAGTAGACCACCCATTGGGAAGTACAGACGAGGATAACCCCTCGGTTGTGTATCCGATTAATGTCGGATACGTTATCAATGATAAGGATCTGGAATTCAAACCGGTAATGACCAGAGAGTGTATCTTGTAGGTGTTGATGTTGCTGTTGATGAATATTCAGGTGTTCTTATTGCAGTTGCAAGAAGGAGAGATGATTCAGGAACAGTGTGGGTCGTTGCACCTGAGAACATATTATATACCAAACAGCAGATAGAAGAAATGATATATTTTAAGGAGCAGTATTATGACAGCTTCATTGAAATGGTCGATGAGGAGATGTGGGACGCTTATGATGCCAATGAGAATAAGTTAGGTTTTGAAGTTCGCAGAAGTATGGCAAAGTCACTTCCAGAAGGCGTGTACCACATAGTTGTTATGGTGTATACAGTTACAAAGACAGGAAAGGTGCTTACAACGCAGAGGTCGCGTAACAAGACGAATTCTTTAAAATGGGAAGTTACAGGAGGTTCTATTATCAGCGGTGAAACACCTAGGACAGGAGCGGTAAGGGAACTTCTGGAAGAAACGGGAATTAAGAAATCGCCAGAGGATTTAATTGAACTTTATAGGTATATTATATCAACAAAAGTTAAAAATGTCAATAAGGAGGGCTTAAAATTGAAAAAAATAATACAAACCGCGGGCAGGGACAGCCTGGGCAGCTTTGCGCCGGAATTTGCGCGTCTTAATGACGACGTGCTGTTCGGCGAGG
>ERZ827512.3360-NODE-3360-length-11322-cov-2.515754_pt1 | contig 11322 bp, 8 predicted proteins | sample MGYA00519916_ERZ827512 | MGnify/ENA primary metagenome ERZ827512 (study PRJEB31778, sample SAMEA3449335) | human gut metagenome | biome: human gut; feature: human-associated habitat; material: faeces | place: United Kingdom | collected 2010/2012 ... | reverse complement strand
GCACTATCCATGCTTACACAGGCGACCAGATGATCCTTGACGGTCCTCACAGAAAGGGTGACCTGAGAAGAGCAAGAGCTGGTGCTGCAAACATCGTTCCTAACTCAACAGGTGCTGCAAAGGCTATCGGCCTTGTAATCCCAGAGCTTAACGGCAAGCTCATCGGTTCTGCACAGAGAGTTCCAGTTCCAACTGGTTCAACAACAATCCTTACAGCAGTTGTAAAGGGTGCTGACGTAACAGTTGAAGGCATCAACGCTGCTATGAAGGCTGCATCTTCTGAGTCATTTGGCTACAACGAGGATCCAATCGTTTCTTCTGACGTTATCGGCATGAGATTTGGTTCACTCTTCGATGCTACTCAGACAATGGTATCTAAGATCGCTGATGACCTCTATGAGGTACAGGTAGTTTCTTGGTACGACAACGAGAACTCTTACACATCACAGATGGTAAGAACAATCAAGTACTTTGCTGAGCTTGCATAATCTGCACAGCTAAAACTAAATTGCTTACTAAAGACCGCTTCATCATGAGGCGGTCTTTTTTTGCGTATGTATACAACAAAGGTGAGCAAAAACTGGCAAACAGTGTTCGTCCATACGATTTATATTACACAAATGTAGGGGAGCAGCGCAATTTTAGCTTTGCAAAAATACGACGTGCTGCATACTATGTACGATAAACCAACCAAACAAAAAAGGACGAACCCCAAGTTCGTCCTTTTTTCGTTCATATCAGAAACCACGTCCTCCGCCATGACCTCTGCCAAAGCTCATTCCCGTGGAATTAGAAGTAACAATGCCGTCAATAGTCACGGTTTCCGTCTGCGACCCTGCCGTAATGGTGTAGGTTTCGCCTTCCTTTAGGTCAGCGCTTGTGAATACAACGCTCTGCCAAGTCTTTGTAGGGGTAAAGCTTAAGATCTCCTTGCCGTCGCTGTCAGTGATAGTCAGTTTTTCGTTTGCTGAAACTGTCGAACCAAGATCGTGCAGAACACTGTATTGTGTGGAGTTGTCACCGAAGCCTTCTTCCATTCCAACTGCACCACAGGCGATGAGCGTTCCTCCTGTTACAGTTGCAGTGCCGTTGTAGTCAAGTGCGCCGTTGCCACCGTTAGTAGGTCCGCAAACGTAAACTGTACCGCCTGCCATTGTGAAGTTGCCATTTGAGTCAAGTCCGTCGCCGTCAGCGTCAATGGTTACAGTTCCTCCGTTGATGTTAAGTTCAACACCGTCCTGTGACGAGAATTGGTCAGCACCCATTCTGTCTGTTGATCCAGTGTCGCTTCCGCCTGCGCAGTTTATTCCGTCATCGCTTGCTACCACTGATATGGTGCCACCGTCTATTGTCACGATAGATCCCTCGATACCTTCGTAGCTCTTTGTGATGTCTACAGTGCCGTCGGATATGGTCAGATTTCCGTCAGCGTGCATTCCGTTGTCACCCGACGCCGCAGAAATGTTTCCCCCTGTTATAACAATGTTTCCGTTGCTGTGTACTGAATCGTCTGCCGAATCTATCTTGAACTCGCCGCCGCTTATGTTCACCTCGTTGCCTGCCTTTAAAGCCTTTGCAGATGTTGAAGTGTTGTCCGTTGTATCTGTGCTGTCGCTGTCCGTAGTAGTGTTGGCCGTAGTCTTGATAGTCAGCCCTGTGTTGTCAGCCGTAGGCATTGCAGGCGGGTCGCCTCCCGTGCCGTTTCCGTTATCGTCAGGTCTGCCCATTCCGTTCGGACCACCACCACCGTTGCTCATGTTGCTTTGCCAATTTCTGTTTGGCGTGCCGTCAGACTTCATAGAAGCGTTTGCACTTCCACCGCCTGTGGTGATGTCAAAGCTTCCGCTCTCGATAGAAAGCACAGTTTCCGCCTCGAATGCGTCATTGTTTGTGACTACTGTGAAGCTTCCCCCTGTCACGCTTATAAAGCCTTTGTCAGAAGCCTCTGTGTTAGTGGATTTTATGCCGTTCGTGCCTGCGGAAATGTTGAATGTTCCGCCAGATATCTTAACGCTGTCCTTGCCCTCCATAGCGGTTGATGCCGAGGTCACATTGATATTGCCGTCAGTGATAACAAGATCGTCCTTTGAAACAATGCCGTGCTTGTAGTTCGCATTCACAGTAAGTGTACCGCTGCCGTTTATAGTAAGGTCGGCTTTGGAGAAAATAGCACCGTCTGTGTTGCTGTCATCTTCTCCTAAAGAGTAGCTTGCACTGTCCGTCAAAACGTTCTCTGTGCCGTCCTCCAGCACGATATAAACTTTTTTAGCTTTGCTCACGAGCAGGGGAGCGTTGTCAGCACAAGTTATGTCAACTCCATTGAAAATAAGCTTGACCTCAGCCTTTTTGTCCGCTGAAACGATTATCCTGCCGTTGGTCGCCGTGCCTGAAAGAATGTAAGTGCCTGCCTGCGAAATGGTAACAGTTTCCCCTTCTGATGTCGCACCTTCACCGTCTATAGCCGCACTGCCATCAGCAAATGTAATCCCTACTGAGCTTTCCTCGTCATATCCAACGTCAATGTCCTCTGCCGCAATGCTTGCGTCAATGTCAGACTTTGCCGCCTGAGAAACACTGCTTGTGGTCTGTGAAGAATTTGCACTCTCTGAACAGCCTGAAAAAGCCGTGACCGTGATAAAAAACGCCGCCGTGATAGCTGCCAGCTTTTTAGTGTCCGAAATTTTCATGAAAAATACCCCCTTGTATGGTAAAAAAGGTTGAAAAAAACCGCACAAGACCGCTTTAGCCTTGTGCGGTTTTGCTTATGGATACTTTTGTTATTTTGTCAGAATGATTGTTCCTCAATGTCTGCTGCCACTGCACACATTATCTCAAGGTTGCCGTTTCTGCATCTAAGTTCGTCAATAAGCTTCTTTTCGTTAGCATCACCCTTTAGCTCTATGCGATATCTCAGCTTGAAAAGGCTTCCCATATTTGTGGTCTTTACCGAAACAAGCTCACATTCTGAAAGATACTTTTCAAATATATCGTCAAATACCTCCGTGTAATCAAGGCTTTCAGGGATAGTGATACTAAGATCCTTGTGACCCGACTTCTTTTTGCCAATAGGCAGAAGAGTGTAAATAATGTTCAGCAGGCTCACGCACACCGCAAGCATAAGAGCAAGTGCCAAGTGATTTGTTCCCGTTGCAAGACCCACCGCCATTGAAAGGAATATAGCGCATATGTCCATGGCGCTTCCAGGTACAGAACGGAATCTTACCAAGCTGAATGCACCCATAACAGCCACGCCAGTACCGATGTTTCCGTTTACAAGCATTATCACTACCTGTACTATCACAGGCAGCAAAGCAAGCGTCATCATAAAGCTTTTTGTCTTTTTCTGCCTGAAGTTGAATGCAAACGCTATTATAAGACCAAGCACCAACGAAGCCGCAGTGCAGAAAACAAATTCGTTTGTAGTTATCGCCGCCACGGTCGTTTCAGTGGTGGTCACAGTAGTAGCCGCAAGAGTAGTTGAATTAAGCACAGCTTATCACCTTACCTTTATGTATTTTTTCAGAAAATTCATTAAGATACGCAGTTCCGTATTTTGAGAATGACGCAGGATATATCTCCAGTTCATCAAGTATAGCCGATAACCAAAGAGGCATAGCGTTCGGTATCTTTATCTCCATTACCCTCATGCCAGCAGGCAGAAGCTCTTTTACTATGCGCGGCTTTTCCCCAAATGCCTTTGTCAAGCTCCTTTTGCTCCTCACGGTAAAGAATGTGCGTGTCAAAGGTCAGCCTAAGGGACGGGTCTTCCGCACCGCAGTAAGCAAGCCTGTCATAGCTAAGATACATAGCAGGAGCAATGCCCTCATAGAATTTGAGAAAATATTTCAGCTCGTTCTCTATCTGCGGATTATCATGAGGTACATCTTTGCCTGCAAAGAAATCACGGGTCTGTGCAAGGGTCATTTCAATACGCCTCTTGTAGACCACACCCTTGTATTTCTTTTTAAGCTCCACAAAGACCATGTCTTCATCATTAGGTACGCCGTAGCTCCTCACTCTCAGCTTTTCCTTGTAAACAGGCTTTTCAATGGAGTTTCTCACAAGCTGATGACTTGGTGTGTCATAATATATGTTGCAGATAGTGCTTTTGTAATATCTGTCTTTGACAAAATGCCTATCGAGCTTTTTTATAAGCTTTTCATAAGTCGGTTCATCAACGATATATTTTTTCTCTATCCGTCTGAACACTTCCTGATTGCCATTCATATCTACGCCTCTTTTCGTGATTTTTTCGTATACTTCGTGTAAACTTTCCTTTGATTAAAAGTATATATGAATAACTTTAAATATAGCTAAACCTTATATGTATTTTGTGTGAATGTTTATGAATATTGCAAAAAGCCTTATATATATACAAAAAACGGGTGAACTTCTGTCCACCCGTGGAAATTATTTTGCACTATATTATTCCGCAATAGCCTTGTGGAAGATCTTCTTACCCTTTTTGATAACAACAGGCTCAGAGAGATCAACAAGACCCTTAGGGTCAGTGAATTTCTCGCCATTCACCGCAATGCCGTTCTGTGTAACAAGACGTCTAGCCTCGCCATTTGAAGGGCAAAGTCCGCACTTAACAAGAAGTGTAAGAATACCTATCTTGCCGTCAGTAAGATCAGCCGCAGCAATAGTCGTGCTAGGCATATCATCGCTGTTTCCACCGCCTGCAAAAATAGCCTTTGCCGCAGCGTCAGCCTTGTCAGCCTCCTCCTTGCCGTGAACAAGCTTTGTCAGCTCGTAAGCCAAAAGCTCCTTAGCCTTGTTGTATTCAGCACCCTCCATGTGTTTCTCCATTTCCTCTATCTCCTCGATAGGAACGAATGTGAGCATCTTCAGGCACTTGATAACATCAGCGTCACCAACGTTTCTCCAATACTGATAGAACTCGTATGGAGAAGTTTTTTCAGGGTCGAGCCATACAGCACCCTTTTCTGTCTTGCCCATTTTCTTGCCCTCAGAGTTGAGCAGGAGAGTGATAGTCATTGCATAAGCGTCCTTGCCAAGCTTCTTTCTGATAAGCTCAGTGCCGCCCAGCATATTAGCCCACTGATCGTCACCGCCGAACTGCATATTACAGCCGTAATCCTGGAAAAGTCTGTAGAAATCGTAGGACTGCATTATCATATAGTTAAATTCAAGGAAAGTAAGACCCCTTTCCATTCTCTGCTTGTAGCACTCGAATGTAAGCATCTTGTTTACAGAGAAGCAAGCGCCAACGTCACGAAGCACATCAACGTAATTAAGGTCAAGCAGCCAATCGCCATTGTTTACGATAATAGCCTTGTCATCAGAAAAATCAATGAAGTGTGACATTTGCTTTTTGAAACATTCAACATTGTGGTTGATAGTTTCCTTTGTCATCATTTTTCTCATATCTGTTTTGCCTGACGGGTCGCCTATCATAGCCGTACCGCCTCCGATAAGAACGATAGGCTTGTTGCCTGCCATTTGCAAACGCTTCATAAGGCAAAGTGCCATAAAGTGACCAACGTGGAGTGAATCAGCGGTTGGGTCAAAACCAATGTAGAAAGTAGCTTTACCGGCGTTGATAAGCTCCTTTATTTCCTCCTCGTCAGTAAGCTGAGCGAGAAGACCTCTTCTTTTCAGTTCTTCAAATACTGTCATTTTTCATACCTCCGTATTATTTTTTTGCGGTACATAAATAAAAAAATCCCCTGACAGAATATCTGTCAGAGGACGAATTATCGTGGTACCACCTCAGTTTATCGGGGAAACTCCCGACCTTACAGGCTCAGCAGAAAGCGAAGCCATAGCACTGTAACGTGTGCAAACCGTTTCGCCTTACGCAAAAGCTTTCTCAGCGAACAGCTCAGGAATGTATTCACACTTTGTAGAAATGCTTTCTCGCACCGACCGAAAGCTCTCTGAAATTTCGCAAAAGGCTACTTATTTCCGTCATAGCATTTAAACCTATTGATATGACTATAGCACACTTTCACCCTTTTGTCAACCCCTTTTTGTTAGGAGTGAGGAATGAGGAGTGAGGAATGAGGAGTGAGGAGTGAGGAATGAGGAATGAGGAGTGAGGAATGAGTAATGAAGGTATCGCCTGCGGCGATGATTATTGTAGGGGACGACGCCCTCGGCGTCCCGCTCGGAGGTGCGAGGCCTGAATTTTCACAAACTATGCCGGTGTATAAAGACGGGCGAACTTTTGCCCCTGCATTATCCCCCACTTTTTTAAAGAATTAACTTATTCGTCTACAAATGTACAAAAACATATGATATAATAAAATTTATATGATTTTATTTAGTTGGGAGAAAGAAAAATGCTGAAGCTTTTTAGGTATCTGAAAAACTATAAAAAAGAAAGCATAATCGGTCCGCTGTTTAAGCTTATCGAAGCCTGCTTCGAGCTTGCAGTGCCGCTTGTTATGGCTAATATCATTGACGTGGGTATAAAAAATCAAGATAAGCCCTATATCTATAAAATGGGTGGCGTGCTTGTCCTCCTCGCCTTCTGCGGACTTGCGTGTTCACTGACCGCACAGTATTTCGCCGCAAAAGCGTCACTAGGCTTTGGAACAGCCCTCCGACGTGACCTCTTCAAGCATATCAATTCACTGTCCTATGCGGAAATAGACAGCGTTGGAAGTCATACCCTCGTCACACGAATGACAGCGGATATCAATACCGCTCAGCAGGGTGTGAATATCCTCCTTCGTCTGTTTCTTCGTTCGCCTTTTATCGTGCTTGGTTCTATCATAATGGCATTCTCTATCTCAGTGAAGCTTACCCTTATCTTCCTGATAATCGCACCTTGCCTTGCCTATGTTATCTACCTTATAATGCACATCACTATACCGCAGTATAAGAATATCCAGAAAAAGCTGGATAAAACTAACCTTATGACAAGCGAAACTCTCACAGGCGCAAGAGTTATCAGAGCCTTTTCCCGTCAGAAAGACGAGGAAAAAGAGTTTGCTGATAATACTGAAGAACTTAGACGCCAGCAGATAATTGCAGGAAGAATTTCCGCCCTTATGAACCCTGCCACCTATGTTATCGTAAACTTCGCTATCATCGCTATCATTTGGTTCGGCGGCAAAACAGTTTATTCAGGCTCTATCTCACAGGGCGAAGTGATAGCCCTTGTAAACTATATGAACCAGATACTATTAGCACTCCTTGCTATGGCGATACTCGTTACAAATATCACCAAAATGCAGGCGTCCGCTATCAGAATTAATGACGTTTTCGCTGTGGAGCCAAGTGTATCCGATAAGGATAATAAATCCGTCACAACAGACGGTAATGCCCCATGCGTAGAGTTTAGGAACTGTTTCTTCTCGTACGCATCAGCAGAAGCCGACTCCCTTTCGGGTATAAGCTTCAAAGCCATGAAAGGCGAAACTATCGGTATAATCGGTGGTACAGGCTCGGGTAAAACCTCTCTTATCAACCTTATACCAAGATTTTATGACGTCCGTCAGGGCGAAGTCCTCGTTGACGGCGTTGACGTAAAAGAGTACCCATTCTCACAGCTCAGAGGTATGATAGGCATTGTTCCTCAGAAAGCTGTCCTCTTTAAGGGTACTATAAGACACAATATGCAGTGGCGTGATAAAAACGCCACGGACGAGGATATCTGGAACGCTCTTGACATTGCTCAGGCAAAAGACTTTGTAGAGAAAAAGCCTGATAAGCTTGACGAAATGATCTTGCAGGAGGGCAAAAACCTCTCAGGCGGTCAGCGTCAAAGACTTACCATTGCAAGAGCATTGGTTGGTGATCCTGAGATACTCATTCTCGATGACTCAGCCTCCGCACTTGACCTTGCCACAGATGCAAGACTAAGAAAAGCTATCCACGAAAAAACAAGTGGCATGACCGTTTTCATAGTTTCACAGAGGATCTCATCTATAAAAAGTGCCGATAAGATAATCGTTCTTGACGATGGCAAAATAGCAGGTATCGGCACTCATTCAGAGCTTTATAACGGCTGCGAGGTATATAAAGAAATATGCCTTTCACAGCTTTCCGAAAAGGAGGCGCAGGCAAATGGCTAAACAAAGCACAAAAAACAAGCTTGATACCTCCGCTCTCAGACCGCTTCTCAAATACGCAAAACCGCATATGTGGCTGTTCGTACTGTCCATGGTCTTTGCGGTCATAGCAGTTGCCACCACCCTTTATGCTCCTATCCTCGTTGGCAACGCCGTTGACCTTATCATAGCCAGGGGACTTGTAGATTTTGACGGAATTATCAATATCATCATCAAGCTTGGCGTAACAGTCACCGTAACAGGCATTGCCCAGTGGCTCATGTCACTTTGTACAAATAAGATAACCTATTGCGTGGTAAGAGATATCCGAAACGATGCTTTCGCAAAGCTCCAAAAGCTGCCGCTGTCATATATCGACTCCCACCCTCACGGTGATATAATCAGCCGTATAATCTCCGACTTGGAGCAGGTGTCAGACGGACTTCTCATGGGCTTTTCACAGCTCTTTATAGGCGTATGTACAATTTTTGGTACACTTGGCTTCATGCTCTCCATCAACGTGAAAATAACCCTTATCGTGGTTATCCTAACTCCGCTTTCTCTATTTGTCGCAAGATTTATCGCCAAGAACACATTCAAGCTTTTCCACCAGCAATCAGTTGCAAGAGGCGACATGACCAGCCTTGTTGAGGAAATGACAGGCAATCAGAAGGTAGTAACAGCATTCGGCTATCAGGAAGAAGCTGAGGAGCAGTTTGAAGAAGTGAACCTGAAACTCCAGAAAGTTGGACTTAACGCCACATTCTTTTCCTCACTCACCAACCCATGCACACGATTTGTAAACAACCTCGTCTACATGGCTGTCGGTATCGTGGGCGCACTCTCTGTAATAAAAGGCGTGGGCTTCACAGTTGGTAACCTTAGCTGTTTCCTCACCTATGCAAATCAGTATACAAAGCCTTTTAATGAAATATCAGGCGTTATCACCGAGCTTCAAAGTGCATTCGCTTCTGCAAAGCGTGTCTTTGAGGTCATAGACGAAACAGAGGAGATACCTGACAGCTCTAACGCTACTGTCCTTACCTCCGTTGACGGCACATTAGACGTTGACAACGTGTCATTTAGCTATGTGCCTGATGTGAAGCTTATCGAGAATTTTAACCTCCATGTAAAGAGCGGTCAGCGTACAGCTATCGTAGGACCAACAGGCTGCGGCAAGACCACCATGATAAACCTCCTTATGAGGTTCTATGATACCGACAGCGGCGAGATACGCATAAGCGGCGAGCCTATAAAGGATTGTACCCGTGACTCCATGAGAAGTATGTACGGCATGGTCCTGCAGGAAACGTGGCTGAAAACAGGCACCATAAGAGAGAACCTCTGCTACGGCAAGCCTGACGCCTCCGAGGAAGAAATGATAGCCGCCGCCAAGTCAGCCCATTGTCACGGCTTTATAAAGCGTCTGCCAAAGGGCTATGATACCGTTATTTCAGACAGCTACAGCACTATCTCCGCAGGACAGAAACAGCTTCTCTGTATCGCACGAGTAATGCTCTCGCTGCCGCCAATGCTCATTCTGGACGAAGCTACATCGTCTATAGATACCCGTACGGAGATATTGGTACAGCGTGCCTTTGAGAAAATGATGCAGGGCAGAACGAGCTTTATAATCGCCCATAGACTTTCTACTATCAAGAACGCAGATACGATCATAGTAATGGATTCGGGACACATAGTAGAGCAGGGAAGTCATGATGAGCTTATGGCAAAGAACGGCTTCTATGCCGATCTCTATAACTCACAGTTTGCTGTGACGTGACGTAGGGGCGAACAGCGTTCGCCCGTCTTGTTACCGCACAAATTAATTGATTTACGTTTTACAATGTAACATTATAAAATTGTAAGGGCGACCCAAGGTCGCCCTTTTGTACTCTGCCACCCTTATTTTATCATAAAAATTATTGACTTTTATCTTAAAATTGTTGTATAATGTTATATATTTCACGGGATATACACAATCGTGTTTTATAATGTATAGTAACGAAAATCTAAGGAGTGCCTATGTTCGGATATGTCCGCCCTTTCAAACCCTATATGCGAATGTTTGAATATGATATCTATAAAGCTGTCTACTGCGGACTCTGTAAGGATATGGGCAGGCGTTATGGCTTTGTGACACGCTTTACCCTTAGCTACGATTTCGCCTTTCTCTCCCTTATGGATCTCTCTGTGAGGGGAGTGAAGCTTGACGCAGAAAAGCAACGCTGTATCGCACACCCTCTTAAAAAGACCATGTGCGCAAAGTGTACCTGTAATCTTAAATATACGTCCTCAGCCGCCGTGATACTCACATATCATAAGCTCCGTGACGATATAGCCGATAAAGGGCTAAAAGGCAAGCTTGCCGCATTTGCACTTCTGCCTTTTTTCAAAAAGCCCTATAAGAAAGCGGCTAGCCTTTATCCGGATCTTGCCCCTGCCGTTGAAAACGCAATGGAATTGCAAAATAAAATAGAGCGTGAAAAAACAGCAGGCATAGACCTTGCCTGCGAGCCTACCGCACTTATGATGCAAGCCGTTGCAGGCGGACTTACAAGCAAGCATGACCAACGCCGACCGCTCCTTGAACGATTCGGCTATCTCCTCGGCAGATTTATCTATATCTGCGACGCTTTGGACGACCTGCCCGACGACCACGAGAGTGAAAGCTACAATCCGCTCCTTGCAAAATTCCCATCCACCGAGGGCATAAATGCTGACTATTTGAAACAAGTTCACGCCTTTTGTGATGACAGCATAAACTTCACCCTGGGCGAAATGGCAGATATCTATGTGAAGCTCGATCTTAAAAGATATCGTGATATACTTGATAATATCGTGTATCTTGGACTTAAAAATGTCTATACTCAAATAAGAAGCGGAAAATTCCGCAATAACAGGAAAGGAAATAACGATCAATGATCTCCAAAGACCCTTACAAAATTTTAGGTGTATCCCCAACAGCTTCAGACGCTGAAATAAAATCAGCTTATAAAGAGCTTGTGAAAAAATATCACCCCGACCAGTATCAGGATAACCCCCTAGCTGACGTAGCTGAGGAGAAAATGTCCGAGATAAACGCCGCCTACGATCAGATCATGACTTCAAGACGTGGGGGAGGATACCAGTCCGCAGAAAGCGGCTATGACGGCTATGCCTCTTCGCAGGGCTTTGACTCAGGCTATATCAGAAGCCTTATCCAAAGCGGAAGTTACACACAGGCAGATCAGATACTTGATAACGTGTCCTCCTCCGAAAGAAATGCCGAGTGGTATTTCCTCAAAGGCACTATCTG
>ERZ827512.3358-NODE-3358-length-11324-cov-2.315911_pt1 | contig 11324 bp, 11 predicted proteins | sample MGYA00519916_ERZ827512 | MGnify/ENA primary metagenome ERZ827512 (study PRJEB31778, sample SAMEA3449335) | human gut metagenome | biome: human gut; feature: human-associated habitat; material: faeces | place: United Kingdom | collected 2010/2012 ... | reverse complement strand
CACATGCCTGATATTCGGAACGATGGTTTTCTTCGGTAACCGCGTCTTCCCTGAGCCTTAGGGCCAGATCGTCCTCGAATGCGGAAATGGGATGAGCCAGCGGTTCGACACCAGTCGTATCGACTTGTCGCAGTTGTTCGACCAGTGCGAGAATATCGTTTAACTGTGTAGCGGTTTTTTGTTTCTGGCTGTCGGAAACTTCCAGCTGGGCCAGTTGTGCGATGCGATCGACATCGGAAAGATCGAGAGACATAATAATAAGTGGATTGTTACAAAAAAATTTTCAAAATGAAGTGCAATTGGATGCTCTGCATCATAAATAACCCTTGAATTATAAGGTAGAATGTTGGGCTATTGCATATTTGCCTGTCAAGTTTACAATTTGACTTTTTGCGGATTTGTCCGTTGTCATAAACGGGCCTTTTAAATTATCAGGAATGTTCATGTTTGGATTTTTACGCGGTTATTTCTCTAATGATATGGCGATCGACCTCGGTACCGCCAATACGCTGATCTATGTCCGGAATTCCGGCATCATTCTGGACGAACCATCCGTGGTCGCCATTCGGCATGACGGTGGCCCCAGTTCCAAAAAGAGCATTCAGGCTGTCGGCAAGGAAGCCAAACAGATGCTGGGCAAGGTTCCCGGCAATATCGAAGCCATCAGACCGATGAAAGACGGCGTGATCGCCGACTTTACCGTGACGGAACAGATGTTGAAGCAGTTCATCCGCATGGTGCACAATTCCAAATTTTTCCGCCCATCCCCACGCATCATTATCTGTGTCCCTTGTGGTTCCACGCAGGTGGAACGCCGTGCGATCCGTGAATCCGCTCTGGGTGCGGGCGCTTCCAAGGTATACCTGATCGAGGAACCGATGGCAGCCGCTCTGGGGGCAGGCCTGCCGATTTCCGAAGCGACGGGTTCCATGGTCGTCGATATCGGTGGTGGTACGACCGAAGTCGGTATCATTTCGCTGGGTGGTATGGTGTACAAGGGTTCCGTCCGTGTCGGCGGTGACCGTTTCGATGAAGCGATCGTCAATTACATCCGCCGCAACTATGGCATGCTGATCGGTGAACAGACTGCTGAAGCGATCAAGAAAAATATCGGTTCCGCTTTCCCGGGCACCGAAATCAAGGAAATGGAAGTCAAGGGACGCAACCTCTCCGAAGGTATCCCTCGCGCTTTCACCATTTCCAGCAATGAAATTCTGGAAGCCCTGACCGATCCGTTGAACAATATCGTATCCGCTGTCAAAAATGCACTTGAACAGATTCCTCCTGAACTGGGTGCCGACATTGCCGAAAAAGGCATGATGCTGACCGGTGGTGGCGCACTCTTGCATGACATCGATCGTTTGCTGATGGAAGAAACCGGTTTGCCGGTTCTGATTGCTGAAGAGCCACTGACTTGCGTCGTTCGCGGTTGCGGTATCGCTCTTGAAAAAATCGACGAGCTCGGAACGGTTTTCTCGTACGAATAAACAGGAAATACAACAGGCACATCCAATGTGCCTGTTTTTCAAGCTGCCGCGAGGCAGTTTCAGTTACTTTGTCTTGCCAGTTATTTTATGCAATACGGTCCACCGCCTCTATTCAAACAAGGAACACCCGCGAGAGTAAAGGTCATCATTTTTGTGCTGGCCGCTATTGCATTGCTTTTTGTCGATTCCCATCTTCAGGTTTTGGGCCATGTCCGTAAAGTAGTCGGGATGGCTTTGTATCCGTTCCAGAAAGTGGCGATGGTTCCGCGTGATATTTATGATGCGGCAGACGAGTATCTGACATCCGTTGCCACTTTGCATGAGGAAGTGTCCGGCTTGCGTGAAAAATCCATGCAGGATGCCACCCGGCTTCAGCGTGCACAATTGCTTGAAAGTGAAAATGCCCAGTTACGGGAATTACTCGGGATGAGCAAACGGGTCAGTGTCAAATCGCTTCCGGCAGAAATCCTCTATGACGCCCGTAATACTTTTGTTCGCAAGGTCATTTTGAACAAGGGTTCGCAGGATGGCGTTTTGCCGGGACAGCCGGTTATTGACGACAAGGGAGTGATCGGTCAAGTCACCGATGTTTATCTCAAAACGTGTGAAGTGACGCTTCTGACCGACAAGGATCAGGCGATTCCCGTACTGAATGTCCGCAGCGGTGAACGCAGCGTTGCTTATGGTCGTGGACAATCGGGATATCTGGAATTGCGTTTCATGATGGCCAATGCCGATATCCAGCCGGATGATTTATTGGTGACGTCTGGCATAGATGGCGTTTATCCGGCCGGACTGGCGGTAGGAAAAGTGGCCAGAATACGTGACAATTCCACCGGGTCGTTCGATCACGTGATCTGTGAACCGGTTGCCGGTATCAACCGGAACAAACAGGTTCTGGTTCTCTTGTCAGATACGGCTGTTCTTCCGCGTCCGACGGCGGCTGACAGAACAGTCAACATCCGGCAAAGGGTCAATCCCAAAGCCGAAGAACCGAAGAAATAGGGCAGAGCGAGAATGAAACCGATTCCAGAACATATCTTGCTGCCGGTGAGCCCCGTTTTTATCGCCATTACGCTTGCAGTTGCTTTCCTCCTTAATATCCAGCCCTGGGGACACTGGGTAGGCGTTCCCGATTTCGTCGCACTGGTACTGGTTTTCTGGGGTATCCATCAGCCGCGACGGGTCGGCATGGGAATTGCCTTTTGCATGGGTCTCTTGATGGATGTGAACGATGCCACCTTGCTGGGTGAAAATGCATTGGCCTATGTCCTGTTGAGTTATTTTGCGATTACACTTCACCGTCGCGTTTTATGGTTTCCGCTTAAAAAACAGGTCTGGTATATCCTCATATTGCTTCTGTCGTCACAACTGGTTCAAATGTTCATCCAGTTTATCGTCAGTCATCGTACTTCGAGCTGGCTATACCTGATCGACAGTGGCGTCGGTGCTTTATTGTGGCCGCTGGTAACTATGGTCCTGCTGGCGCCACAGCGCCGTTCTGTCGATACGGATCTGGACCGGCCATTATGACGACTGTTTTTGAAATGACCGGTATCTGCAAATATGAAATGGTTTCGCCTGCCGGTAACGGCTGTCCGGACGGTTCACTGCCATGTCGAGCTTAAACGATAGCGAACGCGAACTCCACCAATTCCGCAACCGGATTGCGGCATTGGTCATTTTCATTCTTGTCTGTTTCTTCTTTCTGTTGCTTCGCTTCATCTGGGTGCAGATTGTCCGGCACAGCAACTACGTTGCACAGGCTGAGGAAAACCGCATTTCCATCGTTCCGACCATGCCAAGCCGGGGCATTATCATGGATCGAAACGGTGTCATCCTTGCCAATAATTACTCGGCTTATACCCTTGAAATCACACCTGCCAAAATTGGCGCCAAACTCGAAGACGTGATCGAGGAACTGTCACAGATTATTGAAATCACCCCACGGGACAGAAAACGGTTCAAAAAACGGATGGAGGAAACCAAACGTTTCGAAAGCATCGTTTTGAAAGCGAAACTGACCGATGAAGAAGTAGCCCGTTTCTCAGTCCAGCGTTATCGTTTTCCGGGCGTGGAAGTCCAGGCTCGCATGTTCAGGCAATATCCGCTTGGTGATGTGGCATCGCATGTTATCGGTTACATCGGCCGTATGAGTCAGAAAGATCTCGACAATCTGCCGGAAGAGGAAGAAACGAACTATCAGGGAACGACCCATTACGGCAAGGAAGGGCTTGAAAAGAGTTACGAGCGTGTCTTGCACGGTTCGACCGGTTACGAGGAAATGGAAGTGGCAGCCAGTGGGCGTGCGGTCAGAACGCTTTCCACTCATCCGACCGTTCCGGGGAACAATCTGGTCCTTTCAATCGATATTGAATTGCAAAAGGTCGTTGAAAACGCTTTCGGCAATCGTCGTGGCGCCCTGATCGCCATGGATCCGTCCACAGGGGAAGTACTGGCTTACGTGTCGAAGCCCACATTCGATCCGAACCTGTTTGTCGATGGCATTGACCAGCAAAACTGGGATGAGTTGAACAATTCGATCAACAAGCCGCTGATCAATCGTCCCATACGGGGTGCGTATCCTCCGGGATCGACCTATAAACCGTTCATGGCGCTGGCGGCCCTTGAACTCGGTTACCGGAAACCAACTGACGCGATCAGCGATCCGGGCTATTTCGATTACGGTAACCATCGTTTTCGCGACGACAAGAAAGGCGGTCACGGTATCGTGGACATGTACAAGTCCATCGTCCAGTCGTGCGATACGTATTACTACGTTCTTGCCGCCCAGATGGGCGTCGATACGATGCATGATTTCATGAAACAGTTCGGTTTCGGCGAATTGACCGGTATCGATCTGGCTCACGAACGTAGAGGCATTCTTCCATCGACAGAATGGAAACGGAATGCCTATAAAAATCCGAACCAGAAAAAATGGTATGCTGGAGAAACGATTTCGCTGGGTATCGGACAGGGGTATAACACCTTTACACCGCTTCAACTGGCTTATGCTACCGCTTTGTTGGCCAACAACGGATCAGCTGCCCGTCCTCATCTGGTCAAGGATATCGAGGATGGCATGAGTCACGAACGCCGTACGGTGACGACAGAAACGGTAAAGCTTAATCTGAAACAGGAAAATATCGACGTGATCAAGCGGGCGATGGTTGGCGTAATGAAAGAAGGGACAGGCGCCCGGGTTTTTGCCGGAACTGGCTATACGGCAGGCGGCAAGACGGGTACTGCGCAGGTGATCACAATCGGCAAGAATGAGAAATACAATGCGGCAGCGCTGGCAGAACACAAGCGGGATCATGCGCTTTTTACGGCTTTTGCACCGGTGGACAATCCAAAAATTGTGATAGCCCTGATCGTCGAGAATGGCGGTTTCGGTGCCTCGGCTGCCGCTCCGATCGCCCGCAAGGCAATGGATTATTTCTTTTACGGCAAGAAATCGGCTCCTGAAGCTGTTCAGTCCGGTAACGATGACGCGTATCCTGAAGATTCGGATGATTCACAACCGGTATTGTTGCCACCTGACTCCGATGAAGACAGTAACGACGAGGGCTGAGGTTAAACATGGATATCCCTGATAAAAACACTCTTCTGACGCGACTGAAACATTATCTCAGCGTATTCGACGGACCTCTCGCGCTGATCATTTTTCTGATCATGTCGGTAGGGATCATCACGCTGTATTCAGCCGGTATCGATTTTCCGGGACGTGTTGAGGATCAGCTCAGAAATATCATTTTCGGTTTCATCATCATGTGGATTGCGGCCAGTGTCCCGCCACAGACACTGATGCGTTTTGCCGTTCCGGTATATACCTTCGGAATTGCGCTATTGCTCGCAGTAGCGGCGTTCGGGCTTGTCAAAAAAGGCGCGCGACGCTGGCTGAATATCGGTATTGTCATCCAGCCGTCTGAAATCATGAAAATCGCCGTTCCTCTCATGCTGGCCTGGTTTTTCCAGAAACGGGAAGGCCATCTTGGCTGGCGTGAATATGGAATTGCTTTTGTTTTATTGGCTATCCCTGCCGGATTGATCATGAAGCAGCCAGATCTGGGAACTGCCTTGCTGGTAGCAGCAACGGGTTTTTACGTCATTTTTCTGGCCGGGCTGGCATGGAAAGTCATTATTTCCCTGTTTGCAGCCGGGCTGGCCTGTTTGCCGATTGTCTGGACACTGTTGCATGATTACCAGCGCCATCGGGTTATGATGCTGATTGATCCGACATCCGATCCGTTGGGCAAGGGCTTTCACATCATCCAGTCTGTCATTGCGATCGGTTCAGGAGGCATTACCGGCAAAGGCTGGTTACACGGTACCCAGGCTTATCTGCATTTCATCCCTGAACGGACGACAGACTTCATTTTTGCCGTTTTTGCCGAGGAGTTCGGCCTGATCGGCAACCTGATTCTGATGGTGCTTTATCTCTGCCTGATCGCACGCGGACTGATGATTGCAATGAATGCCTCTTCCCTGTTTTCCCGTTTGGTGGCAGGTGCCATTACGATGATGTTTTTCATGTATGCCTTCGTCAATATGGGAATGGTCAGCGGAATTTTGCCGGTTGTCGGCGTGCCTTTGCCATTCATGAGTTATGGCGGTACCGCCATGGTGACACTGGGGCTGGGAGCGGGTATTCTCATGAGTATCCAGCGCCATCGCAAGCTCGTTCAGACCTGATTTTTCTGTTTTCGTTGCGTTTTTTCACCATAATCCTGATGTTTGACAGTCGCGATAGATGAAAAAATGCGACAAGTTGGGTTATACTTTGAGCAAATACTTAGCTTTACACGCTAATTCTTTCATTTTTCACTATTTTTAGAGAACGATCCATTTGTTTTTTCCGGGCTTCGTTTTTCATAAGGCGGAATCAAGATGTTATCTCTGAAAAATCATAAATGTCTGGTAATGGCTGCCATGCTGGCGTCAGCTTGTGCGCTGATCCTGTCGGGCTGTGGTACGACGCCGACAACTTCCGGCAAGCTTGCCTCGAAAAAAGCCGGAAAAATCAAATCCCAAAAGGGAGGCGGTTATTATCTCGACGATGGTCCGATGGATGAAATTCCGGATAATCTGATGGAAGTGCCGGATGCTGTTCCAAAAGTCGAGTCCATTCGCACAGCAACAGCCAGGCCTTATGTCGTTTTCGGCCAGACCTATACGCCGATGACGGAACTGCAGCCTTACAAGAAATCAGGTGTCGGAAGCTGGTACGGAAAAAAGTTCCACGGCCAGAAAACATCCTCCGGAGAAGCCTACGATATGTTTGCGATGACCGCGGCTCATCCGACCCTTCCGATTCCAAGCTATGCGCGTGTAACGAGTCTTGAAACCGGCAGGCAGGTTATCGTCAAGGTCAACGATCGCGGCCCGTTTCTTTCCAACCGTATCATCGATCTTTCCTATACGGCAGCTTTCAAGCTTGGTTATCTGAACAAGGGTAGCGGACAGGTTCAGGTGGAACTCCTGTTGCCGGATGAAATCGAGCGTATCAATCTGGCCAGAAACAATGCCTATTCACCTATCGACAAACCGGTAGCCGTCGCAAAAGCGCCTGTCCAGCAGACAAGAACGGTTGTAGAGGCCAATGCGGTAAAACCGGCTTCAAAACCGGTCAGCAAGGTTTCTACCGCGGGACCGGGATATTATTTACAGCTCGGGGCTTATCAGGAAGCCAGCAACGCGCAATCCTATCAGATGAAATTTGCCTCGAATATGTCCCATAAGCTGCCTTCGCTGGAAATTGTCCAGATGGGTAATTTCTATAAATTACTGGCTGGCCCTTATCCAAGTCTGGCAGATGCGACGCAAGCTGTGGAAGAAATGAAAAGCATGGGAACGAAATCCTTTGTCGTTCGTCGCTAGCCTTGTCTGAAATCCAATAAAAAAGGCAGGACTGATTCCTGCCTTTTTTATTGATGTCCGGTTTACCTCAGTCGCCGTACAGTTTCTGTTTCAGCTCGCGGCGTTGTTGTGCCTCAAGAGACAAGGTCGCTGTCGGACGGGCCATCAATCTGGCGACTCCGATAGGTTCGCCGGTTTCAACGCACCATCCATAGTCTCCCGTATCGATACTCGCAATCGATTGCTGTACTTTTTTCAGCAGTTTCCGTTCACGGTCACGAGTTCTGAGTTCAAGAGCGTGCTCTTCTTCAATGGTCGCACGATCGGCCGGATCAGGAACCAGTGTTGTTTCACGCAGGTTTTCAGTTGTCTGACCGGCGTTCTTGATCAGGTCCTGTTCCAGTTTTTGGAGACGATCCTTGAAAAAGGCCAATTGAGCCGGATTCATATAGTCGTCTTCACTCATTTTCAGAACTTCTTCCTCGGTGAGTAAAGGAGTCGTCGGTGTCGGTTTTTTCGTTTTGGTATTCACGTTACTTTTTTCCTTTGCCTCAATAGATAAATTTTCAATAACCGGCAACTTATTGCGGCATGTATTGCACTATGGATTGAAATACCCTGCAATTAAATTTAATCGACTAAATGACATCTGTCAAAAGCCGCTGTTAATTTTTTAGAAAAAAGCGGCACAAAGATCAATTCAGTCTGCAAGGCTATCATGGAGCCCTTCCATAAAAATTGTCTTAGGTAGGTTTTTTCCAATAAAAACCAATTTACTTTCCGGAGGGTGGTTTTCATCCCACTTTTCGACGATATCTGTTCCCATCAATTGCTGAACTCCCTGGAAAACAACTTTTCTGTCGGCATCTTTCATATACAGAACACCTTTATATCTCAGCATCTGTGTACCGTAGAGTGTGATCATCCTGTCGAAAAAATCGTTCAGGCGATTGGGATCGAACGGTTTTTTGCTATGGAAAACGAATGAATTGATATCGTCGAGATGATGATGGGAACAAGCGCAATCGTGTCCACACTCATGATGGTGGTCATGGGAATGATCGTGATGAGCATGTCCGCCTTCATCGATATCAAGCTTTGAACTCAGGTTGAATCCGTGCACATCCAGCACTTCTGCCACGTCGACTCTGCCGAAGTCAACGGTATGGATCGGTGCATGCGGGTTAATGTGTCGAATCCGGTGACACAGGATTTCAACATCTTCGTCGCTCACCAGATCGGTTTTTGAAATCAGGAGTCTGTCTGCATAGCCAACCTGTTGACGTGCCTGTTCGTATTCGTCGAGTTGTTGCATGGCAAAGACCGCATCCATCAGCGTCACAATGCCATCGATCATGTATTCACTTGCAACGGAGTCTTCGATAAAAAAGGTCTGCGCAACCGGTCCGGGGTCGGCAAGCCCGGTCGTTTCGATAACAACCCGGTCAAAATTCAGTTCCCCGCTTTTTCGCTTGTTTGCAAGAGTACCCAGAGCCGTTACAAGATCGGAACGGATCGTGCAGCAAATACAGCCGTTACTCATCTCGACAATCTGTTCGGCATCGTCCTGAACAAGAAGATTGCTGTCGATATTTTCTTCACCGAATTCATTTTCGATGACGGCAATACGCTGCTTGTGATTGTTATCTTTGAGGATACGGTTTAAGAGCGTGGTCTTTCCGGCCCCCAGGAATCCGGTGATGATGGTAACAGGTATGAGTGACATGCTGGCATGGCCCGGTTTATCAGTTTAATGGGTCAGAACTGGCCAATGAGCCAAGAACAGACCCGGCTTCAGGTTGAAGAGTATGCACTGTTTTTTGCGCCAAAAGCAAGTATTCCGGATCTTCTGTTTTTATTTGTTCCCGAAAAAGACAGGGCAGCGGCAGATATGGACCCTGTGAGAATACCGGCGACTGCATAAACAGGGTGGAAGTATCAGTAACGGTCAGTCTGAAAAAGTGTTGTAAAAATGCCTCTCTTTTTGTGATAAAAGAATCACAAGACCTTTCAAAAGGAGAACGGTATGTTTCTCGTCAAATGGCAAAAAAGAGTTTTGCAAATAATGAACATGACTTTTGTCTTCATTCACTTTATATAGGTAAAACAATGAAAAAAACTCTTATTGCATTAGCTATCATGGGTGCGTCGGCGAGTGCTGCATACGCTCAATCCCATGTGACCATTTATGGTGTCGTCGATACCGGTCTGGTCAAGGAAACCGGTACCGACCTTCGTATGGGCAGCAACGTTGACAGCCGTCTTGGATTCCGGGGTGTTGAAGATCTGGGATCCAACATGAAAGCGACTTTCGAACTGGAACGTCGTTTTAACCTGAATGACGGAACACAGAGTAATCCTCCAGAGTTTGATATCAACAATCCAATCACTAACGTTGCTGACCTGGAAAATGTTGACAGAACTAACTGGAATTACAATGATTTCATCAGTGGAAAGAGAGTTGACTGGGTTGGGGCTGCCAATGTCGGTCTGAAGGGTGACGCATGGGGTCAGGTTCGTCTGGGCCGCGTGAACAACCTGTCGGTTGAAACCTTCCGTATGCTGGATCCGTTCAACCAGTATGGTGTCGGCGCCTCTTTGGCCAAAGCCAATCTGCTGCGCTCCGAACAACTCAGCAATACCGTCCGTTATGACAGCCCATTATGGAGCGGTTTCGGTTTTGGTGCGACCTATACCCTGGGTCAGAACACCAAAGGTGGTACTTTAATGTCAAATTACTATGATCAGCTTGGTAATGACGGCTGGGCAGTCAACCTGAAATACGACAACGGTCCAATCCTGTTGCTGGCCAACTATGACAGAGCGGCCGATTCCAACGATTCCTATACCTGGAACGTAGGGGGTGCCTATAATTATGCCGGTTTCAAGGTTTCTTTGGGCTATCAGGATTCCAGATTGAAACTGTTCGAAGCAGTTGACGGCACCCTGAAAGAAAAAGACTGGATCGTCGGTCTGCAATACAAGACGGGACCTCACACCATCGGTGCATCGTATAACCGCGGTAAGGTCGAAGTTGCTGGTACGAACTTTGACGGCAGCACTAACAAATACGCTCTTGGGTATACCTATAACATGTCCAAACGTACTTCTGTTTATGCTAACGTAGCCTATACCGATAACGACGAAGAAATCGCTGGCTGGTACAACCTGAACGGCTCGAACAGGGATTCCGTTACCGGTGTACAGCTTGGTATCACTCACAAATTCTAAGAAAACCGATTCTTCAAAAAGCGAAAAGGCAGCTTCGGCTGCCTTTTTTTATTGTTGATTCAAAATCAATTCGATTTTAAACAATTTGTTTTGAATGCTGGAAAATGTTTATTAATTGTGAAGGATAAGTAACAGAATTAAAAACCGGCAAGCGAGTGTTAAAAAGATGCTGCATTTTTTGTATAAGAAATAATTTTCTGATGGCCTGAAAAATTGAGGGCAACGAGAGGGAAATTTGTTGTAAGGAAACAGCGGAAAAAGGGGATTTTTTGTAACGAAAAGATTAAAGACAGGGTTCTTTATTTACAATGGTAACTGGCAAGAGATGATAACTTGTCTTCAATCAGAATAATTGAAAAGTTTTTTTATCTTCCTTTTTAAAATAATCAGGTAAAAACAATGAAAAAAACTCTTATTGCATTGGCTGTGATGGGTGCTGCTGCTGGTGTAGCGCATGCACAATCCAACGTCACCATTTATGGTGTCGTTGATACCGGTCTGGTCTAGGAAACTGGTTCCGACGTTCGCATGGGCGGCAATGTCGACAGCCGTATCGGCTTCCGTGGTGTCGAGGATCTGGGCTCCGGCATGAAAGCGACCTTTGAACTGGAACGCCGTTTCAATCTGAATGATGGTACACAGACAAATTCTGGCGTAATCGATACACAGGATCCAGAAAGCACAAATCTGGAAACTCTGGACAGAGCAAACTGGAATTACAATGACTTCATCAGTGGAAAGAAAGCT
>ERZ827512.3355-NODE-3355-length-11337-cov-2.446641_pt1 | contig 11337 bp, 10 predicted proteins | sample MGYA00519916_ERZ827512 | MGnify/ENA primary metagenome ERZ827512 (study PRJEB31778, sample SAMEA3449335) | human gut metagenome | biome: human gut; feature: human-associated habitat; material: faeces | place: United Kingdom | collected 2010/2012 ... | reverse complement strand
CAACAGGTGATTTCGGTCAGGGCAGAATGCTCATGGACTATGAAACTGGCAAGCGTGCTATAGATTTTCTTATAGAGCGTTCAGGAGACAGAAAATTTCTTGAGGTGGACTTCTTCGGCGGTGAGCCGTCACTGAATTTCGGTACGGTAGAAAAGCTTGTTGAGTATGCACGTTCACAGGAGGAGCCTCACAATAAAAAGTTCAGATTTACTGTTACCACAAATGGTGTACACCTCACTGACGAGATGATAGACTTTATCAACAAGGAAATGTACAACGTTGTTCTGTCTATCGACGGAAGAAAAGAAGTCAATGACAGAATGAGAGTGCGTGTTGACGGTTCAGGAAGCTATGACAGGATCATCCCTAACTTTAAGAAGCTTGTTGAGAAACGTCCTAAGAACAAGGATTGGTATGTAAGAGGCACTTACACAAAGTATAATCTTGACTTCTCAAATGATGTAATGCACCTTTATGATTTGGGATTTGATCAGATATCTGTTGAGCCTGTTATGGCAGACCCTAGCGAGCCTTATGCTATCACTGAGGCTGACCTGCCGAGGATTTTCAAGGAGTATGAGATACTTTCCGAGAAGATACAGAAGATAAGGGACGAGGGCAAGTTCATAAACTTCTTCCATTTTATGATAGACCTCGATCAGGGTCCTTGTGCGATAAAGAGACTTAGGGGCTGTGGAAGCGGAAACGAGTATGTTTCTGTCACTCCTGACGGCGATATTTACCCATGTCATCAGTTCGTTGGTATCACCGAGTTCAAAATGGGCAATCTCTATGACGGCATTTTTAACGAGGAAATGAAAGATATGTTTGCTCACGCACACGTTTACAACAAGCCAGAGTGCAAAAAGTGCTGGGCAAAGTTCTATTGCAGTGGCGGTTGCAATGCAAACAACTACATTTACGCAGGTGATATCCACAATGCACACAAGCTGTCATGTCAGATACAGAAGAAGCGTCTTGAATGTGCTATCATGATGAAGGCTGTTAAAATGCTCGACAGCGCAGAATGAATATAAATATTTTGTAAATTTCACGCATGGTAGCTTTTATGTACATTTATAAACTTAATATGTACAAAAACGTTTGAAGTTTAACAAAAAAAATTTATTGAATAATCGGTTTAAAAAGCACGGAATAACAAATGACGTTATTCCGTGCTTTCTGCTGTTATTACATAGTATGATCATGTCGAAAAATAGCAAAATGCGTCTGATATGTTAATAAGTATTAAGATAAATATAATGTATACTAAGCTGGTAGCTTATTGACAAAGTGGGTCGAATTTAGTATAAGATTGACATAAACAAAAGGTGCTTGGCGGTCATGTTACCGCAAATCGGCTATAACGAGCGCCCTCTGTATCGGACAGGATAAACCGACAAATTATTATGAAAAGGACGAAGAGATATGAAAACTAATGAAAAGAAGAATACTTCTGCTAAGAAGAAACTTATACCTGCAGTTGCAATGCTCACAACTTCCGCTGTAATGCTTTCTACTGCTACTTACGCTTGGTTTACTATGAGCAGAGAAGTTGAAGTAACAGGCATTAAGCTTACTGCTACAACTCCACAGACAATAGAAGTTTCACTTGGTAAGGCTACGGCAGGTGCTACAATTACGAGCAAAACTGAGGCAACTGAACCTGGCGATGATGAAAAATTGTGGTCAAACAAGGCAGCTACAAGCTCTGTATATGCAAGCTTTGGTAAGCTTATCCCTGCTTCATCAACGGACGGAACAAATCTCTATTATACAACAAAAGCTAAGGAGAATGGTAAGTCTGTTGATATAACAGGTGCGAATGCTTTTACACAAGCTACTGAAAATAACAATGCTGGTTGGACATTCCAAACTGCTGGAGCTTCTTCTGAAACAGAAAGCAATCTTACTGCAGATACAAAAGGTGAGGGTTACTATCTAGATATCCCTGTTTGGTTTAGAACTACAAATGTTGAAGATGTAAAGCTTGGTGTTGATGTAACTGTTACTGATCCAAATGCTGATGATGATAACACAAAGGGTGACTTGTATAAAGCAACTCGTGTGGCTATATTGAATGAGGATAGAAGTGCTGCTAATGGTGGAGTTTTCCTTGGCGCAGAAACTGATGTAGACACAGGATATTATAAGAAAAAAGCAGTTAGGGCTAATACAGGAACAAGCGAAAATGATTATTATGGCACTGTAACAGTTGCAAAGGAAGTAACTGCAAATACAGCAGGACAGGTTACAAATAGTGATTCAACTGAGGTTGCAAATGTAACTGGAGTTGGCACTGGAAAGACAGGTTACAGCACTCCTGCTAAGTATTATATCCGTGTATGGCTTGAGGGTGAAGATGTAAACTGCTGGAATGTAAATGCTGGACAGAGCTTTAACGTAGATTTGAAATTCTATGACCTTTCAAACACAGGCACAGGTGTTTAATCCATAACAATAAAACAAAAAAGACGCCGAAGAAATTCGGCGTTTTTTGGTAAATGGGCATAAAAAATAATTTTCCATATTTGGGGAAATCTCCTGATTTTTCTTTGCTTTTTGTCGAAAATATGCTATAATAATACATTGGAGCAGAAAGGAAGTGGCTTTGCTTTGGGCGAAAATTCTACAGTTGACGGCGTTCGTGCCGTGGAGCTTTTCTATAGACCTATAAAAAATACCGACAGCGGCAGGGTCACTTTTTTGCAGTCGCAAACAAGGCTCAATTCACCTGTTATGGGTACGCTAATGCCTGCGGATTATCTCCCTGTGGCTCAGCTTTCCGACCGATGTGTTAGCATTTTCAAGCTTGCTTTCGTTCAGCTTTTGCAGGCTTTGGGTAAGTTTCACGAAAGGGAAGTGGACGTTGACTGGGCAAGCGTGTTCGTGCCTGCAAGATTTTTAAGGCAGACGGAAGCTCCGAGAGTTGTGGCAGATTATTGCGATAAGTTCGGCGTGAAGTATGAGCGTGTCTGCTTCGAGTTGTCGCCTGATGTGCTTGATGAAGCTGACAGTACAGCGGCAGATAACGTGGCTCTTATGAGAAGACAGGGCTTTCATTTTCTGCTCACAGGCTTCGGCACTGAGGGCTTTAAAATGCTTAAGACCGCTGAGTTCAAGGTAGATAATATTATGCTTGACGGCTCAGTGGCTCAGGTTCTTGGTAAGAGCGACAGGTATGATACCTGCGTGAACTCTCTGCTGAATTTCGTTTTTGACCTTAATGCTGAGGTCATAGCTGACGGAATTACTGATGATAAGCAGGTGAAACAGCTCAGCGGTATGCAGTGCCTTTACTATTCGGGAGAAAATGCAGGAAAATATATTGCGGAAAGATACGTTCGCAATAGAAATGAGTAATAAACGGGTGATACGGTTTTGGACGGTAAAAATATAGATAAAAATACAAGAGTAGTCGATACCCTTGCACTTCGCAGGACCGCCAAGGAAGCTAAACGCTATGTGGTATTGATGAGATTGCTTAAAATACTTGCCATTATACTTATCGCTATCGTGGCGGCGGCTTATGCGGTGTCTTATTTTTACGACAAGTATGGTAGCTTTACAGTTAAGATAAGTAAGTATGATATGATAAATCAGGGGCTTACTCTTTCGGAAACTCCTGACTATACCACGAGCAATTCAAGGCTCAATGCGGATATCCTCTATGATATGACAAATATCAGTGGCGAAGATCTCCCTGATAATATCGACAAGATAAACGGCAGCCATAATGGCGAGGGGTATATAGCTTATACTTTCTATCTCATAAATTCCGGTAAAGACACACTTAGCTATGACAGCGAAATGACTATCGAGAACGTCACGAACGGTGTTGATGAAGCTATCAGAGTGGAGCTTTTCGTGAATGGTGAGAAAACTGTTTATGGCAAAACAAAGTCTGACGGCAGCGGTAAGGAAAGCGATTGCGACAAGGAGTTCGCCTCCTCTACTGAGGTCATGAAGGACCGACGTGAAAAGCTTGGTCCCGGTGAGAAAGACAAGTATACAGTGGTTATATGGCTTGAGGGAAATGACCCTGATTGTGTTGACAAAATAATCGGTGGCACAATGAAGCTTGGTATGAATTTCAAGATCGTTGAAACAACTTAAAGAATTAGAAGGGAGGAAGCCTCGGGTTTCCGAGGTTTTGAATTATGAAAAAAGCTTTGAAGATCGTTTTTAATGTTATCGCATGGGTGGTGCTTATCTTTGCACTGCTTATAACAATTCTCGTGTTCTCGTCTGATAAGAATAATGGTACGGCAAGTCTGCTGGGATATGTCCCGCTCACAGTTGAATCTGACTCAATGAAGCCAACTTTCAAAAAAGGCGACCTTATTATCTCAAAGGAAATAGACGATATCAATTCTCTGAAAAAGGGCGACGTTATCACTTTCTGGACTCTTATAAAGGGCCAAAAGGTGAAGAATACCCACCGTATCGCAGAGGTACTCAATGATAACGGCTCTGTAGGCTTTATCACACGAGGCGATGCTAATAACGTAGATGATACATACACTGTTTATGCAGGTGATATAATCGGTCAGTGGAAAGGTGCAAAAATAGGCGGTTTCGGCAAGGTAATGGATTTTCTCAGAACAAAAACGGGATTTTTCATTTGCATACTTTTGCCGATAGCACTGTTTTTCCTCTTTGAGCTTTATAAGCTTATCGCAACCATAATCGAGATAAAGCGTCCTGCTATCACAGAGAGCGATGAGGAAGAAATAAAAAGACGTGCAGTTGAGGAATACCTTGCACAGCAGAAGAAAAAGGAAGAGGAAAATGCACAGCAGGAGAAAAATGACAAATAACTGTTGCTTGGGTGATACATTATGAATGGATTTCTGAAATGGTTTTTTGTTTTCATGTCGTCAATGCTTGCAGGCTTTGGGCAGATCTTCAAGGGTCTGTGGAACGGCATAAAACAGATCTTTAATATAAAAAACTACATAAGGATATTCAAGACCTACTCGGCAGACTTTGGTGCGCTGGGCTGGATACTTTCTGTGCTTGCAATTATCGTTGTTGTGGCTATCTTTGTGCTTATTATTTTTATGATAGTGCTTGCTGTGAGAAAGTACATAAGATTCAGACACTCTATCGTCAGCAACGAGGATCTTATCGAAGAAATATCTGACCTGCAACGTCAGGTGGTCAAAATGACCAAGGAAAAAGATGAGATCATGGCAATGAAGGTGGCTCAGCTTGGCGTATATGATAACACCGCTCTTGCAGAAGGTGAAACAAAGCTTGCAGAGGGCGAGCAGATGCCTGCACAGGGCGAAGTTCAAACCATTGTGGACGGCGTTGTTCAGACTGCCGACTGCCGTTTTTCAAAGCTTATCGAGGTGGACAATTTCTACAAGACATACGAGCCGCCTGCTTACAATAATGACATCACCCTTAGCGGTATCTGCGAAGCATACAGAAACTTTGCCTGCTCAAGAATGCACCTTTATTATGACATAAAAACTATCCGACTTTTCATTGCAGGCATGGCGTCAACAAAGCTCATTATCCTGCAAGGTATCTCTGGTACAGGTAAAACATCATTGCCATATTCATTCGGTAAGTTCTTGCAGAAAGATACCACTATTGCTTCTGTTCAGCCGTCATGGCGTGACAGAACTGAGCTTTTCGGCTACTTCAACGAGTTCACGAAGAACTTTAATGAAACAGAAGTCCTCAAAAGAATTTATTCTTCTGAATACAATGACGATGTAAACTTCATACTCCTCGATGAGATGAACATTTCGAGAGTAGAATATTACTTTGCAGAAATGCTCTCAATTCTTGAAATGCCTGATCCTGCCGAGTGGGAGCTTGATCTTGTTCCTAACGTTTGGAGTACCGTCCCTGTTCGCCTTGATAAGGGCAAGCTGCGTATTCCGCAGAACATTTGGTATATCGGTACTGCCAACAACGACGATTCCACGTTTACTATCTCAGATAAGGTATACGACCGTGCACAGCCTATCAATCTTGACGCAAAGGGAGTTGCCTTTGACGCACCTGACACGCCGCCTATGAATTTAAGCTTTGAACATCTTGATACACTTTTCAAGGAAGCTTTTCAAATGTATCCCGTTTCACAGGACAGTCTGAAAAAGATCCAGCAGCTTGACCTGTGGGTAATTGAAAAGCTGAGAGTGGCTTTCGGTAACCGTATACTTAAACAGATGAACTTGTTTGTTCCTGTATATGTTGCCTGCGGCGGCGAGGAACTTGACGGCATCGATTATGTGCTGGCAACTAAGATATTCAGAAAATTTGAGTCGCTTAACTTGGCAATGCTAAGAGAAGAGCTGAAAGAGCTTTGCACCTATATGCAGAAGCTTTTTGGCAGAAACACTATGAAAGAGTCTATAGCATATCTTGAAAGATTGCAAAAACTGTACTAAAATTTGTACTCATAAACTTTGAGAGGAGGGACGGGCATGAGCGAATACAACGAACAGCGTGCAGCTTTTGACAAAGCTGTAAAGACGTTTGACGGCAATGACAGCTTTGCGGCAGCCCGTGCCTTGCTTCTTTCGGGCGAAAAAACTGTATCTTTTAATCGTAAGATAATCGAGAAGAATATAGATTCGTCCTGGCTCACAGAGATAGAAAAAGCTTTGCCACATCTTGATACGGTAATAAGAAATCCCAGAAACACCATTAAAGAAGTGGAAGAGATCGTGCCTATCGCTATGTCAAGGAAGATAACGGTAGAGTCCATAAAACATCTGGGACAGCACACCGATCTTATTCAGGATATCGACAAAAAGACCGGAAAGATAACTCCGTCAAAGATACTCAACATTCATAAAGAGGAAACTCTCGATACATATGAAAATGGATTTGTAAATACCCTTATCGACAGGCTATACATTTTTATAAATATAAGATACAATAAGCTTGTCCAGACCGCAGAGGCGCAGGAGGCTTATTCTTTTAATTACGATACCGTGGCTGACAGCGGCGACGGGAGAAAGGTCAACATTAGTTTTAAGATAGAAACTGTTGACAGTCTTGTCGGCGGCAGCAAGGATACTGACGTTTGGGCAAGGCTTGAAAGGGTCAAAAAGGCTATCGAGGGATACAAAGGCTCAGTGCTTTGTACCACTCTTGGCAACGCTTTTATCAGACCGCCTGTTATGAGAACAAACGCTATCACTAAAAATGTGGACCTTATGGCGTGTCTTACCCTTTGGCAGTTTATCGAAAGCTACGATAAGGCAGGCTACGAGGTCAACGTTTCTGATACCGCACAAAGACCTGATGATTCTTATATCGAGGATATATATGGTCTGACCGCAATGAACTATATGCTTTTCCGCTCCTATACCCATGGGGCAGACAAGTCGGAGGAGCTTAAAACTATAAAGAGCAAGACCCTCGCACCAAAGGTTGTCAGGCGTTTTGATAAGCAGACGTCTGATAAATACGATGTCATAGTTGGCGATGGTGAACAAAGTAGTGCAAGTAAGACAGATATGGGTATGACTGCCGAAGAGGCAGGAAACCTTACGGCAGAGCTTGAACGTATAGTTGAGATAGAAAAGCAGTTTCTCAAAGACGAGGAAGACCGTAAGAGGGCTGAGGAGCTTGCGGCTGCAGAAGCTGAAAGAAAGCGTGCCGAGCAGGAGGAACTTGAGCGTCAGCGGCGTGAGGAAGAAGAGCGCAGACGGCTGGAGCATGAGGAAGCTCAACGCAGACGATTGGAGCTTATTCAAAAACAGCAGGCGGAGCAGGCTGCAAGAGAAAAGGCGGAGCGTGAGGAACGTGAACGCCGTGAAAAAGAGGAAGAGATCAAGCATATCGCAAGACGCAAAAGGCAAATGGAAGAGCGTAAGCGCCGTGAAGAGGAGCAGCGTGTCCGTGAGGAAAGAGCTAGGATCCGAGAGGAGAAAAAGCTCGTCCGCAGCAGCCTTGGATCTGCTATGGATCAGCAGATCAGCACGAATGAAGAAGCCGTGTCTTCAAGCTTTGTGTCAGAGTATGAGTCCCCTGAGATCGCTGCAAAAAAGGCGAAAGAAGCACAACAGCAGCGTGAGCAGGAACGTCGTGAGCGTGAACGTGCTGAGCGTCTTAAAGCTGAACGTGAAAGCTTTGAAAATAAAAATATCAATGAGATATTTAAAGAATATTCCAAAAATCCATATTACATGGCAAAACGTGGCATAACATATGTTCTGGCTCACGCATTTGGGATCATACCTGTTGTGACGGATAATCCAGACTATATCAGAATGTTCAAAGTCAAGAAGGAAAAAGAACTGGCTGAGGCAGAGAGAAAACGTGCAGAGCGTGAAATTGAGATTATCTATGAAAAATATGCTCCGTATCTGAAATATGATGTAAAGAGGCATATCAAAAACAGGCAGTTTAAAAAGAGAAAACGTCTTGAGCGAAAGAACAGACCGCCAAGACCATATATTCCGCCACAGCGCACCGCTGAGGAGCAGAAAGCTATCGACACTGAAATGAAACGACTCTATAAGGAGTATCACGTTTCGGCTGTTGGCAGAATGGCAAGGCATTTGAAAGAGAAATATAGGAAACAATAACACGGAGGGAGAGTCGTTATCATCGGCAAGGCGTTGAGGATAGTAAAAATAGCTTTGACAATACTTGGCTCTGCTGTGTTTGCAGCACTGCTGAGTGTGACGGTGTACATAATGGTCTGCGGCTGTATCGGCAAAACAGCAAGCATTTTTGGTTACAGCGTACTGAAGGTCGTGAGCGGAAGTATGGAGCCGTCTATACATGAGGGTGACTATATTTACATCAAAAGGACGGATACTGACAGCTTAAAGGCAGGGGATATCATTTCGTTCTACTCTCAAGATGATAGTATTAAAGGCGAGATAAATACTCACAGGATATCTGAGGTTTTGAGCGATGGCACTTTTGTTACTAAAGGCGATGCTAACAAAATAGAGGACAGCGTGACGGTGCAAAAAGTCAGCATTATTGGAAAATACTATGGGAAACTCAGATTTTTCAAGTGGCTTGGTTCATTTGCATCAACAAAGAAGCTCCTCATACTGTTTGTGATAATCCCAACAGTTTGCATGGCGGTGTATGAGGTAAAAACTATCGCTGAGATAAAAATATATTCAAATCGTGGGGAAGCCTTGAAAGCGGCTGAGGAAGAAAAGGAAAAGCTTATGCGTGAGGCTGTTGAAAAGGAAGTTCAGCGGCTGAAAATGCAGGATAACGAGAAAAAGGAGGCGAACAGCTTTGAATCAGGAAAAGATAATGAAGGCTAAAATGATAACAGCTATCGTTATTTGTATTGCGGCACTTGCAGGGCTGTTCGTTTTTATCGGGCTTTATATGGACAAGTCCGAGGAAGTCAGAAAGACTTACATTGCTAAGTATATGGAAAATCTGTCTGCCGCCTCTGAGGAGATAGACACTTATCTTGAAAGCGGCAAGGATCTTCCAACGAGATATAACATGATACTTTCGGCCATGGGTGCGGCAAGGTCGCTGGTATTTCTTATCGACGATTACACTGATGAGCAGAAGGCTATAAATGAGCTTCATTATTGCTTTGTGAAGTATCCCGAACAAATGCAGGGCAAACTTGAGGACGTAAAAAAAGCACTTGACCATATCACCGAAAATCTTGACAAAGGCTATAGGGAAGTCAACGAGATAGTTGATTCGGTTGATAAAATGGGAAATTAATGCAAGGAGGACAATAACGTGAGCAGTAAAGGGCAGCTTAAAAGAGAAATAAAGAAATGCAGACTTACTATCGAGGAGATAGAGCGTAAGAGATCACGTTCACAATCAGCACTTGTTCAGGCAATTCTTTTGCAGGAAGAGCCTAACGAAATGGACGTTGAGTGGTTCAACAAATACACAGGCGAGATAACCGCTTGCAGAAACCACATGATAGAATTGCAGAAAGAGCTTGACTCGATGAAATAATGGAGGTCGCCAAAGTGGCTGAGCATAAAGTGATAGAGAAAGCAGACAGCGAGGAAGAAAAGAAGAAACGCAAACTGCTTATTATAAAAATAATACCAGTTGCAGTGCTGGCATTTATACTTATTGCGGTCAGCTTGGCTTGGTTTACTATTGATAAAGCCCTTGATCTTGATTCATTTGGAATGAAAAGCGTAGATTCGCCATTTGAACTGAAAACAGTAGGCAGTGCCAATGTGCTTAAAGCTGAGATACTTGACAGCAATGACTACTCTAAGGTGTCTGATGGGAGCAACATCACTTCTGACGAGAACAGCAAGATCTACTGGCTTCTTGATGAAGAAAGCGGTATGACGAAAGGTATTAATCCTGGTAGTCATGGAAAGCTTACTTTTTATGTTGTCCCGAACCAGTCGGGGAAAATGGAGATACAGTTCAAGTTGAGTATCACGGGGTATGCTGAGAATAAAAACGAAGACGCTGTTTCTTATGAAAAGGTTACTGAAGAAGAAGTAACTAGATTTATGAATGGACATATCATGTTTTTTGAGAAATATGATGAGAACAATCACACATATTCCGATTTTCTTCATGATGAAACATTCACAAGGACGTTTAAAGATTGTAAAGTAAACGTTCCGCAGGAAGTGAACGTATATTGGGTGTGGCCGAACACGCTTGGTCAGATACTAATGAAAAGCACAGATGAAAATCTGGCAGAGAAAAATGTGCTGTTTGATGATGACAGTGAAGAACGTTTGAATTTTGCGGAATATATAAAGGGTAATTTAAGCTTGTTCTTGTCAGGTGATGCCGATAAAGAACAGAATAAAACAGTTATTGAGAAAATACTTAATGGTGATAAATACAGCACAGCACAGTTATCATCACTAAGCTCCATGTATAATGACGCTGACGAAAAGATAGGTACAAAGGTGCAATATATCCTTGTTGAACTAAATGTATAGATAAGAATATTAACTTTGCACGGAGGCAGTTGAAAGTGAAAGCTAATAGAAATCAGAAAATTAATAGAATATGCCACAAGCTTTACAGCAAGTATCGCAAGAATGTTATTTCTTTAGTTACCGCTGCCGTATTGCTTGTCACGAGTATGCCGCTTGCAGACATTTCAGGTGTTGTGTCCAAAATGGTATCAACTGTCACCAATGCTATTACGGCTATGGCGGCAGATACATATACCTACAAGGTAACGGTATATGCGGGCAATAAAGGCACGATTGACGGACAGGAACAGAAAGAGATCACAGGTCTTTCCCTTGGTTCACAGGTTATCCTGGATATCAACAGCGTCAAGGTAACGGATGACAAGTATTATGTCAAAGGAATCCGTCTCAGCGGACGTGACAATGACGAAGCACTTGCTTCTCCTTCATTCGATGT
>ERZ827512.3354-NODE-3354-length-11338-cov-25.462200_pt1 | contig 11338 bp, 8 predicted proteins | sample MGYA00519916_ERZ827512 | MGnify/ENA primary metagenome ERZ827512 (study PRJEB31778, sample SAMEA3449335) | human gut metagenome | biome: human gut; feature: human-associated habitat; material: faeces | place: United Kingdom | collected 2010/2012 ... | reverse complement strand
CTTTAGACTCCGGTTTGTCGGATAATAACAAGGATACATTTTTTCACCTTCGAGCCGGCTTCTTGCATCCTCCTTATCAAAAGTGACCCAGAAATGATCTTTGTCCTTCCAAAATGGCTTTAACATATATAAATGTGTCAGGTGTCCTCCTGACGAACCAACTAAACATACTTTCATGTCCTCTGATCTCCTTCATCCCAAGATTTTTTATGTACACATCCGTATGGATAGGATTTCCCAATATGATGGTTTTCTATATTGCCCCATCACTTTGCATAATACTTACAACAGTCTTAAAAATAATCCTCAAAGTCCGTGATATTGCTTCTGCCACTCACCTGCCACAACCCGGTCAGTCCCGGTCTGAATGACATTCTGGCTCTGTGATGTGGTTCATACTTCTCCCACTCATCGAGTGTTGGTGGTCTTGTGCCCACAAGGCTCATCCTCTGCCTTTCTTTCTGTACATTCTTTCCAAATTCTCCTTGTGGTATCTTTTATTTCCCTCTATACCTACTACGGGGGAGGTACCTTTGTCCTCCCTCGAATTATTTTAGCCTGTTTTGTTTTATTCGGTTATTTGTATCTTTTTCTGTATCTAATCAGGGTTTTTCAGTAATTTATTTTCACTCATTTTTAATTCTATGTCAATGAATATTAGGTTTTCTTTATAATTTTTGACACATTCGCTAATCACTATGGTATTACAGCACCAATATTATACATTATTATATATCATACTGCTTATTTTTCCTCAAACAGCCTCTGCTTCCTCTCTATCATCTCATCAATCCTTGCGATATACTGCCCTACATCCTTGACATTCTCGCATCTGTCGATGCGGTGTGTGCCATCCGGATTCGGTACGGGCCAGACGCGCTTGGTGCTTGCTCCGGCGCCGCACGCCACAATCGTTTGCTTTTCCTCCATGATTAGTATGTTATATACGCCGGCCTTGCCCTTTGCCGCATAGCCTACGTTTTCCATGTTACCTGCCATGCCCTTCTGTCTGTAGAGGTAGTATGGCTCAAGCCCCATCTGCTTACAGTAGGCTGCGCAGAGATCCATATGCTCCTGGGTGTTGACCATCTGCATATCACTGTAGCGGTCCTTGAAGATGGTGAGTCTTGCAGCTCGCTTTACTGCGAGTGAATGGATGGTGACGTTGTCAGGTGCCATCTCCTTCACCAGCTCCATTGTGTGCCTTACATCATCGAGTGTCTCCTCGGGAAGTCCCATGATGAGATCCATGTTTATGTTGTCAAAGCCCAGCTCACGCGCGAGCTTGAAGCTTTGTATCGTATCGTCTACCGTGTGGTGTCTTCCTATTATATCAAGTGTCTGCTGCTTCATGGTCTGCGGATTTACTGATATACGGCTGATGCCGTTTTTCTTTAGTGCCATGAGCTTTTCTCTCGTGATGGAATCCGGTCTGCCTGCCTCCACGGTAAATTCCAGACAGTCCTTTAAATCAAAGCTGCATTTAATTTTTCTGATAAGCCTGTCAAGCTGGGCAGGGCTTAGTGTGGTCGGTGTGCCGCCTCCTATGTAGATGGAGTTTAGCTTTTTGTGGTAGAACTTCTGCGCCGTGTAGTCTATCTCCTTCTCGAGTGCGTCGAGGTAATCGTCCACGCGGTTTTTCCACACACCCAGCGGGTATGAGGTAAACGAGCAGTATGCGCAGGTGCTCGGGCAGAAGGGTATGCCTATGTACAGGCTGTAGCCGTTGTCATAGTCCACCTTATCGAGCAGTGCCTTCTCGCGCTTTGCTATGCCTATTGAGAGGTCGATTTTCTCATCGCTTGCGAGGTAGGTTTCCTTAAGATAGTCGTAGGTTTCCTTATCGCTCATGCCGTCCTCTATGCATTTCATGGCTATCTTGGTCGGTCTGATGCCTGAGAGTGTGCCCCACGGAAGACTCTTTCCTGTGCCCTTTTCTATCATGGAATACAGGGCGAGCTTAAGGCGGTTTTTAGTTTCCTTGCGGTCTGCACTGTCTACGGATATTTTTGTGCAGATTCTTTTTCCGGCTCTATTCACCGTCCACTCCACTGCAATTTCATCGCCCACATAGTCTATCTTAAATACCTGTGAGGCATCCGCAAATTCCTTTACGCCATCATCTGTCATCTCGTGGTGTGTGCAGGCTAAGTTTTTTCCCTCCACCTCATCAGGTGAGCAGCTATAGTACATCTGCACGTCCTCCTGCGGGAAGAACTCCTTGAGCAGTGAGTGCACATCATATTCAAAATCCGGTTTATTAAATACTACTACTATCATAAGTAAGGGTTATACATCCTCTCGTTTTCTATGGTTGTTGTGTCGTTGTGGCCCGGGTACACCTCTGTATGCTCAGGCAGTGTCATTATTTTTTCCTTCACTGTGCGCACGAGGTCTGACATGCTGCCGCCCTTGAAATCCGTACGTCCGATTGAGCCGCAAAACAGTGAGTCTCCTGTAAAGATCACGTCCTCATACGGGAAATAATAGCAACAGCCACCCGGTGTATGCCCCGGTGTGTGAAGCACTACTATGTGAAAGCCTGCGATGTCAATTTCCTGCTTATCCTTCAAAAATACATCCGCATAAAAGGTCTTTGACTGGCCCATCATGTAGCTGACATTGAGCTGTGGGTCATCGAGTGTGGCTTTGTCTGCCTCATGGATATATATCTTGATGCCGTAGCGGTCTGCGAGCGGCTTTGCATCCGTGGCATGGTCAAAGTGTCCGTGTGTGAGCAGTATTGCTACTGGCTTTGCGCCTGACTCATCCACCTTTTTGGCGAGCTGATCCGCACACGCGCCCGGGTCTATTATTATCATTTCCTTTGTCTTTATATTGGTGACAAAGTAGCAGTTGGTCTGCACCGGTCCCACTACGAAGTGGTCTATCTTCATATTTACCATATGAGTGTACTCCTTGTCTGTTATATGTTATGCTTCACGCAAGAACCACCGGGATTTAGCCGGTGGTCCTCTCTACGTCTATTACACTTTCTATCTGTCTGAGCTTCTCCACTAGAACCTTTATCTGGTCCCTGCCTCTGATATTGAAAAATACCTCGATTGTAGCGATGCCCTGCTTGCTGGTCTTGGACTGGATACCACTGATATTTATTTCCTTCTCGGTAAATATCTTTGTGATATCTACGAGCAGTCCCGGCCTGTCATGACAGAATATCTTTAGGTCTGCCTGATACTCGGCACCGTTGTCCATGAGGGCTGTATCCTGCCACTCTGCTTCTATGAGCCTGTCCTTTTCTATCTTGGACAGATTGATGATATTCACACAGTCTGTCCTGTGGATGGAGATGCCTCGGCCTCTTGTGACAAAACCCACGATTTCATCTCCCGGAACAGGATTGCAACACTTCGAGAAGTGCACAGCCACATCATAGAGTCCGTGTACCACAATGCCGCTCTTTGACTTGTGCTCGGGCTGTGTGCCTGCTGCCGCCTGCTGCTTTTCTGCAATGCTGCCAAGCACATCTGCATCTGTCACCGGCACCACATGATCCTTCTTATACTCGTCGTACATCCTGTTGACTATCTGGCTCTCCTTGAGTCCGCCGTGGCCGACGGTTGCAAGGCATGAGTTCCAGTCGTGGAAGCCGTATTTGCGGCGTATTTTCTCCTGATACTCAGGCTTGTTTATTTCAGCAAAGTTGATACCCTTCGCCTTGGCATAGGCTGCTATCAGATCCTTGCCGTGCTGTATATTCTCCTCCTTGAGCTCACTTCTGAACCACTGGTTGATCTTGTTCTTGGCCTGTGTGCTCTTTACGACCTTGAGCCAGTCACGGCTTGGTCCCTTGGAGTTCTGTGAGGTGATTATCTCTATCTGGTCACCGTTTTTGATGACATAGTCTATCGGCACCAGCTTGCCGTTTACCTTGGCACCGACCATCTTGTTGCCGACCGCAGAGTGTATGCTGTAGGCAAAGTCTATAGGTGTGGAGCCCTTTGGCAGGTTCTTTACATCGCCGGACGGTGTGAATGCAAATACATTGTCGGAGAATAAATTTAAATCACTCTTTAATAAAGTCATAAACTCCTTATTATCCGACATGTCCTGCTGCCACTCGAGTATCTGGCGCAGCCAGCTGAGCTTCTCCTCCTCTGTGACAGTGGTGGTAGTGGCATTGCCGTTGTTTGCTTCCTTGTACTTCCAGTGCGCTGCGATACCGTACTCAGCTGTACGATGCATCTCATAGGTACGTATCTGTATCTCAAACGGCTGTCCGCTCGGGCCTATGAGTGTCGTGTGAAGCGACTGGTACATGTTCTGCTTCGGCATGGCAATATAGTCCTTGAAACGGCCCGGTATAGGCTTATACTTCTCATGTATGATACCTAGCACTGCGTAGCAGTCCGGTATGGTATCCACCAGAATCCTGATGGCAAAGAGGTCATATATCTGGTCTATAGTCTTGTCCTGATTGACCATCTTCTTATATATACTGAAGAAATGCTTTGCCCTGCCGTATATCTCTGCCTTGATGCCGGCATCCGAAACATACTTCTTGACATCGTTTACCAGACCCTGGATGTAGGTGTCGCGCTCTGTCTTTCTTAGTGCTACCTTCTCTACCAGATCGTAATATGCATCCGGATAGAGGTACTTCATACAAAGATCCTCGAGCTCTATCTTTATCTTGCTGATACCAAGTCGCTGTGCGATAGGGCAGTAGATATCCTGTGTCTCTCTGGCGATACGCTGCTGTGCCTCCTTGGACTGGTACTTGAGTGTACGCATATTGTGCAGTCTGTCTGCCAGCTTTATGAGAATGACCCTGATATCCTTCGCCATGGCGAGAAACATCTTGCGCAGATTCTCAGCCTGCATCTCAAGCCTGTCCGCATTCTTATCCTTCGGATCCTTGGTGCTGTCTGTCAGATGCAGGTGCTTTAACTTCGTGACACCATCCACCAGATGTGCGACATCGTCTCCAAACTCCGCACGCATCTCATCCATGGTCATGATGGTGTCCTCCAGCACATCATGGAGCAGTCCTGCTGCAATTGTTTCCTTATCCAGCTCGAGCTCGGCGAGTACTATGGCAACACACAGCGGATGTATGATATAAGGCTCTCCTGACTTACGCGCCTGCCCCTTATGGGCATCATAAGCTACCCTGTAGGCTTTGTCCACAAGGCTCGTGTCATCCGACGGATGATACTTTTTGATTTCCTTTTTCAGCTCATCATAAAGCTCCTCAGGGCTCGTAAAATCCTTTGTTCCCCTTATACCGCTGGTATCTGAGCGAAATTTGTCCGCTATTTTTTCTAATTCTTCTGTTGAGTAATCTGCCAATAGTCTCACCTCGATTGTAGTGTATCTTTAGTAGCCATTATATTTTATTTCTTTAAAAATTGCAATCTTATGTTGTTAGCCGATAACCATCTTTACTCCGCCATACATGCCTGCTGAGTTGCCGAGTGTGGCAAGCTTGATCTCTGTCTCGCGGCTTGCATGGAAAGCATACTCTTTATAGTACTTTGCTGCTGTATCGATGATGATGCTGCCTGCCTTTGAGAGGCCTCCGCCTACAACAAATACCTCAGGGTCCATAACGCATGCTACTGCTGCCATTGCCTTGCCGAGAAGCTTCATAGACTGCTCTACTGCCGCAATGCCCGCTGTATCTCCTGCCTTTGCCGCATCGCATACATCCTTGGCTGTGAAGCCTGCATTTAAATCAAGTTTTGTTGCCACATCCCTGTGTGCTGCAATGTATCTCTCTGCCACTCTTACGAGACCGTTTGCTGATGCATACTGCTCTAAGCAGCCCTTCTTGCCGCAGCCACAGCACTCTGACTCATCATCTACCATAGGCATATGTCCTATCTCTCCGCCTGCTCCGTTTACTCCGGCTACGATTCTGCCCTCGCGGATGATTCCTCCGCCTACGCCTGTGCCGAGTGTGATCATGACTACATCCTGATGACCCTTTCCGCCACCCTGCCACATCTCACCGAGTGCAGCTACGTTGGCATCGTTTCCGGCCTTTACCTTGATGCCGCCGCACAGTACTGAGAGTGACTGTGCCACGTTGAACACGCCCCAGCCGAGGTTGACACATCTTAATACTGTTCCGTCATCCTTTACAGGTCCCGGCACTCCCATGCCTATACCCTCGATGTCACCCATCTCGATACCATGCTTCTCGTTATTCTCCTTGATGGATGCTGCGATATCAGGCAGGATGAGCTCGCCGGAATTCTCTGTGCGTGTAGGAATCTCCCATGTATCGACAAGCTTTCCTGTTGTCTCGAAAAAGCCCATCTTTACAGTTGTTCCACCTATATCTACTCCATATGCATATTTCTTCATTTTTTCGTCCTCCAAATCGTTAAACTATGTTTATATTTTATTGCCTAATTGCATATTTTTCAATGTTTTTCATTGTTTTTTATGTTTTTTCTATATATAGAAGCGTTTATATCATCATCCATATGCCCGCTATTTGTAAATCCAAGCTTTTTGGCAAGGCGCACCGATGCCGTATTTCTCTCGTCTATCCGGCAGTAAAGCTCTTCAAAGTCTGTGTTTTCGCGCGCGTAGTCTATGATGAAGCGGCATACCTCCGTGGCATAGCCTTGGTTCCATAATTCCGGCGCTATCATATAGCCCAGTTCATCATGCTCAAGCCCTGCCCTGCCTATCAGCTTCCCTGTTTCCTTGGAAAATACAAGCCACATACCATACTCGTAAAAGCCATACATGTTCTCTATATATGCTTTCTGGTATTCAAGCTCTGTCTCGTAGTCGTAAAGCGGTTCCACAAAGTCTGTCATGCCGGGCTTGTCATAGAGCTCATAGAGTGCAGGAAGGTCTGACAGGGACAGCTCACGTATCAGACACCTGTCTGTCTCGCCGATGTCCCACGGGATGTGATTATACCGCCTGCGCACCCGCTCCAGATACTCAATATCAAGCTCTGCAAGGCTCTCGACTGCATAGCGCGTGCCGCACTGCGGTTCTCCTACTGATGCTATGCCGAGTGAGTCAGCTATTTGCTTCTGCTGCCTGTTTGATACTATCCAGATGCAGTCGGCGGGAGCTTTCGGTATTCTTTGATTTCCCGTATTAGCTTTCGCGGTATTATCTGCAGATTCTTGTATCGTTGTTTTTTGGAAGTCATTAATTGATTCATCAACCGGTAGCGCAACATACAGTTTTTCTTGCAGCTCTTCTGACATAGATGCCTTTCCTGCCACATTTCTCCACTGTGGCTTGAAGCTATCTCCATGATAGTAAAAAGAGGCAAGTTTTGCGCTTGCCTCATCAATAATTATTATCATTAAACTGTCTCCGGCTCCGGATAGTCCACTCCGAATGTCTCAACTGTAACTGTCTTCATGACCTGAGCCTCAAGTGGTTTGTCCATGTAGTCTGTGCGCACCTCTGCGATCTTGTTTACCACATCCATGCCCTCGATTACCTTGCCAAATGCCGCATACTCGCCGTCGAGATGTGGTGCATCCTGATGCATGATGAAGAACTGGCTGCCTGCTGAATCAGGTATCATGGTACGTGCCATTGAAAGTACACCGGCTGTGTGCTTTAAGTCATTTTTGAAGCCGTTGTGTGTGAACTCGCCCTTGATTTCATAGCCAGGGCCGCCTGTGCCGTTTCCGTCAGGATCTCCGCCCTGGAGCATGAAGCCCTTGATTACACGGTGGAAGCATACTCCGTCATAGAAGTTATGATTAATTAAGCTGATAAAGTTGTTTACTGTGTTTGGTGCGATTTCCGGATAAAGCTCCGCCTTGATTACATCGCCGTTTTCCATTGTGATTGTTACGATTGGATTCTGTGCCATTATTTTTCTCTCTTTCTTTTATAATATTATGAGGCTTGGAGAATATCCATTCCTCGCAATAATTAAATATCGAATTAATTTCCACCCGATTGATTTTACCTGATTTTACTTACTCAGAGCCTCTACCACCTTAGGAAACTCCATGAAGTGTGATGCCTTCACCAGTATGGTGTCGCCCTCCTTCACATATGAAAGAAGCTCCTGTGTCATGGTCTCCCTATCCTCGAAATAGTGGATATCTACATCGGATGATTTCTCTGCGGCTCCGGCTGCATATTCCTTTGCAAGCTCTCCTGTGGCAAAAAGTGTATGGATATGATTCTCTCCAACTGCTTCGCCTACCTCATGGTGCAGCTTTTTCTCATCACTTCCAAGCTCTCCCATGTCTCCAAGCACTGCTATTGTCCTGCCCTTTGCATGTGAAAGCACCTCGATAGAGGATTTCATGGATACAGGATTTGCATTGTAGCAGTCATCTATCACTGTCATGCCGTGTGTTTTGATAAAATTTGTACGGCCTGCGATTGTCTCTGCTTTCTCGATTCCTGACTTTATCTCAGCTATTGTGAGGCCAAGCTGCAATCCGACAGCCGCTGCCGCCATGGCATTGTATACATTGTGCTCACCCGGGATGTGGATTTGTGCATCAAACTCACCCTCCGGAGTGACAAAATGAGCCTTCATGCCGTCGAAGCCCAGGTTTTCAATATTTGTGGTATATACTGATTTATGAACGCCTGAAGCTGATTCCTTGCCATAGTATATGGCAGGCTTTCCATTTACCGTCTGCACTGTGGCCAGCTTATCGTCATCCGCATTCAGCACTGCGACCGCATCCGGCATCATATGCTCAAAGCACTCTGTCTTTGCTTTAAGCACACCATCCCTGTCGCCCAAAAACTCCAGATGGCAGTAGCCGATATTGGTGATGACCATGACATCCGGGCAAGACATAGTAGAAAGTCTGTGCATCTCGCCAAAATCAGATATGCCCATCTCAAGCACCGCTACCTGATGGCTTTCCCTGATTCCGAAAATGGTGAGTGGCAGGCCTATCTCGTTGTTGAAATTGCCTGCGGTCTTGTGGACGCTGTATTTCTGCTCAAGAACTGACGATATCATCTCCTTGGTGCTGGTCTTGCCGACACTTCCGGTGATACCCACCACCTTGATATCAAGGCTTTTTCTGTAAAATGCCGCGAGCTTTTTCATGGCATCGGTGGTTGATTCAACAAGCACATATGGGCCTGCCGGATCCTTAAGCTCATGCTCAGAGAGCACAATTGCAGCCCCCTGCTCAAACACAGTCGGAATGAATTTGTGTCCGTCCACCCTTTCTCCCTTTATCGGGATAAAAAGATAGCCCTCCTTCACCTGTCTGCTGTCTATGACTGCGCCGGTGATTGTCGTATCAAGCTGTGTCTCATCACCTATGTATGTGCCCTCACAGGCCTTTGCGATATTTGCAAATGTAAGATTCTTCATGTACTTATCCGACATGCTACACCTCATATTTTTTCAAAGATATGTCAATCAGATGCTCACAGAGCTGATTAAAGCTCATACCGATAACCGCAGCCTCCTGTGGCAGAAGACTGGTCGGAGTCATGCCCGGCAGTGTGTTTGCCTCGAGGCAGAACATCTCATTTTTGTCATTGAGCAAAAAGTCTGAGCGTGAATATGTATCAAGCCCGATAACGCGCGCAACCTCCTCGGCATAGTGCTGCATATCCTTTGTCACCTGCTCAGGAAGCTCGGCCGGACATGTCTCTACTGTACTGCCCGCCTTGTATTTGTTCTTATAATCGTAGAAGCCCTCCTTCGGTGCAATCTCTATAATAGGAAGAGCCTTTCCCTCGATAACGCCGACAGAGAACTCCCTGCCCTGTACAAACTCCTCGATAACCAGCTCATTTTCCCACTTGAAGGCATCGTCAAGTGCCGCCTTGAACTCTGCCACATCCCTAACGATAGTGACACCGATGCTTGAACCGCCGCAGCATGGCTTTACCACGCATGGAAGTGTCAGGTCAAGCTTTGTGATATCGTCCTGTCTGGTCGCTCTTGTCATGGAAATACCCTTTGGAGTAGGGATACCGTTTGCAAGGAAGAACTGCTTTGATGTCTCCTTGTTCATGGCGATGGCTGAGCTTAAATAATCGCTGCCTGTATATTTGACACCGAAGAGGTCAAATGCTGCCTGTATCTTTCCGTTCTCTCCGTTTTCTCCGTGGAGAGCCATGAAAACAATGTCCGCCATCTGACACATTTTGATTACATTTGGTCCGAAGAAGCAAGGTGACTGGTCCTTTCTGGAAGCCTTTACCTTTGCGAGGTCAGGTGCCTCTGTCGGAATATCACTGACCTGCACGCTTATCTCGTCCGCCCGGTTAAATATACCTGTCAGGTCCTCCTCCCTGTCACTATATCCCATAAATACATCCAATAATATAACTTTGTGGCCGTTCTCTTTGAGCGCCTTAGCCACCATGCTTCCTGTCTTGAAGGAAACATCTCTCTCTGTGCTGAGCCCTCCGGCAAGTACTACGATGTTCATTTTTGTCCTCTTTTCTTTGATTGAATTATCATGCTTTGGTTTAATTAAACACAATGCAATGCTTCTTTTTTAAAGCTATGAGTAATCAACATAATTTTTCCAAAATTATAACACCATTTGTGCAAAAAAGAAAGACCGGCTGCCCGGTCAAAAAAGAAATTCTCATTTTATTTTAAACAGTGTTAGCTTCCAGCAGCTGTATCATTCTCATAAATACCATCCGCCCGTGCAAATCATACTGTGAAAGTGATTCTCCGTACTTCAATACTAATAATCGACACTGATAAAAATTCAGCTCCGGATTGCCAAAAAGCAAAATCCGCAAGGCTGCATTTTCCAGGTAATTGTGTATATTTCCCACCTCAATAAATATATCTACGATATCATCGAGGTTAATAAGTCCTTTCTGTTCATAGTACATTGTTCTCAAATATTTGTTCCCCTCCATCAACTATATTTTTCATAGAACTTCTTTTTGTCTTTCTTTTGAAATTTTTCGTTTTTTACGAAATTTTTCTCTTTGTTTTTGTTGGTGGGTTCATTTTTCCATATAATATATCAATATTCTAGGCGCGTTACGTGCTGGTATTTTGAAGATTTCTATTAGAATTTTTAATATTGATAGGTGATTAGCAGTTTTCGACAAAATACGACATGGTTTTTGGTTTAATTTAGTTGGTTTTTGGTTTATATTGCGCTTTTCTCATAAGAATTTTTGGAATGATAAATTTGTACTATATTTTGAGGTTTTTGTTCTAATTATTTTATTTTTTTAAAATTTATTATAATGGTTAATATAAAAAACCGGCAGCCAACGGCTGCCGATTTTCGATGAAAGAAAGGTTAAATTATGATGAAAAATAAGAGTCTAACATTCCGGTTCGATAAGTCCGTATGTATTTCCTTTTCTCTTGTAGACTACATTTACTTCGTCATTCTCTGCATTTCTGAATACG